>Ga0209091_10002106_pt1 | contig 17043 bp, 16 predicted proteins | sample ArcticOcean_MG_C_6_FD_187438 | JGI IMG/M metagenome (GOLD analysis project Ga0209091, IMG submission 187438) | Marine microbial communities from western Arctic Ocean - ArcticOcean_MG_CB8_128 (SPAdes) (version 2) | ecosystem: Environmental > Aquatic > Marine > Oceanic | place: Arctic Ocean...
CTGCTACAACATTTCTTCGCGCCACAACATCCCTAATATCTGTTGCCGCTGAAGAGCCTCCCTCTCCACCTAAAATCGGGTTCGTAAAAACGCCTGTCTGGGACCGGGCCGATGAAATGTGCAAAGGCGCACATGAAGAACTATGTGAAACACTGGGTGAGAATGTTGAGGAAATCGAATTATCACCATCATTCGGACATGTGCTGGATCACCATAAAATCATTATGGAAGCTGATCTCGCCTACAGTTATGAACATGAATACGAATCAGCAAAAGACCTGTTAAGTAATTCTTTACGTAGTCAGATTGAACGTGGGATGAGCTATTCAGCCGTTGCTTACCACCAGGCAATGTCGCAGCAGGTTGTTTTGGATGACATTCTGGGAGGACTGTTCCAGGAATATGATGCCATTCTCACACCATCTGTTTCCGGTGAGGCCCCCATTGGCCTAGATAATACCGGCGATCCGTCTTTCTGTACTATTTGGACTTTCTGCGGTGTCCCCGCGCTTAACATACCCTTCTTCCATGGCGAAAACGGAATGCCGATTGGCACCCAGCTTGTGGGAGCAAAAAATGATGATGCCCGTCTGCTGCGCACTGCAAACTGGCTTTTACGTAAATTGATTAACTAATTCTTTTCTTGATCAACCGCGTGTTGTTCGCCGGTATGCATGGTCAACATTTAGATGTACCTCTTGTGCCCCCCCAGTGAGAAAGCTTACTCTGCTACCTGAAGATCGTTGTATCTCCGAATTATTTTTGAAGTTGTTTTGTTGAGTAAAGATCTTGCTCTTACACCCATGATACTTTTATGTTGCCGGTATATTAATTTTAAGACGGTGCAAAGGATTAATTGAGGAGTAAAATGGGATACAAAAGAATGTTGCGGTGGATGATGGATTGAGATGCAGGAACTGCAAGTAGCTAGTCGCATTTCTGCGTAGATGCTGTGAAAGATGGCACCACCAGTAAGTCACCCTCCACATCCTTACCAGCCCCATATAATACTACTTGGATGCCCATTATGTATAGTTGCAATTTCGTATGATCCTTCTATTTCGTCAATTAGTTAATAATACCTTGACTTAGTTGCTTGGAATTAGTAACCTACTTTTTTTATGTCAAAGAGAATCAATAATAACTACGCGTTGAATTTTTACGTCCTGATAAGGGGCTTAAAATATTTTAAATTATTAATCACTAAGCTAAACACATTATGATCCCATCATCATTTGAATACAGTGCTCCTTCTACATTGGATGAGGCATTGAAAATGCTGAACGAATTGGGTGATGAAGCTAAAATTCTCGCTGGAGGACATAGCCTGATCCCCATGATGAAACTCCGATTTGCAGAGCCCGAACACCTAGTTGATATTAACAATATCCCTGGATTGTCTTATGTAAAAGAAGAAGGCGAGTACCTAATAATTGGTGCAATGACCAGAGAAGTAGAGTTAGAAGAATCTGACATTGTAGCTGCAAAATTTCCAATTTTTCTGGATGCTGCTAAGCTTATAGCTGATCCTCAGGTGAGAAACTGGGGTACAATTGGTGGAAATCTGGCGCATGGGGATGTAGCAAATGATCACCCAGCGGTAATGATTGCGCTGGATGCCGAAGTTGAAATTACCGGTCAAAACGAATCCAGATGGGTGTCCATCAATGAGTTTTTCATGGGATTCTATACGACAGCAGTCCAGGAAGGCGAAATCTTAACTGCAATCAGGATTCCTAATGCATCCGGAAAGAATGGCAATTCATATCATAAGAACGAAAGAAAAGTAGGTGATTATGCCACCGCAGGGGTTGCCGTAAATATTACGTTGGATGACAGCGGAACCTGTACTGCAGTTGGAATTGGTCTCACAAATGTTAATCCAACTCCTCTCAAGGCTGAAAGATCTGAACAGGCCTTAATTGGCACCAAATTAGATGACGCGGCCATAGCAAATGCAGCACAATATGCTTCCGAGGATTGTAAGCCTTCGGATGACCTAAGAGGATCTGTAGACTACAAACGCAGAATTGTAAAAACTCTAACCAAACGAATGATCATTAAGGCAATGGAAAGAGCTAATTAATAACCCTGACAATCAAATAATTATGGAAATAAAAATCAAATTAAATGGAACCGAGATGACAGCCGATGTGGAGCCAAGAACATTGCTGGTACATCTTATTCGAGAAAAATTTTCTTCTACAGGGACACACATTGGTTGTGACACCTCAAGTTGCGGTGCTTGTACTATATTAATAGATGGTAAGTCAGCAAAATCATGCACCATTTTAGCCGTTCAGGTCAATGGAAAAGAGATTTCGACGGTAGAAGGTCTTCTTACTGCTGAAGGCTTGCATCCTATCCAGGAAGGCTTCAAGGAGAACCATGCCCTTCACTGTGGGTTCTGCACTCCGGGAATGATGATGAGAGCGGTCGAATTGTTGGAAAAAAATCCTAATCCATCGGAAGATGAGATCCGCTGGGGCATCTCAGGTAATCTTTGCCGCTGCACTGGTTACAACAATATTGTGAGTGCCATTAAGTATGCAAGCGCCAAAATACGAGGCGCAGAATTGCCATCGACTGAACCAAAATTTGTATAACCCAAACCGTTAAAAAATTATGATACAGAAATGTAAAACATCAAAGGAAATTGGTGGAATGGGACATTCCATCAAAAGAAAAGAAGATGATCGCTTCATTCAGGGCAAAGGAAACTATGTAGATGACATTAAACTAGATGGCATGCTTCATATGGATATTGTAAGAAGTCCTTATGCTTATGCAAAGATTAAAAGTATAGACACTTCCAAGGCCCTCGAAATTCCTGGTGTGGTTGCTGTAATAACTGGCAAAGACCTGGAAAAATATGACCTCCACTGGATGCCTACTTTAATGTCAGATACCCAAATGGTATTGCCTACAGATACAGTAATGTATCAATCCCAAGAAGTTGCGGCGGTTATTGCAACCGACCGATATATCGCAAGAGACGCAAAGGAAGCGGTGAAAGTAGAATATGAGCCTATGAAACCGCTCATGAATCCGCATAAATCTATGGATGCCGATGCACCGATTTTAAGAACTGATAAAGAAGGTAAATCTCCCCTTGTCGGCTCCCATAAAGACAACCATATCTGGCACTGGGAAGTAGGTGATAAGGAAAAAACAGAAAAGGTATTCAAAGAAGCCGAAGTCACCGTTGAAGAGACAATGCACATTCCGCGTATACATGTAGCTTCCATCGAGACTTGTGGATGTGTTGCTGACTACAAGAAAGTCAATAATCACCTCACCATGCACATGACAACTCAGGCTCCCCATGCTGTTAGAACTGTTCTTGCTTTGGTGGCGGGCCATGTTGGTTTGACAGAAGAAAAGATACGAGTTATTTCGCCAGATATTGGTGGTGGATTTGGTGGAAAAGTACCTATTTATCCGGGTTATGTAATTGCCATTGCGGTATCATTTTTGACTGGAGTACCGATAAAATGGGTAGAAGATAGAAGTGAAAACCTTCAAGCCGATTCTTTCGCCAGAGATTATCATATTAAGGCTGAGATTGCAGCTACCAAGGAAGGAAAGATCCAGGCAACAAGATTTAAGGTTTTGGCAGACCATGGCTATACTGATGCATCAGCAAACCCTTCCAAATTCCCAACAGGATTGTTTTCAATTGGTACAGGTTCTTATGATTATGACACAGCCTATATGGAAGCAGACGCGGTTTACACTAATAAACCTCCCGGAGGTGTTGCGTACCGTTGCTCATTCCGTGTGACGGAAGCTGTTCATGCCATTGAAACTGTAGTGGATACCTTGGCTTTGAAAATTGGTAAAGACCCCGCTCAATTGAGATTTGAGAATTTTATTAAAAAAGACCAATTCCCCTGGAAATCTCCGACTGGATGGGAATATGATTCTGGTGACTATAAAGCTGGCCTTGAAAAGGCCATGAAGGCTATCGATTATGATGGTTTAAGGGAAGAACAAGTAGAGAAACGAAAAAAGGGTGAGCTCATGGGTATTGGTATCTCAACCTTTACCGAAATTGTTGGAGCGGGTCCGTCTAAAGATTTCGACATCCTTGGAATTAAAATGTTTGACAGCGCTGAGATTAGAGTCCACCCTACAGGCAAGGCAATTGCCAGGTTTGGCACTAAGTCTCAGGGGCAGGGTCATGAGACGACTTATGCTCAAATTATTGCGGAAGAATTAGGCATTCCAGCCGAAAACATTCAAGTCGAGGAAGGTGATACAGATACCGCTCCTTATGGACTAGGAACATATGCCAGTAGAAGCACACCAACAGCAGGTGCTGCCGCAGCTATGGCCGCCAGAAAACTGAGAGATAAGGCCAAAAAAATTGCAGCTTATTTATTAGAAGTTAGTGAAGATGATTTGGAATGGGAACCGGGAAAATTTTCTGTTAAAGGAGCTCCGGAGAAATCCAAAACCATTCAGGAACTTGTTTTTGCAGCCTATACTAACCATCCTCAAGGGATGGAAGCAGGGTTTGAAGCTACACATTATTATGATCCACCAAATCTAACTTTCCCCTCGGGAGCTTATATCTGTGTTGTAGATATTGATTCGGATACTTTTGAGATAAATGTCAGACGATTTGTGGCCATCGATGATTGTGGAAACATCATCAATCCTATGATTGTACAAGGGCAAGTACATGGCGGCTTAACACAAGGGATAGCGCCAGCGATGTATGAAGAATTGTTGTATGATGATGACGGAAATATACTCAATGGCACCTTAATGGATTATTTGGTACCAACTGCTGTCGAGTCTCCTAGCTGGGAAACCGGGCATACTATAACACCTAGTCCACATCATCCTATTGGGGCTAAAGGAGTTGGAGAGTCACCAACTGTTGGAGCTCCGCCTGCTATTGCCAATGCTATTTGCGATGCACTTAAGCCATATGGAATTACTCACATGAACATTCCTATTACTCCGTTCAAGATTTTTAAGACGTTGCAAGAGAAGGGATTACTGGATACAGATTTAAAAATTTAAGTTTTTAATTTAAGAGAGCACATGATAGAAAAATATCATGCTGAGCTTGTCGCGACATACTAAACTTTACCCTTTGACAGTCTAAGGTGGCGAGTAAAGAGAATTATGGGCCTTCTTCTTAAATAACTAATCGGAAAAAATGGAAGCAATAATTGAAAAGAGTTTTGAAATTGAAGAGCCAATAGAGAAGGTTTGGGCTAATTTGAGCAAACCTATGGAAATTGCTTCATGCGTACCAGGAGCTGCTATTACTCAACAAATTGATGATACACATTATAAAGGGGAAGTAAAATTAAAATTTGGACCTATAAAGGCCCAGTATGACGGTGATATTGAAATGGTTGAGCTCGACAGTTCAGCTTATAGAATGGTAATGAGTGGTAAAGGACTTGATTCTAAGGGAAAAGGAAGTGCTGACATGAAAATGAATGGTGATCTCCAATCTTCGGATAAAGGAACGCACGTGAATTTCAAGATGACGGTTACTATTGTTGGAACTTTAGCACAATTTGGATCAAGATTAATTAATGATGTTTCAGACCAACTACTCAATCAGTTCATAGCAAATTTCAAAGCTCAATTAGCAGGGCAAGAATTTGACAATAACCTAAGTGCAGGTTCTATGATGGTCTCTGTCCTTAAAAGCAAGATTGGCGGTATATTTAAAGGCAAGGACGAATCTGCATCATAATGTTACCGGAAATTTCCAAACTTATTAAGAAGTTAGATAGTCTGGACTATGTGGTTGAAGAGGAGTTGGCCACCATTCTTCTTCTTATGCTGAAGTTAAAAAAGCCATTATTATTAGAGGGTCCTCCAGGAGTTGGTAAGACCGAAGTGGCACATATCATAGCATCCTACTTAAATACCAAATTAATCCGGTTACAATGTTATGAAGGTCTAGATGTCAATTCAGCTATTTATGAATGGAACTATCAAAAGCAATTACTATCTATTAAACTTACAGAGGGTTCTGGATTAAGTTCTGCAGAAAAGGAATCTCATATCTTTGGAGATGAATTTCTACTGAAGAGACCACTCCTCCAGGCTATCACAGAATCTGATAAGGCGCCCGTTTTGCTTATTGATGAAATAGATCGGGCGGATGAAGAGTTTGAGGCGTTTCTATTGGAGCTTCTTTCGGCCTATCAAATTAGTATCCCAGAAATGGGTACCGTCAAAGCCAATCATATACCTATCGTTGTTTTAACTTCTAATCGTACTCGGGAGTTGAGCGATGCATTAAAGAGAAGATGCCTTTATCATTGGGTCCCCTATCCTGAATTCCAGAAAGAATTAGCGATTATCAACAAGCACCTTCCTGACATAAACCAGGTTCTTGCCACGCAATTGGTCAAGTTTGTTCAATATTTGCGAAGTTTGAAATTAGATAAGTCTCCAGGTATCTCCGAATCCATAGACTGGGCAGAAGGACTGATTGCTTTGGGTGCTAAAGCTTTTACACAGGACTACATAGACAAATCCTTGGGGGTAATTCTAAAGTCGGATAAAGATATTACCAATATCAGAAGTCAAGGAATCGATTCAATCCTGAATGAGATTGAAGCATAATAACCATGCAACATTATAGCAATTATTCCGGCCTCGAAGCCTCAGTTTTGGGTTTCTGTGAGTTATGCCGAAGCCATGAGTTGTCAATCGGTCTTAATCATTCTGAAGAAGCCCTGATGGCTGCTCAAAGTGGATTTATTAATGATAGTAAAAGTTTTAAGATTGCACTGAGATCAATCTTTTGTAGTTGTGAAGAAGAGTATTCCACCTTCGATCGTTTTTTTGATATTTACTGGAGAAAAAAGAGGCATGAATACATGCCTAAAACCCGAACCAGAAAGCAAACCAAAATAATCAAGCAAACTAAGGGGTCAGTTGTTTTAGTTGGTTCTGGGGATGAGGAAGAAACCAAAAAAGATGGAGCTCGTACCGTTTCGGGAGCTAATAAAATGGAGTCTCTGCGAAAAACAGATTTTTCCAAAGTAGCAGACATTGACCATCTCTTACTGGATGAATTGGCTGAAAAACTTCTGTTACAATTAAATCATCGTTTGAAGCGACGTTTGAGAGCTTCAAAGGATGGAAAAATTGATCTAAGGAAAACTATCCGTAGAAATTTATCTCAAGGGGACAATTTATTTGAGCTTTTAAAGAAGAATAGAAAATTTGAGAAGTACCGTATGATAATTCTATTAGACGTGAGCGGGTCAATGGATAAGTATTCCTTTTATCTCCTCAAATTCATCTGGACTCTAAAATCGAATTTCAAAAAAATTGAAGCTTTCGTTTTCAGTACAAAATTGTTGAGAATAACTGAGTTCATAGAGAAAGTTCAGATTGATCAGGCAATGCTGCAAATGAACACTAATTCTGACCACTGGTCTAGTGGAACAGTAATAGGTAAATGTCTGCAAGAATTTAATGATCAATATTCCAAAAAGGTACTTAATGGAAGAAGTATAACCGTCATACTTAGTGACGGCCTGGATACAGGCGAACCTGAATTGTTATCAGAAGAGTTGAAAAAAATAAAACTGAGAACGAGCAAAGTAATTTGGCTTAATCCTTTGAAAGGTATGGAGGGCTATGAACCCTTAGCTAAAGGAATGAAGGCCGCCTTGCCAGAGATTCATACTTTTGAATCTGCTCATAACCTCGAAAGTTTGATGGAGTTAGAAAAATACTTGAGCCATGTATAATGAGCTAATTGATCAAATCTCTAAGTACATGGGGCAAGGCGAGGAATTCGCAGTTGCCCAAGTTATCTGGCGGGAAGCACCAAGCTCAGGCAAACCCGGTGATAAGGCCATAATACTTAAAGATGGCTCTCTGATAGGTTGGATTGGAGGAGGATGCGTCAAAGGAATTGCTGTGAAAGAGGCTCAGGAAGCGATAAGAGAGAATAGAAGTCGCTTAGTTCGCATTGATCCAGATGCGGAAAATAGTGAGGATGGTAGTCACAAAACATATCGCATGACCTGTCATAGCGGAGGAACCATGGAATTATTTATAGAACCAATAACACCTAATCCACAATTAATAATTGTAGGAAAGTCGAACATTGCAAGGGCGCTTTCAAAATTGGCCATTGCCACCAACCTTAGGGTTAATGTCCTTAGTAAGGACGTCCATAAAGGTATGTTTCCTGGGGCCAATAATATTCATGATCGAGTGGACTTTTCAAAAGTCAATATTGATAAAAATACGTTCATTGTAGTTGCTACCCAGGGTGAAGATGATGAGGAGTCCATCAGAAAGGCACTTGAAACAAGTTGCAATTATGTTGGCTTTATTTCAAGTCTGCGAAAATCAGTAAAGATTAAAGAATATCTTGCACAGACAGAACTGAGCGCAAATCGAATCAACGAGCTCAAAACGCCAGTTGGAATGGATATTAATGCCAAATTACCTGAGGAGATAGCCATATCAATTCTGGCTGAGATTGTACAGCTCTTTAGAGATCCAAAGAGAAAAGAGGTTCAGGAACCTGACACTGTGATTAATGACGACACTTATATCAATCCCGTTTGTAGCACACCAGTTTCAAAAAAGGACGCCAAACATGTCTTAGAATATGGAGGTCACACCGTTTACTTCTGTTGCGATGGTTGCAAAGTCTCTTTCGACACTGAGCCGGAGAAATACATTGAGGTCCTTGAGAGTAGATGAGCCAACCACCAACAGTTGAAGTAAAAACCTTGGAGGTTTAATGGAGTAAAACAGTACTGAAACACCTACTCATCCTCCTACTCTCAATCTTTCTTCTCCTGTAAGTAACCACCACTAATTCTTCACAGTCAGACAACTCTCGCTTTCAATGAGCATTGATTTAGAAAGGATCTGCAGAAAAACCATTCCGGATTATTAATTCAAGAGAAACTCCGGAAGAGCTTGGGAGGTTTTGGATAGGCTATATTCAGTGACAACTATAGAAAAAATTTAGCTTACTGAAGGTGGAGTATATGCCGATTGCATTATCTTCAGGTTTTTTCTTATTGAATCAACCGAAACCGCTTTAATTGAAATCATTCCATCGAAATCATCTGACATCATTGGGACTCCCTTAGCCGCCATTATTTGTTCTGAATCACCTTCTAGAACTAATATAAAATCAAATTCTCCTTCAGTGACGTCATAAGATATGAACTTGCACCCCATTGCTTCACAGGACGATTTGACGATACTTTCTCTGTTTGAATCACCGGTCAATAAACCCGTTACACCTTTTTGACTGAAATTACCCATCACATAATATTTAGCCATGTACACCTTAAATTATGAAAGATTAAATTGGAAGAAATTCACTTTAGCATTTCAAATTTATACTGGTCACAAAATTATCAGTTTTTACAATAGTTTGTCAAGTTTTCCTCAAAGCCATATTTTTACATATTAGCTAACTAATTCTTAACAGTCAGACACACTTCGAGTAAAATTTCCAATTATTGAAAATCTATCTTAACACCAAGAACATAAAAGTCTTGAAAAATATTGTATTAGGTCTATCATTTCGAATTTAGATGGGTTGAATTAATGTAATTTTTTATATTTTAGTCCTATAAATACCTGAATTAAATAATTAATAAAAGGAGTTGATATGTCTGATAAAAAAATAATGGGTAGTTGTTTTTGTGGTGCTGTTCAATTAGAAGTAAAGGGCGAACCAACTGCAATGCTATATTGTCATTGTAAAGACTGCCAAGCTTGGAGTGCCGGTCCTATAAACTCAGCAAGTTTATGGAGTCCTGAATTATTAGAAGTTACAAAGGGGCAAGAATATATTGGAACCTACAACAAGACAGAGGATAGTTGCAGAAAATTTTGTAAAAAATGTGGTGGACATTTGATGAATGAACATCCGGGTTTAAAGCTTATAGATATATATGCTGTGATCTTGAATAGTTTTTCATACAAACCAACCATACATATTAATTATGAAAGTAAAACTGTTTCGGTTAAAGATGGATTACCAAAATTTAAGGATATGCCAGAAGAATTTGGTGGGTCTGGAGCAACAATGCCAGAGTGAATATTTCAGTTTTACCGATAATAATTTTAAAAATTAAGTGACGACTAGAATCAATTTCAAATTTTCCTAACACGTCCCATACAATTCTTTCACTTCCTACGTGTTTTGTTGTTATTTTTATTGGTATAAAATTTAATTCGTTGGTAAATTTTTACTGTGTGAGCAAACTTAACTTTCCAAAGTCAGACACACCTCCACAATCTTCTCCATTTCTTGTAAAAAAAATAATTAAATATTGTTTAAGTAATATACTATAGAATATCTAAAAATTAGCCGGCATGAAAATTTAGGATAGCTATGAAAAAGGAATTTGGAATAAATGTAATATCAAATGCTTGTGGTGTCAAGCCCCACACAATCAGGACGTGGGAAAAGAGATATCAGGTCTTTACGCCCGAGCGTTCTAAAGGAGGGCAAAGACTATACAGTGAAGTTGATTTGACCAAAGCAAAACTCATTGTTGCATTGATAGAAAAAGGTCACACTATATCAAGTTTAGCGAGACATTCATTACAAGAACTTCGTTCATTACTGGTGGTGAAAAATGGTGATGTATCTGAATCAGACAGGATGTTTACTGCTCTTGAAATAAAAAAATTAGTTCAGCATTTAGCAAATTTTAATATTGACCTTGTTGCCTCTGGGATGCAGTACCTTCGCTTGAGTTTAGGGGTAAAAGAATTTATTTTTAAAATTGTTTTACCTGTAATGCATGAGATTGAAAAGTTGGCTCTAAAAGGAATTTACTCGGTCACACAAGAACATATTATATCAACAATCGTGAGAGATCAGCTTGGCCAAATTAATTTGGCCAATGAAGGGCCTAAACATGAGCGATTTGCTTTAGCGACTCCTGAAGGAAACATACATGAACTTCCTATTATGATCGCAGAAATTATTTGTAAAGCGAATCGGTTTTCAACTAATTACCTTGGTGCTTCACATCCGGCAGAGTGTTTGAGTGAATCTGTTAATGCTCTAAAATGTAAAACTATTGTGATGGGTGTTATTTCATCGTCTCAATGGAATTACGAAAAGAATATTGTTCCATACCTTGAATCAATGGATAAATATTTGAAAAATAACGTAAAAGTTATACTTGGTGGTGGCAGGGAGGTTGATTTTCCAGAATTTAAGAACATAGAAAATGTAATGGTCGTCAAAAGTTTGGAAGACTTCGATAAAATGCTTATAGAAATAAAATTAAGTTTAAGATGAAAAAAGTGGCAGTTATCGGCTCAGGAATTTCTGGAACATCGGCTGCCTATTATTTAAATAAGCCCTTACATTCCGTTATTTAATTAGCAGTTACGATGAAATTTTTTATTGTAAAACTGCCCTCCCCTAAAACAACCTCTGCACCCAACTCCAGATCAAGTATATATTCCTCACCGCTAACCCAACCCAGCCTTTTCCATTCATTAAGCACAAGCTTCATATCTACTGTACCGGCAAGATAATCTGTATCATAAACTACAGCAGTATAGTCCCAACTATTGTGGTTTGCATTTCTCCAAACTTTGTGAGATGGCCCTGACAGAACCAGATTTGCTGAGTTTCCGTAGCCTCCAGCCGGGCTGGGATCACTACCTTCGTGCAACCAGATCATTACCTCATGCGTAATTGCAGATTGTCCTCCATTAGGATCATTAGCCAACCAAGTCTCCAAAGCAATGTTATAACCGTTAGATGAATAACTTCTATCCAAATCAAATTCAACCTTGAATTCCTTCAGGTTATTAATTTTGATTGGGAAAGGTGAATTTTCAGTACCTTTAGAATCCCAAGGTTTACGACCAACATAGATTTCCTGATAGGACCTTACTCCACCATTATTCAAAGGCCAATTCCATTCAATCTTAGTCTCTGACGGAAAAGCATCAGTTACAGTAATACAAGCTGTGTAATCTGCCCCATTCTGATAAGGACCTTTCCCCCAGACATTGTTTGAAAAACGATAACCATTTGAATCTTTGGTGTCCCAGTCTTCACAATATTTACCTGCAATAGAAATGACTTCGGACGACTTTTTACAGGAAAAAGCGAAGAATATTACTAGAGAAGTCAGAATCAAAATGATTTTGTTTGAATGCATGAGAGGTTAGGAGTATGAGGTATAGGAGAATGAGTAGATGTTTCGCATGGTTTCCTATTTGGTTTAGGAGAACCCAATATATAACATCAATTGGTTTGTTTTACAATGTGTGGGGATTTTACTCTGAGGGTGTATGACTGTGAAGAATTAGTGGGTGGCGAATGTACGTATTAGATTTTCATACATACACGCACAAGGGGAAATGGATTTCTTATTGAATTTATATATAATTAATCATAAAGAAAAAAGGAAAATAGTCTTTAAGTCCAACCTAAGCCGTTTATTTGGTGGTAAAAATGGTTGTATCTATGAATTATTAAGGGCCACTTAATTTTATAGAAGCGAGTAACCCTTTATAGATTAACAGTTTAAAGTGTCTGAATAATTTCTCCTCCCATAAGTAAAGTCGCGTCATAATCCTTAAATAGCTGAAGCAATCCTCCCATACCACTCCATTTTTGAGCTACATTCATGTGATTCCCAATTTCATCAGGATTTGGATAAACTTCATTCATTATAATAATCATGTTTCCTGTTTTACCTTCTTCTGGATTTGCTGGATTCACAAATTCTTCTGCCTTTGTAACATAATAATCAACTAAATTAACAGATTTACCAGTACCGATAGCATGAGTTTCACGCATCCATTCAGCATGGTCTGCTAGACCTTTCTCGACAACAGGTGCTTGTTCAGCCGAAACTTTAAAAACGAAAGATATTGTTGCATTTCCTTTAGATGTAGACATTTTATTTTTAGATTGAGGATTGATAATGAAAAGCTCATTTTAAATTTTATAAAATTACTGAGCTATGGAAACTAAAGAGAGAGAGTATAACACTTCATGTTTATAAATAAATCTTTTTATATTCTTTGTATTCCCCTTAAGTTTTCCTGAGGAATGGATGATGTTTGGGTGTTCTGAGGGAATATTTTCACGGCTCCAATGGCATTTGGCAGAGGGTTGACGGATTTGATTATCTACAATTAATCCCGTTCCTTGACGCTCTCTTTCCAGCCTATTTGTTCTGCCCGATTTTTGAAATTGACTCCTTCCGGGGAGAGTGGACAGACCGTCTCGTGCCAATGTTTCTACACGCAATTTAATCATCAATATTCAGCAGAGCTTCTACGGACATTGAATGAAGCTGTGTTTCAAGTTCTGCTGGAAATGTAGCCTCCAGTAATTCCAGGTCGTCCGAACAGTCCGTGAGGGCGTGACGTTGCTGAGCAGGGATAACACAGGAATCTCCGGCCTCCATCCTTTGGGGTCCGATTCCCTCGCAGATGAGTGTTACTCCACCCTCCAGCGTGAAAAAGAAGTAAAATTCTCCGCTGTGACTGCACACCAGAGGTTTGGATCCATTCAAGGGGCGCACAACCCGAACTCCTGCTAAACCTTTGGTGGCAGTGCCGATTCCGGTATCCCGAAATTCGAATCCTTCCATTCGCCACGGACTCCACTTAGCCTGACCTACCTGGTGTAAAACGAAATGCTGCCCACCAAAATCATGGTTGGACCGTACTTCCTTAGTTGGTAAGTCAAGATCAGGATCGGCCCATGTTTCGTGTTCTGCAGGACAACTAATTTCAATCACCTCCAATCCAGCTGAGCTTTCCAGCACACGATGCCTGATTTGCGGCGGTTGCAGCACACAGTCTCCGGAATGCATCACGAACGGCGGTCCCTGTTCATCATAGACCACACGTACCCAGCCCTTATAACAGTAAATCATCTGAAAGCGTATTTTGTGAAAATGGACGTAATCCGAGACAGGACCACCCTCAGGAATACGGATGTGCGAGGCGATGAAGCGTCCACCCTGTCGATTCGGAATCAGGTCACGGTAATTCATTCCGGCACGACCGACTTCCCACGAAGCATCGTTGCTATACCTGTTTAGGACAAAAGACTGCTGTTCCGGAGGCAGTACCAGTGGGGGGTCCGCTTCCACGATTTCGATACATGTTCCGTTGGGAGCGGTCAATTCGGTGGCTCCCTCCGCAAATTCTTCAGGATTCCGGCAAAGCAGGCGCAATTTACCTGGGGAGCCGGAACCTCCTCGTTCCAGCCGGAGACGTACTCCATGTCCGCTGATTACCGCCACTAGTGGGGCATCCGCTGGAAAAATAGCATTAATCTGAAACCCTAGATTATCGGTGAAAAACGCGAGGGTGGATTCCAGTTCTGCACAGGGTAAAACGACTTCGGATGCTTGAATTGGGTTTTCTGAATTAGCTGGCATCGAGTTGATTGTCTTAATTATAAGATTTAGAAGATATGTGAATTTTTACAAATATTGAATAATTTGTCGAGATCATTAATAGGTGTTCATTGAAGTCCCTATACACTGGCTTGTTTGAGATGGAGTAGATGGACAAACTTGCAGAATGAATAAATTTATCTGATAATAAAGCTTTTTCTAGTAACCTAACATAGATGTTGATCAAATGTTGAAAAGACCTTCTAAGTTGCAAACTACTATTGATTTTGAAAAAAACGGAAAGCAAACAGGATATATCCGATTGCCACACTCCGTCCACCGATCTGCTTATGGTTGGTTACCCATTCCTATTGCTTGCATCAAGAATGGAAGTGGGGTAACGGTCCTCCTGATTTCAGGAACCCATGGAGATGAATATGAGGGACAGGTCGCACTATCAAAGCTGATCAATCAATTGAAACCTGAAGAGATTCAGGGTAGAGTCATTATTCTTCCTATGGCAAATTTTCCTGCGGCCAAAGCAGGACTAAGAACTTCCCCGATTGATGAACAAAACCTGAACCGGATTTATCCAGGAGATCCAGATGGGTCACCTTCCTTCATGATCGCCCATTATATTGAATCCCAGTTATTAAGTATTGCAGACTATGGTCTTGACCTGCACAGTGGTGGTTCCTCACTACATTATGTGCCAAGCGCGGTTTCCGCCGTCGGAGAGAACAAAGAGCGAATGAAGAAAATGAAAGAATTGATGAAAGCTTTTGCAGCACCTTATTCCTTCTTTTTCCCCTCGGGTCATGCAGATGGCACAACAAATCATGCAGCTTCAAGAAACAATGTTGTTTTAATTGGGACGGAATTGGGCGGCAGTGGCACAGTATCTCCAGAATGCTTGCAAATCTGTGAACGAGGTATTAAGCGATTTCTCCAAGCCTGTAGAGTGATACAAGCCAAAACCCAAATACCAGCAAGCCAAACCAGGATGCTCCATGCACCTGATTTCAGTTACTACTGCTATGCAATGGAGGAAGGACTTTTTGAGCCAGTCAAAGGTTTAGGAGATGAAGTAATGAAGGGAGAAGTCGCAGGATATACACATTTCCCTGAAACACCTGGAAAACCATCTGAACCTATTTATTTTGAGGCGGATGGTGTGGTTGTGTGTAAAAGGATTCCTGCCAGAGTCATACGTGGGGATTGTGTGTTTCAACTAGGCTGTGATTTTGCAATCTAACTTCAATCTAAGCTATGAAGCCACTTCATTTAAAAAGGCAACGATACTGCTAAAAAAGTATGTGATATTTCCGCTTAGGTTGGTTCAAAATAGTATAACAAAAAATTTAACATCAATCGGTTTGTTCCGCAAGAATTGGGAAAATTGTGGAGGTTGCCTGACTGTGAAGAAATTGTAGGACAGTTACCATCACCATCATTAATACTTCATTTCTCTACAACCATCAGTGAGGCCAGATTAGTTGACAGCTCCTTTAGCACTTTCTCCTGTATTGAATCACCCATTCCCAAACCAGACATCAATTTCACAATATTGTTGAACTGTTACTCAATAAGATCATTGTAGGCATCTGCATTAAAGTCTGCGAATGTTTAAATAGTGCTCTATAGATGAAGTGCGTCTCCCGTTTTCGGTCCACAGTATTGGAAAGTAGTTTTCGTCCATAATATCATCTGACAGTCTGTGATAGCGAGCGTAAATGCTCCCGTTGCCACTACCCAACGTTTCTTTTTGAAAGCGTGCTTCGGACGAACACATGTGAATGACAAGAGAGCGTCGAGGGTTTTCACTTTTATTGAACCCCGAACCATGCCAAGTCCATCCATGATGAAATGAGCCCCCTCCTTTTGGTACTACGATTGGAATAATTTCGGGTGATTTTCCAAGGGTTTTTGCTGCTGCTTCCATATCTTGCCGATATGCCTCAGGCCCATGAAATTGAGTTGCCATCGGGAATTTGCCCCACCGATGCGAACCCCGGACCACTTCCATCGTCCCACCTTCAGCCGTTGTATCATCGAGTGAAATCCAGCAAGTCAGTGTTTCGCTTGGTGTGAACCAATCAAGGTAACTGTTGTCTTGATGAAAGCCAAGGGGACGCGCACCTACTGGTTTCCAAATGACATTATCCTGCATCACACGAGCGCCCGGCCAACGAGCAAGTTTTGCACCGACTTTACCAATATCTGCTCGGAGCACCACGCTAGCAAGAGTACGATCCGCTTTCCAGCCATTGCAAATTTGACGAGTAAACTCCTCTGCACTTTTGCCTTCCTGCCAATTGATTTCGTCCGGTTGTACTCCCGTTTCGAACTCACCTCTAAATAAATGATGGTATCGTTCTGCGATTTCATCGGCGAGGACAGGATCGATAAGTTGATCAACCAACAAGACACCGTCACGATCAAAAGAAGAGATTTGTTGCTTGGAAAGTTTTATATTCATAGTTTGTTGTTTGGATTAATTGTGTTTTCTTAAGCATCACTAAGACAAGCTTCTTTCTCCCTGACTCAACTATTACTTTGCCCATTTCAACCTTCACAATTTTGTACTTACCAACATTCCTACCTTCTCTAGTCCAGCCATAGTCTTCTCCATTAATCTCAACCCAGGCAAACTTGCCGTTGGGAGCATCAG
>Ga0209091_10002108_pt1 | contig 17041 bp, 13 predicted proteins | sample ArcticOcean_MG_C_6_FD_187438 | JGI IMG/M metagenome (GOLD analysis project Ga0209091, IMG submission 187438) | Marine microbial communities from western Arctic Ocean - ArcticOcean_MG_CB8_128 (SPAdes) (version 2) | ecosystem: Environmental > Aquatic > Marine > Oceanic | place: Arctic Ocean...
TTCATCAGTCTTCTTCTTCTTCTCCTCCTCCTCCTCCTCTTCCTCCCTCGCGTATCGCACGTTCGGCTCCGAGTGCCTTGGAACGACGAGACCAAAATCTTCCTCCTCCTCTTCTTCTTCTCCCTCCTTCTCCTCACCCGCCGCGTTCATCAAATTCACTTCGCACGCGCTTTTCCTCCCAAACATAATCTCCCTCTTCTTCCTCCTCCAAGGTAAAAACAGTTCAGTCTTCCTCTCGTTCTCCTCTCTCCTTTCCTTCACTTTCCTCGAAACTCTCTCTTTTTCTTCCCGTGCCCATCTCTCGCTGTTGTGCGAAAACTCCTCTCGTCGTCGTCTCGTTTCCGCCGCCAGACGCGTCAAATCTCTCTTTCTGTTCTTTACATTACTCGTCTCCTTCTCCTCCTCCTCTTCCTCCTCCTCGTTCGAGAGAGAACTTCTTTGTCTTCTTTCGTCGTGCGACGACATGCGAAATGTAATAATGCTCGAGTCTTTTTTTTTTGACCGAAAAAAAAAACGTTTGACTGAAAAAGAAGAAGCGAAAAAGAGGAAAAAACTGAACAATTTCGTCTCACTTTTCTCCTCATAAAACAACGAGAACGATTCTCATCGATTTTGTTTTTAAAAGAAGCGTAAAGACACGCACTTTAACACACTACTTGTTTGCGCTTCTCGAAGGAGAAGTTAAAGAGGCTTTCGTTGTATTGATTACTTAATCTTTTTCGTCGGCTTTTGCGAGTTTGCGCTCGTTTTTTGTGAGAGAGAGAGAGAGAGAGTTGGGGGGCGGCCGATCGATCGGAAAATTTCTTCTAAACGCGAATTCATTCATTCGGCAATAAAGAGAGAGAGAAAGTAATAAGTGCGCCACGTTAAAAAGATTTGAACGAGAAGACGAAAGATGGGATTTTTCGCGAACATTCCGAAACCGCCGAAATTGGCCGGGTTTTTCGGCAACGAAGAAGAGAAAGATGAGAACGGGAAGAAAATGGAAGAAATTGGAGGCGAGATGGAAGACTTAGAGTTGAACAACAAATCGAAAGAAGTGGACATTCCGTCGTCGGCGAGTATCGAACAGAAACTGCTGACGCCGATGGATTTATTGAACGCGGCGAGAAATGGTGGTGGGGGTAATAATGATAACAACAACAACATGAACAACAACGGCCAACAGCGACACGCGGCGCCGCCGCCGATGTTACCGCCGATGCCTGGAGCGCAGCACCCGATGTTTAGCGGCCAAATGCCGCCGCAAGGACCGCCACGGCCGGGAATGCCACCGCCGATGCAAGGTATGATGCCGCCACAAGGACCGCCACCGGGAATGGGAGGTATGCATATGTTTCCACCGCTGGGACAGGACGGAGGTCCTCCTCCGCCGCCTAGGATGATGCCGCTGCCGCCAGGGATGATACCGCCGCCGCCTCCTGGACCGCCCGGATTTCATCACCATCGCGGCGGGAGAGGTCGAGGCGGTCGAGGTGGTCGATGTGGTCCAGGTGGCGTGGGTGGTTTCAATCAGCACTACACAGAATCAGGAAAACAGAGACGCATATTTACCGGGCCGAGACGAGACGGTCGTCCTCGATTCCAAGGCGAATTGATGACAGGCGAAGAGATTGAACAAATCTTACGCATTCAGTGGAAAGCGACGCACCCGGACCAAGAGAAGGCGTACTCGCACGATTATTACCATCAAGCATTTTTATCGAAGAATAATCCGGGGCGTTTGAGAGAACCGTTTTGTCCGGAGGAGCTGAGAGAGTTGCCTTCGCACGTGAAAGAAAAGAGAGGCGAAGTGACGTTCGTGCCTGGCTTGGAAGGGTTGGGTAAAGTGCCGTTTTCAAACGTTCGCACGCCGAAACAGTTATTGCAAATCCCAACCGGCCCGGAGGAAGAGAATGACGAGTCTGGCGATGACGAAAACGAGCCGAGAGTGCGATTGGCGAACGAACCTTTACTCGCGGCGAGAATTATGATTGAAGACGCGATGTACTTATTGTTAGACGTCGATGATATCGACCGATTACTCTTAAAGAATGAATTCGCCGCCGATGATACCATGAAACACGAAGACGAGAACAACGCAGAAAAGGAAAACGAAGTGGAAAAGGCGTCGATGAAGCAAAAGACGAAGGACGCGTTGACGCAACGTAAAACATTTCTGTTGGAAGGTTTGGTCGCTACTTTGCGTTTGCCAGAATCGCCGGTTTTGAGCAGCGATGAAAGCGACGTCATCTTCCAAAGACTTGTTTCTTTACCGAAAGGTCGAGTAATGGTTGCGAGCGTTTTGAAAGCGTTGGATCCTTCGTCGCCGTCTGCGGCGCAACTTGTCTGGGCGGTGTTTCGAAACGTCGGCAAGATTGCCAAGTTTGCAGAAAAATCCGCCTCGAAAGCGGTTAAAGGCAGTCGTGCCGCACAAGCTGCCGCCGCACAAGCCATGTCTTTTCAGCAGAGAGACGGACAAAGTGTTATCACTGACGTGGATCGATTAATTCGCGCCGCCGCTGAAGTCTCCTCGATGCTCTCAAAAGATGCCACGGAAGGCGCTTTGGGGAGTTTAATCGTCGGCATCTCCTACGCTGACACGCAAAACTTACTCCCGAGTTGTCTCGTCAGTAAACGATCGCCGAGAGAATCCATCCAAGAAACGCTCGCGATTGTCATCGAGCGCGGGAAAGTTGTTCATTTGACGGATGGAAACTCCCAAGCCTGGGAGACTTCCATCAGCTTTGCGTTCGACATGTTCAACAGACAAGCGACGGCGTTGATTTCCAACGAAAAGAGCAAAAATGATCCTGAAGCGAGATTGCCGAGATCATTAATGCGCGCTTTCTTGCCTCAACTCGACGCGAGTGGGAAGCAACGCATAGCAGAGTTGAACGCTTGCGCGTTTTAAGAAGAGGAAAAAGAAGAAGAAGAGATTTGAATCTTTTTCAAGAAGCGTAGACTGAAGAAGTGTTTTTTTATTCTCGGTTGCGAAAAATAGTTTACAAACAAACACCACTGACAATTACGGTAGCGGTTCTGTACCCGTTCCTAATCTATTCAAGTGCACGTAAGCGTCTGTTCCGTACCCATCCATGGACAGCACTTGCAAATCCCCACCGAAATACCGACAGTACAAACGACTGAGCGGTAAACCGTACCCATACCCCGCTAAAACTACTGGCGTCGAACCAGCGCCTGCCTCGCTAAACTCCATCTCTTGTAAAGGCGAATCCGCGGTTGAATATAAATACGTCCAAATCTCTTTCAATCCAGACCGAGGAATACCGCCGCCTTCGTCGCTAATTTTGATGGTCACATCTTCGCTGCCTTCAGCGACAACCACTCTAATCGCCGGTGGTGGTACGTCCGAATCTTTATATCTCTCCGCTACCGCTCGCAACGAGTTCTTTACTAACTCAAATACCACGTGATGAATGTGCCCAGGAACGTACGCAAATGTCAAATTCGGATCCCCGAAAATTTCAACCTCCGGCGCGTCGCCGTATTGTCTCGCGCACAACGCTCTCGCATCATCCACGGCATCTTTGCAGACCTCTAAAGCTCTCGTTTTCGTACAAATGAGACCAACGTAGTCTTTTTTCGGTGGCTCGTGTAACGCCACGTGCTGTCCAATCAACATCCGCATGCCTATTCTGGACATGTAAAACCCATCTAGAAACTGGTGAATTTCCGGTAAGTGCGCTATGCGATTAGCGTCGATGCTACTACTACTATTATTATTATTGTTATTATTATTATTATTACTACTACTACTGCCGTGCGATCCTCCTTTCTTACTCTTCTCCGCGAGCTCGTTTTTCAACTCCAACACCCCTCTTGCAATCATCGGCACCACGTCGTTGTGCCTCTTCATCACCGACGACAACAACTCCGTAAACTTCTCCTCCCGCTCCATCGAGTTTATCTCCTTCATCTCTCGAATATCCTCGAAGGACTCGACGTACCAATCTCTCACCGTCAACACCTGCGGTTTCGTGCTCAAACCAAACGGTAAATTCTCCAACTCCGCGACTCTGTGCGCCAATCGAATCGGCAGCTCTTTGTGTAAAAAATGCGCAGAAAATAACAACTGCTGATCTCTCGGATGGTTCCCGAAATCCATCATGTACTTCAACGACACGCCCGTTTGGTTCCGAAACGAACCGCGATAAATGTCGTCGACTAAGTTCTTCGAAAACGCTTCCGATAAGCGTCTGTTGGTGGAATCTTGACCCGATTTCATCGACGACGACGATACGCCGCGCCGCTGCTTTTTGTTGTGTCGCACCGAAATCTTCTGGGTCTCGTCCTCGTCGTGCGTATTATTCATCCTCCGTCGGTGGCCTCGGTGGAACGCACAATCCGTCGTCTGAATTGTCGTCGTCGTCCTCGAGGTAAAATTTTTTCGGTCATCGTAAAAAAAGCAGCTCTCCTTATTTAATCGAGAAGAAGATACGTTTTTTAAAGGCAACATCAACTTCTCGTTAAAGGTGGTGTTGTGACTTGACGACGACGATGTCGTCCGTAAAATCGCATTAAACCCTCGTCTCGCCACTCGTCGAAACATGATTTTGATGTTTTCCTTTCCTTTCCTTTCGTCGTGTTCTCGAGTTCAGAGAACAACAACAAGAGCGCGCAAAAACGTAACGGAAATTGGACGGCGAGAGATTGCCTCTCGCGCTCGCTCTTTTTCTTTCTTTCTCTGTCTGTCGCGCAAAGAAGAAGAGCTCAAACAACTATATATATATCTAAAGCGCGCTCCAGAGACTCTCTCTAACTCTCTCTAACTCTCTTTTCGTTCGAGCGAAAAGGGTCTCTGTTTCCGCGTGCAAAGAGTATACAAATGGGGATAAGACTTGGGGCAAACTGTGAGGGTTTTTCCTCCAAAAAGAGAGATTTGAGTGAGAAAAAGAGACGTGGCGTACTATCATCCAGCGGCGGCGAGAGCACGTATGATGCGCTCTTTGTGTCATTGCGCTCGATATTACAGTATATAAATAATAGTCATTTCAACCGCGTCTAAGTCGCGCGTATATGTGTACACGCATAAAATCTTTACGTAATAAAAGCACTTTCTCTTCTGTCTCTCTCTCTCTCACCTGGCTTCGCGCTTGGTGAGTTTCTTTTTCGACGACTCGCTCGAGGCGGGGTTGCCGCCGCTGCTTCCGACGACCCCCCCACTCTTCTTTTCCGTCGACGAAGATGAAGAATGCGGGTAGATGTCGTAACTCGCGTTTAATTTTTTCGCCAAACCGGTGTTTCTTTCGGCGCTTTGCGTGTCTTGCACCGCGCGTTCCATCGCGCGGCGAGGCGCCAGGATGACTAATAAATCTTTCGCGCGAGAGACGCCGGTGTATAAGAGGTTTCGGCGAAGCATTAACCCGTGGGCGGAGGAGAGGCAGAGCACGACAGCGCTATATTCGCAACCTTGCGATTTGTGGACGGTCATTGCCCACGCCGGGAGGAGGTTGGCGAGGACCTCCGATTTCGTGTATTGGATGGACTTTTTGTTGAAGGTGACGGTAGTGACGTTCGTATCGATGGACGTCACGACGCCTAGATCGCCGTTGAAAACTTCTTTGGTGTAATCGTTTCTCTTTTGAAGGACGCGGTCACCTTTGCGGAGTTTGAGGATGTCGGCGGCGTCGTTGTGAAGGAAGTCGGATTCGTCGTCGGTCGAGGAGGAAGAGGAGGAGGCGGTGGCAAACTCGCTCGAGTCGGATCCGTCGGCCGCGTTTAGTTTCTCTCTCAAAAAAGCGTTCAAGGTTGCCGCGGAGTTGTTGCCTTTCCGCATCGGCGATAAGACTTGTAACTTTCCTTTCGCGTTGATGCGCCGTCGAGGTAAAATATCGTCGATGATGAAACTCAAAATCTCTCGCGCCGTGGCGTCGTCTTCTTTCTCCGTAGTGTCCACCCACACGCAATCGGTTACATTCGCATCGCCTAAATCGATGGACGCGTCGTCCAATGCAACTAACTGCGAACCAGACCAGGTTGCCTTAATGATATCTTCTGGAAAGTCACCTCGATTAATCGCGTGTGCGGCACCAACTATTTTCGATTTCTCCGCTTGGCGAAACACCTCCGCCAAGTGTACGTGTGGGCACCTTTGCGAAGCAATCAAGTCTCTCAACACGGCACCTGGTCCCACAGATGGGAGCTGATCGGCATCGCCGACGATAATTAACTGCGCTTTCGGTGGAATCGCGTCTAACAAGGCTGCACACAAAGGCGCATCTAGCATGGATGCCTCGTCGACAACCACCACGTCGCAATCCAACGGGTTCGCTCGGTTCCTCGCAAAGACGCCTTTGAAACTCAACGCGTTCGAATCATCCACGGCTGCACTCGATATATCGTCTCCTGTTCCATTCGAATCCGCATCGTTTTGACTATCTCCTTGCGACGAAAAGTCTTTAAACTCTAACAAACGATGAATCGTACTCGACTGTAACGGATTCGTCATCGATCGATTGGCGTTACTTATCTCCGCCATGCGTTGCGCGGCTCGTCCGGTTGGCGCGCACATGACGACTGTTTTTCCCATAGCGCGCATTAAGCGAACGATGACGTGCGTTGCAAACGTTTTACCTGTACCAGGACCGCCAGTTAACGCCACACACGGAGACATTAAAGCTACGTTAAAAAAATCCAACTGTTTTTGCGACAATCCGGGTTGGCCCCAGCTTTCTTTCTCCGCCGTGAGCTCGAGCCATTTCGCGACTCGAGCTTCATCGACTTTGAACTTAGGTCGGCTCAATCGTCTCAACAAGTCATCCGCGATTGTTTTTTCGCACTCGTGCAAGCTGCCGTGAAAAATGTGCGTCTCGTCGTTCCATTGCGCTAAAAATGCTATGGGAGTTTTTGCGCCAAACTCGCCGTTGGAGAAGTTTTGGAAAACGAAAATGTCACCGCAGTTTCTGGCTGTTTTGGCCGCCTCGATAAACACGTCGTCCGGTATCAACGCGCCTGAACTACCCAACAACTTTCGACTGTGATCTTTCAACGTCGGCCATGTCATGTACGCGTGACCACCGGATTGTGCGACGCGTTGTAACGCGAAGCGCATGGCCGCGCCGAGTCGCGAGGGATCGTCCGGTGATTTTTTCAATCGAGCAGCGATTTCGTCGATGTGATGAAACGAACATCCTTTAATATCGCTCAAAGCTTTGAACGGATCCGCTTTTACTCTCACTTCCGTCTGAGCGCCGTGCTTTAAACTCGCGCGTCTCGCAATCAACGCTGAGGCGCCTAACTCTTCAGTTAAAAACGACGTCGCTTTCCGTTTCGAACTGGATTCGTCCCAATTGTTTTTCAATTTCACCGCAGTTTTCGCGCCAATACCTGGGACTTTCGTCAACAGTTTCGCTCCCTCCGTAGAATCTAACGCCGCTAATGTTTCTTTCCCTCCAAAGTGCGAGACGATTTTCTCCGCCGTGACCGGTCCGCACCCTGGTAAAATGCCGCTGGAGAGATAGGCGATAACGCCTTGTTCGTCGCTCGGGACGCACATTTCCGCTGGTTTTGTGGAAACAAACTCTACGCCAAATTTCGGGTTCGATCGCCAATATCCGGTCAACTTTAACGTCTGCCCGACGCCAACGTTCGGCATCTCCCCGACGACTGTTATCGTCGCCGGCGCTTCTTTCTGTCCTTTTTTCGGTCGTCGATTTGGTTTTGTCAAAGCGCCTTTCGGAAGTTCTTTCAACGTATCTTTGTCCGAGCACAGGACTCTGGCGACCGTGTAGCCCGTATCCGCGGCGTGAAACGTCACTCGGTGGATTTCTCCGGTGAATGTGAAATCGTTCTTGAACTGTGTTTGTTTCTTCTTCTTCGCCGCTGCTGCTGCTGCTGCTGGTGGTGGTGTATTTTGTATCTTTCTCGCTTGTTTTTCCTTTAGCTTTTGTACCTCGTTTTCCTCGTCGTCTTCGATGAAATCCGCGTTCGCCGCGTACCCGTTGCTCCACGACGTCGAACTCGACGATTTCGATTCCGGATGGTTGATTGCTTTTGCGTTGCTTCCACTCCTCCCGCTACCACCAAACGCGTAATACTCTCGTCGGCTTCCCGAAAACGACGATTCAGACGACGACGTCGACGCGTTGCCGCTTCGCCAAACTCTCCTTTCGTTTTCGTTCCGAAAAAACTGCTGCATCGTATGCGCCCGATGATTCATACGGCCTGTCTCACCACCCGAAGAGGAAGATGCCGCTGCGAAAACACGACGCATCGTCATCATCCTCATCTTTCGCATCATCGTCCTCCCCTTTAACCCCTCTTCGGAAGAAGAAAGATGTCGATGATTCTGCGTACTAATCCTTCCGTGGCTGAAGGCCATTCCAATTTCCGAAATAGTATTGATTCTCTTCTTTTCGCGCGTGTGTGTACGTGTCTGTGTTTCGTCCCAAACCGCGCGTCGTGGGTTTGCGTTTGGCGTGTTCGAGCTAAAGCTTTCGCTCTGAACGCGTATATTACGTTGTAAACTCTTTTAAAAGTACTGTCTTCTCGCGTCTATCTTCTGCGCAAAGATTTGTGTGTGATCTTTTGTCTTTTTTGGACAGAGGAGCACAATTGCAAAAATCTTCGATCTTTTGAGGGGCCCAAAAAAGGGCGAAATGGGACCATTTTAGGCGAAAAAAATGGGACCATTTAAGGCGAAACTCGACAGTTATAAAACTCTTTTCTCCTCAAAAAGTTTTAAAAGGAAACACACAACGCGCAAATAAATACATAAAGGTTGGTTCTTTCTGCGTGTGTGTCTTTTTCTTTTCACGTCTCCTACTACTTCGACGACGGCAAAATGTGAAGAAAGGCTTTTTTTGGCGAGAGAGACAGACGCGCGAGAAGCGCGCGTTCGAGATTCGTTTTTACCGTGTTCTTCTCCTCTTCATTTTCCCTTGAGGTGTCGAATTTGCACAACACTGACGCGCATCATCAATCTCTCTCTCTCTCTTTAAAGCATGTCCGTCATCGCCCGATGTGCGACTTTCGTCGCCACGAAAACCAATTTGAAGCAACAGTTTGCGGTGAACAATCGATCATCCGCGACTAAAATCGTCAGGTACGCGTAAGAGAGAAAGAGATGAATTTTGTCTAAATTTGATCATTCTGCGCGACTGTTTTTTCTTTGTTTTTTGGGAGTTTGAATTGAACAGAAAATGGCGGGAAAATAACTTACTACTCTCTTTTTTCTCTCGTCGTTTCGAAAGACTATACCTTTGACGACGACGACATTTTCCATCATCATTACGCTGATACTACGAATACTAACGATACTCTTTTCTCTTCTGTGCGCACACATAAATCATAAATAAAAAATAGACCGTACTCGGCGGTTGCCTCGATCAACAAAAAAGCGTTCGTGGACGCGGTGGCGGAAGCCGCCGGGGTGGAGAAGAAAGTCGCGGAGAACGTCGTGAACGCGGCTTTGGGCGTAGTCACGGCGTCGGTCGCCGCGGGCGAGAAGATTACTTTGACCGGGTTCGGGACGTTTGAACGTAAAATGAGATCGGCGAGAGAAGGGAGGAATCCGAAAACCGGGGAGCCGTTGAAGATTCCAGCCGCGGCGTATCCGAGTTTTAGCGCCGGGAAGAGTTTTAAAGACGCGGTGAAGAAATAATTTTTTTGGCGATGTGCGTGTATAGTACACACTTCCGCGCGCTGAGAAGAGCGAAAGAAAAAGAGAATGTTATTGTTGTAAATATGATATGATGTGCCTTCTTCGTCGCGGACGAAATGATTGTTTATTATAAACCCATATATAACGTGGGGCGTTTCGTATTTTTTTTTACACGCGCAACGTTTTCGGCCATAACTTGGAGATGGAAATCAACGCAGAGCTCAAGGAGAGCGTGGAATACACCCACTCGTTCGCGACAAAGTTACGAGTGCGTTGCTCGCGAATCCACTCTAAATCTGAAGTGACTAAAACTAAATCCAACGCGTCTTTTACAATCGACTTGATCGCGTTTGCTTTCGCGAAGGCTGCCGTTTCCTCGTCTTTTATTTCTTTCTCTCGTCGTTTGTCCACTCCTCTCTTTTGCGGCGACGAAATGAAAGCAAGGAACCGTTCACTCGGCGACATGCTCCTTTCATACGCGATCGCTTCGTTCTTTTTTTTCACGCACATTGCCTTTTCCAATCTCTCGATATCTCGCCACTCCACCATTCTTAACGGTATGGACGTGGCGTACATGAAAAATTCCACTTTCATCGCCAACATCTTCAACTCTTTCCGTTTCACCGGGTCGTCCGGTCTAAACACGCCGACATTTTGTAACCAGACGCCTTGTTCTAAAAAACAATAAACCGCTTCCGTGAATAAAGCTAAAAATTCTAACGCGTGTTTATACGTCCGCTCTCGACTCTTAGAACTTCTTTTGTTTCCTCCTCTGTTTCCTCGAGCGGCTAAATACAGCACCAAATGTTCTCGACACTGCAAAGAAAACTTTAAAAACTTCCCAAGTCGCAACGACCCGCGGCTTATGCTCAAACTTTTCGCAAGTTTTCTCAACTGCTTCGCGGTTCGTTGTTCGCGTTGTCCTTCTTCGATGTTCTCGTTAGCGTTCGCCAACACCAAAGCCGTCAACACGGATGAATATTTTACCGTTTTCAAAGTTTTATCGATGCCTTCTCTCGTTTCTAAGAGCTTCCCGACGTTCGATAAAAACTCAACCACTCCTATTTCGCGTTTCTTTTTCTCCTTTTCCTCCTCGGACGACGTAAACGACGACGCGTCGTCGTCGTCGTCGTCGGAAGAATTCGCAACAAATTCGCCGCTGTTCTTCTTCCCCGTTGTTGATTTCAACGGAGACGACGATATGTCGGACATTTTATTCAAAATCGCAATATTCAGGTCGACGCTTCAATGAAAAAGCAGCAGTTATTTTTACGCAGGTAAAGCGCGTGGTATTCTCTCTCTCTCTTTCCTTTTAAGCTGTGTTTGATGTGATTTTGTGTGCAGACATGTGGCTGGATTTTTCCCTCTCTTTTTTGCAAAAAACGCTCTCGTTTTGTGTCTATATCTTCTACGTATGCGAATAAATATCGCTGAAAATGCACCCAAGGACACACACTGTTACGAGTGTTCTGTGTACTCATTTTCAGTTCTCGTTTCATCGCGATGTAGAAGTTACGCATGCATTGAGCACTCAATACACTTGTTTTTTGTGTGTATTTTCCACCTCCATTTTGGTACAAATTTACTCAATTTTTGGACAATTTTGGTTCAAATTTTCCCTCAAAATTGTCTCGCAAAAGCGCTCTTTATTGTTCTCTCTCTCTCTCTCTCTCTCTCTCTCTCTCTCTCTCTCTCTCTCTCTTTCTCTCTCTCTCTCTCTCTGAAGAAGAAGACAAAGAAGACGAGAAGACGAGATGTTTGAATCCTGCTGCGGGGGCGCGCGATCGGAGAATAACGGTGATAAAAAAGTGAATATCACCACGACGACAACAGAAATCGACGAAACGACGGATGGAATTTCCCTCGGAAACGGCTGGCAACGTTGGGTGGATTTCGAAGAGCGACGGTATTATTACTCCAAAGGAGGGACGACCACGTGGGAAGCACCCAGTGAAGAGGATTTGATCGAAGAAGAGAATATAACAAAGGGTAAGAAATGATTCGATTGATGTATGTGTACACGTGTAGCTATTGAGAAGGAGGAAAGAAAAGAGAATTCAAAACCAAAATTGGAGCCGCTGATCTCATTCGTCGACGGAATGATGATGATGGGGAGCGAGAAAGCGAGACGCTTTGTTATTATTATTACTACTATTATTTACTACTATAATCATACTACACGTTAAAATCGCTACTACATCATTATTCTCTTTCGTCGGTTTTCAACGAGCGTCGATCGAAAAGGCGTTTCTCTTTCTCTTTCTCTCGATCTCGTCGTCTCGGGCTTCGCTTTCCTCTATTAGAGGTCGGCGACGCTTTTCCCGCTCATAAACTCCAATACTTTCGGCACGGTTTCTTGCAACCGCCTTCCAGCCATGGCTAAATTCTCCAAAAACTCCGTCTCCGTCGCGTGCGGTCCGTCGACGATATCGGTAATCGCCTTCACGCACACGAACGGCGTTTTAAACATCTCGCACACTTTCGCCACCGCGGCGGCTTCCATCTCCTTGACGCTCGCGTCGTTTTGGAGCATCATCTCCCGGTCAACATCCGTCGCGTCCAAGGAATTCCCTGTGGAACATATTCCCGATTTCAAACTCGTAATCTCTGCTCTCATGTTTGGCGTTTTCAAAGTTTCGATCGCGCCGATCCCGTACGAAGTAAACGTCGGTATCGGTATCCTCCGGTCGTGAAATTTCACCTCGGAGACGAGGAACACGTCCCCGATTTCGCACCCTTTGCTTTGGAAACCACCGGCGGTGCCGGCGTTTATCAACACGTCCGGCGCGTGCGTTTTTAAAACCTCGTACGCGCACAACGCGGCGTTGACCGTGCCGACGGAATCCACCGAGTGCGTGGAATCTTGGCCGCACGTCACGAGGACTATTTCCACCGCTTTATTCTCTTCACCAAACGCGATTTCCCCGCTCCGAACGACCGACGGTAACGGCGCGTGATGGTGCGATTTCGGACACGGACGAAGCTTAAACGAACTGATTAAAGGCTCAGCCTCGGCTTCCATGGCGATGAGCACCGCGATGGTTTTAATCGTTCTCTTCTCTTCGTCGGGCATGATGATGGTTCGTTGTGTTGTGTTGTGACGAATTCGAGAAGTGAAGGGAAAGTACCTTTCGCAAACGAGAGAAAACGTATATAACCGCATACAGTAAAGACAAAGAGAAAGAAAGAAAGAGAGCCACTATATAATCTTCGTGTATTTATCATCTTCGTTATCACGTCAAAAAGCGCTACTATTACAAAAAACTCTCCGGATCGTTCATCGCCAACATCTCCGTCAGCGTGAATTTGAAAAACTGAACCCCGGCGATGGCGACCAAAACGACCAACGCCGCCGTCTTGGGATCTTTCATCAACTTCGCCACCGGCCTGGCGAACATGTACACGAAACCAACCATGATAGAAATGGAAAATCGTGCGTATTTGGCCACGTTCGCCCAGAACGGAATGTCTTCGCCCGCCATGGCGATTTGCGAAAGCGCCTCGTGGTCCTCGTGATGGCCTAAAAGCGATGATATATCTGGTGGGAATCCAACCGCGAAGACATCTAAGTTCGCGGAAAAATCGATCGCATCCGAGGCAAAGGCTGCTCCTGAGTTTTGGTCGCAAAACGCACAAATCGCACACGCCGCCAACGCGGTCATTCCTACTACTTTTGTTTTCTCATTCTTTCTTCTTCTTAAACTCTCGCTCGTGCTCGCTTCCGATTCTTCCCCGCGTTGGACCGACGACGACGACACAATCGATCTCGGATTCGTTTTGTTCTTCCTCCTCGCGAAGCTGCTTCTTTCCGAACAAAAGGAACTCGAGGAAAAGGTCCGACTTTTAGCGAGCGATGAAGAAAACATTTCAACGATTGATGTGTGTATGTGTGTAGATATATCGATATAATATCGAGTTGTGAGGCCTTTTGTTTTGTCGTATCTTGTGTCTCTCTCTCGTCTCTCGTGTTTTATCGCTCGAAGAACAACGGTGCGATGAAAAATGTACGCGCTTTGTGGTGGTAAGCAGCATCCAACCGACCAGGGTTACATCACGGAGCGTTGTTTGCTTGTTATTGTTGTTGTTGTTGTGGGACGTGTTTGTCGTTTTGACACCCGTTATCTAACGCGTAGACTAAACACTCGGGGTGGTTGTTTTCGCGAGCGAAAGCGCAAGTCCGATAATCCCAAGGCGCGCCGTTTTCGTGCAAGTATTTGAGAACATCGAGATGGCCGTATTTGGCAGCAAGTGCACACGCTAACTCGGTAGGTGGGCATTTCTGTTCCATGCAATACGTCACAATGTGAAGACGACCATGTGTAGCTGCTGCGTTGATCGTCCGCTCGTTCCAATCAAACTTTTTCACTTCTCGTAACCAACGAACCAACGCGAGGTTTCCCGTAAGAGCTGCGGAATTACAGAAATGATACTGCGCTTGTTTTCCCTTGATCTTTCTGGTCTCGTTCTTTCTCACTGGTGGATTACCACTCCACTTATGTACTTCAAAAGTCCTCCGCAACATCCTCCCCGACCGTCTACACGCGTCTCGACTTTCCGTGTTCACCTCTCGAAACACTCTGAAAGACAAGTCGTTCAACTTCTTTAAAATATGCGTCTCGAAGATATCTTTGTACTGCTCATCTGTAACAATCTTCCACAACGGCGTCGGCGCGTACTTCATCAACTCTCTCTTCACCTCTTTCAACTCCTCCTCCTTCTTTCGCATCTGCGCCTCGAAAACAGATTTATACTGCTCTTTCCATCTTTCTTTTTGTTCTTTCACCCTTTCAGCGCGTGACGCTAAAATATCCTCCTCTTCATGGTCATCTTCTTCCGCTCGTCGTCCGCGCTTTTTCCTCCCCATTATTGTTCCCCTCGCAAAGGACTTCTTTTTGTGAGTACTTATCGCGATATAACGCGCACTTTCCGTCGTCGCGTCTTACTCTTCTTTTTCTTTTTCTTCTTCTTCTTAACTTTTACGCGTATTTTTTTGTGCGGCCGAAAGAGATCTCGTGTGGGAAAAATCATACAAAAACGTCATTTACACACACGCACACGCACACAGCGCGCGAGTAGTAGTAGTAGTTCAATAACAGTAGTACATGCTCCGAGGAGGCGCCGGGGGAGCGTTTTCATCCGTGGTGGTCTCGTTCTCTTCTCGAACGCGTGGTTGTTCTTCTTCTTCGTCGTTCTCCAGATTTGTTCATCAACGTCGACGAATACGAGCAAAACACTTTACGAAGACATCATCGGGTTTGATGAACAATACTAACAACAACGGAGGCAGATACCACGCGACTTCCTCGGACCAATTTCAAACGCCGACGTTGACGTTTGATAATTCGTCGAAAGCGTTTTCGGATGTTGGGCAGCAATTGTTCGACCGCTTAAGTTTTATCGGGAAACCGAAAGCGTTGGAAACGTTGTTTCGAGAAGATGAAACGCTCGCGAAAAACGTGGACGAGAAAACGATGAAGTTGATCGAGGCGTTCTTGGAAAGCGCGAAGAAAGGGAAGGCGTCTTCGACAGTCATCCAGACTGGGACGAGGGAGAACGAGAAGAAGAAAACGGTCGTGCAAGAGATTGCGATTGGGGTGTTGCCGACGGCGGTGTCGAGGCACAACGACGCGAGCGGAGCGCACGGGTTGCAAGAGATCGCGAAAGGGACGTGCGGGGACGGGAAGACGAGGAGAGTGGTGATTGCGAGCGAGAACGAGAGCGATTTCGGGAGCTTGGTGAACGCGTTGACGAGAGCGTTTCCGGTGTTTTCGATGAAGAGCAAAGGATCTTCCTCCTCGGAGAAGGAAGAGGAGACGAAGCCGGAACCGATGGTGGTGGCGTTGCGCGGCGCGTCTGAAGGGACGTCGAAAAAAGCGAAAGCGATCAGCGAAGCGGTTGAACTCGTGTGCCGCATGGTAGATACGCCGCCGACGAGTATGGATCCTCAAGGGATGGTCGACGAGGCTTTGGCCGCGGCGAAACGCGTTGGCGGGGTCAAGTCGCAAGTTTGGAGAGACAAAGAGTTGCGACGGGACGGGATGGGATGCATCGCCGCTGTCGGCCAATCAGCCTCCACGGACGGGAGAGAACCGGCATTGATTCGTTTGACGTTCGTTCCAAAAGGTGTGAACGCGTCGGAGAGACCAATTGCTTTGGTTGGCAAAGGTATCTCGTTCGATACCGGGGGGTTGTCCTTGAAAGTTGGCGGTTCGATGCCGGGGATGAAAGCCGATATGGGCGGCGCTGCGGCCATGCTCGGTGCTTTTGAAGCGTTAGCGAGATGTTCCACGGAAGGTACGATCACTTTGAAGCAACCGTTAGAGTTATTGATGTGCGTTGCCGAAAATGCCATCGGATCTGGTGCCATCCGCAACGACGACGTCATCACGTCCTACGCCGGCAAAACGGTTGAATTGAACAACACCGACGCCGAAGGTCGATTGGTCTTAGCCGACGGCGTCTCGTACGCGTCCAAGACGTTGAACGCGACGCATTTAATCGATATGGCCACCTTGACTGGTGCGCAAATGGTCGCCACTGGCTCTAAATTTTCCGGCATCGTCTGTAACGACGACGACTTTGAATTGTTAGCGGTGAAGTGCGGTAAAGTTTCCGGCGATTTGGCGCATCCGTTGCCGTTCGCGCCGGAGTTTTTCAACTCAGAATTTGATTCCAAAGTTGCGGACATGAAGAACAGCGTGAAGAACAGAGCGAACGCGCAATCGTCGTGCGCGGCGCAGTTTGTGTACAATCACGTCGACGATGAATGGAAAGAGAAAGGCGGAAAGTGGCTGCACGTGGACATGGCTGGACCGTCCACGCACGACAGCGGAAGAGGCACGGGCTACGGCGTCGGGTTGTTAGTCTCGCTCGTCGAAGAACTCAACAAGTAATGACAAGCTTCTTCTTTCTCGCGACATCTGCACATATCTAAAAGTATTATTCCGGGGTATTCATCAGAATTATCCAAAACTACTATACACACATAAATAATGGTCATCTATTCTGCTCCTACTACAACTACTACATCAATACTACTGCGCAAAGAATATGTTAATACAAGAACGTTTCGTTTAAATCAATCATCAAAAGCTCGGCGGTTTCGGCGTAAAAACGCGAAACGAGTTTGCCGATTTACGGAACTTTTCTCCCATTCCGTCCCATCTCTCCACTGGACACTGCGCCACAAACGTATACACGTCTCCTGTTTTCTTATTCTGCGCAAAAACGGCGACGTTTCTCCTATACCAATTCACCGTCTTGATCGTATACTCGAACTGATAATATTTGATTCCATTCTCCCCGATCGTCTCGCTCGCGGAGAACAACTTCGCCTCCTTCCCGGATCCGGGTCTCGCCAACGCGTTCTCTAACAACCAACTCGCCTGCTCCTCCGCGTCCCCAAACTGACCTAAATCGGATCCTTTCGTGGACGTT
>Ga0209091_10002113_pt1 | contig 17002 bp, 3 predicted proteins | sample ArcticOcean_MG_C_6_FD_187438 | JGI IMG/M metagenome (GOLD analysis project Ga0209091, IMG submission 187438) | Marine microbial communities from western Arctic Ocean - ArcticOcean_MG_CB8_128 (SPAdes) (version 2) | ecosystem: Environmental > Aquatic > Marine > Oceanic | place: Arctic Ocean...
AACAAACAGACGAGAAAGACGCACAGCGCGATAGCCTCTACGAACAGCCCGTGTTCTTCGTCCGTCCAACTTTCTCTGGACTTGGTGATCGTGTATTCTTTCCTCGCTTTAACGTTCACTTCTTCTTGTTCTTCCTCCATCTTATTATTGGTATTAGTAGTCGTCTCTTCGTCGTTCGTCGTCATCTCTCCCCTGCTCTCAAATTTGGACGTTTTCCTCCTCCGCCACGTCCGAAAAGATATTCTCTAGATATCTCAAAGAGGGGGGAAATTCTCGAGAGAGATCTCTTTCAACGAAAGAAGAAGCGTTGATGCCGATGATCGAAAATGGTCAGATCACGAAGACAGAAGTGAAGAAGTGAATGAAGGAGAGACGTTTGAGGATCAGAGCAGAGAAGGTGGACGATGATCAAAGCGCGTTGTGTTTCTTTTCTGCGCGTCGTCGTCGTGAGATATAATGCAAACGTAGATATGAGACGTATGAGAGTTTTTGAGAGGCGACTCAATTGCAATTTAGGGTTTATGATCGAAAAAAAGAAAAAAAAGAAAAAAAAAGCCAGAGACCGTTGTGTGAGAAGAAGATTAAAAAAAGAAGAGGAGGAGGAAGCAGAAGAAGTAGAGTGAAGAAGTGAGAAGCGGTGAGAAGAAGAATGGCCCCGGCGACTACGACTACTGGAGCAGTGGAAGAAAATAACAACGGAATGGAATCAACGAAACATCCGACCGCGTTACTCGTGCACGTCGTCTTTAAATGCAGCGCCATTCTCGTCTATGTATTTTGCAACTGGTTTTCGGACGATTTCGTCGTCATATTCGTCCTTTTGACTCTTTTACTGACGATGGACTTTTGGTGGACGAAGAACGTCTCCGGTCGCTTGTTAGTTGGGTTGAGGTATTGGAACGAAGTCGAGGAAACGAGTGGGGAGAGCAAGTGGCAGTTTGAATCGAGAGACGCGGATGGAATGCGGTTGGTGGATGCGACCGAGAAGCGGATTTTCTGGTGGACGATATACGGCGCGCCGTTGATTTGGGCGTTTTTTTTAACCACGTCGTTGACAAAGTTGAATTTCAACTACGCGTTGGTGTGTTTAATGGCATTGGGGATGTTGTTGACGAATACGATCGGGTACATGAAGTGTTCGAAGGATCAGAGGGAACAGATTAGCGGGTTGGCGCAAAGAGGCGCTCTGAGTTTTTTAACGAGAGGATACTTTTGAGTTTGTAGTAGATATATTTAGTAGTTTTGTCGTAGTAGTGAGCTTGTTCTATGCACACGTAGTGTTCTGCTTTATAGCCGAGACCGAATTTCGGCTGTTTCGTTTCTCTTCGATACAGTTGCCGCAATCGTACCGTGCGGCTCCGACGTGGCAATGTATACGTCGTCGTTGAATTTATGGTCTCCTCCGTTTGGCGTCATCGGTATGAAATGGATGTTTGGTAACGTAAATTTCACGTCTTTCACTTCTTTGATGTTGTTTACGATCGCATCGCCCATATTGTATAACGTCGCTTGCACCGATGGCGAATACACGCCTCTCTGCGCGTCGCCGAAGAACTGGTCTTTGATGTTTTCGAGCACTCGCTGGTAGACTAAATCGTAATCAATGTTGTTGTTACTAGAATTGTTATTACCGAACCATCCTTTCCGTTTACTGGTATCAACTCCTTCCAAGTCGTACGTCCACACGCAATCAATAGCAGTCGCTAAAATCCGTTCATTCGTTTCACCGAGTTTGGTAAACTTGTCCTTGATATATCCTTCGTAGCCGCTTTGTGTCGTTTTCAACACCCGATAATCTTTCAACCCACTCGTTACGGTTGGATGTTCCATTCGTTCTCTCATCACGTTCACGAAACACGTGCGTATACCGCTACTAAACGTAAAACCATGACTGTGCTCGACACCTCCTCTGACTTTAGCCCGCTCCCACGGCGCTTGGTCCACCGTCACCGACACCCCGTCTATGAGCGGATACGTTTCTATAAACGTTCTCGCGAGACGGATGGCGTACTCCTCCATAGACGTGCGCTCTTTACATCTTTGCGCGACCACGTAACACATATTTCTCGTCGTATCCGTGGTCGTCATCCCACCGTTATCTCCGCTCGTGTACGCTTTTTCCATTTCCGGTGAGAGCAGTCGAACGCACACCTCCCACTCGACGAAATAATGCGCGTTTTCTTTGGCATCTCGCCACGTCCGTCCCAAGCGGACTTTCGATTTCCCGTGCTCGTGTTCGGTTACAAATCCCATTATTTGTATATATATATATCTTTCTCTTTCGTCGGGTTATTCAATAAATAAAGAAGTATCAAACAGCAGCGGCGCTGTTTTTTATGGTTCGCGCGTGGTGGTGCAAAATACTATAGTATACTCGTACATAAAACGTGATGAGAAGATTACTTTGCGGCGTTTCAGAAAATCTAACTGCTTCTTGTTGAAAGAACAGACAGACAAAAAAGCTTTTGAGACAAAAACAAAAAAAAACAGACAAAAATGATGATTTCTGCGAGAAAGAGATCTCGCGTCAGAATGAACAAAAGAAAAGTCTCGTCGGATAAATAAACACCCGAACGAACGCTTTTAGTATCATCATCATCAATAGTAGTCTATTACGACGCTTTAATTTACAAATAAAGAAGTAAGAATGGCGGACCAAACGCCGCCGATCCTTTCCGGCACTTTAACCAAGAGAGGCGGGAAAGACTTGTACGGCAAAAACACCTGGCGGTTGAGGCATTTTCAATTACATCTCGCGAGCGAGAAAAAATTCTTTCACCAGCAACGGTTTACTAACGACGAGGAAAAAGACCACGCTGCAGACGAGGAGGAAGAGAGAAGAGCGGATAATAAAAAGGAAAAGTCGACGTTGAAGTATTACGCGTCCGAGCCGACGCACTCGAGGCAACAACCGAAAGGCATGTTCGAGGTGACCAGTAAGAGTACCGTTGTGACTTTAGAGGACGAGAAGATTCTCGAGGAACACGGCTTGGGGAGCAAATATTTAGGGAAGAAGTTGTTCGCGTTTTACTCCAAGATGGACGTCTCCGCGAAAGAAATCAATTCAGGAGTTTCGAATTCCGTGGTCGTTTGCGAGTGCGAGAATCAGCAAGTGTTGCAATCGTGGGTGACGGCGCTGAGCGACGCGATTGCGCGAGAACGGAGTCGGAAAGCGAAGAACGGGGAGAAGGACGGAAACGGTAGCGACGATGAGAGCGATACGGAAGTCGACGCGAACGGGAGGAAAAGGAAAAGTGGTGGAGAGAAGAAGAATTCGTTGCAAAGACACCAGACGAAACACGCGAGAAGGAGTTTCTTTAAAGGCGCGCTGGAAAGAGCGGGGTTGACGGGACCGTTGGGGGGCGTCGGGGTGCCCACGCACTTGGAAGCGGTATGGGAGCAAATCGCGTTTGTGGACGTCATGGCGGACGACGCGCTCGGGTTTGACGAACGATTAATGCGCATACGAGATGAGAAAATGGCAGTCAGAGAAACGCTGGAAACTATGAGCGATTCGTGCTCGACAATTTCGAGAGCTTTGGGAAGTTTGCAATTTCCGATGTCGGTTCCGGAAACAAACGCGATTATGGAAGTCAGAAGATCATTGGATGATTTGACCTTGTTATGTCGGCAAATCCCCGCAGGAACGCAAGATAACAACGCGTTTACTGCGTTCCTGTCTGTCTTTATCGATAGAGTGCGTTCGATGCGTCCGGGTGCTTTATTAATGTTCCCGGGTGGGTGGTCCACGCAAAACGACGGGAAGAGTCGCGCGCTGATTTACACCTTGCAACGACTGCAAGGCTCCTTTGTGTTTTCCGTGACCAACACGGGCGATGGATTAGAGTATCATCCCGTGAAAGCGGATCCGTCCTCGGATGGATTTTTATACGGGTTGACTACGCAATTGACGGAAATTCCAATGGATATGTGTTTAGATTCTTCCACTTGGGCTCTGTTACTTAGACCGATTGTCCATCCGCAGAAAACGGCTGAGATTGCAAAAGACCAAATTTACGCCAAAGTGTTGCCAATGTTGAACGGTCGTCCGTTATTCGCATCGGTTGGTGCCACGCCGCTTCGGACGGTTCAATTTGCACCAAAGCCAGCCGGTGGCGATTTATCGTTTTCCTTGTGCGCGTTAGAAGCTGCGAGGTGCGCATTGTGCTCTTTAGGATGCCCGCCAAAACGAGCAAACGCGTTAGTCGAGGTTGGCGTGAGACACGTCATGTTAGAAGAAGCCTTGCGGAACGTTTCTGAAATTTCGCTTCTGAATACTTCCGCGTGCGTAGCTCTAGAAACTGCGTGTAAAACTTTAGCTCGATTTGCGACGCCGTACGCGGAAAAATTAGCCAAGGTGGAACGAGAAAATGGAGGGCAAAACGCAGACGCGAGCAACGTCGGACCGGTGCCTCCGGAAATCCTCGCGAGGATTTTGAAGTGCGTGGAAGCGACGAGACTGAGAGCTGCAAACGCCCGAAGGCCGACGTTACTTCCGCCACCGTTAGCCTCACCAATAGCGCCTAGAGATGCGAGCAACATGCAGTTGTTCGGTAAAATTATGCTCGAAGGCGGGACGAATTTACTCGCCGGCGACGCCAAGCCGCCGCCGATTATTCGTCCGGTCGAGTTGTCCATAGTTCCAGATATAGTCACTAGCGTAGAAGAAGCCGCACTAGCCATGCGAAAAGCAGCACACTGTTGCTCCATATTGGCTAACCAAGCCGATTTGACTACGAATTCATATTCGCACAGAGTTGCGTTGTTGGTGCATTTGTTCGTGCACGTTTTGCCTTGTCCGATGCCGTTGACGCACAAAGACAGAGAGACTCACTGCTTTTGGCGGTCGGCGAGACCAAAGTACGAGACGCAATTAGAGCTCGCCCGGTCTTTGAATTTATGTCTACGACATTTCGCCACGGCGTCGATGTCAGTTTCCGCCACGCGATCGTTTGACGCCAACCGATTGTTGACGTTGTCGTGCATGGCGGCGATTACCGACGCGACGTTGAGAATGAAACCGTGCGATTTCCCGAGCGTTTTTTGCGAGCATTACGACGGCGTCAACGAAGGCCCGACGACTCTATTTGGGTTTGATACCGGTCCATTTGCAGTGGAGGCGGAGTATTTACGATTTCACTGCCCGGAAAGAATGACAAAATTGACGAAAGTTTTAGATTACTTCCATTCGCTCACCGAGTCCGTTCAATCCTCGCACACTTTGTTTCGATGGGAAGACGATCAACAAGGCATGACTTTCGGCCCGGGAGAGGCTCGATTATTAGACCAAGTTGCCTTAGCGATCGGCTACGAACGGTCGCCGGATGCCTTGTCGAATTACTTCTCTTGCGAAAACAGAGACATGGCGGATCATTACCCGGAACTCGTGGCGTTGAGAGACTCTGTTTTCATGTTCAAAGCGTTGATGGCACCGACGAGCGATTCGCTCCCGGACTTGCGTCGATGGACGTTTCAAGATTCTCAACTGAATTGGAAGATTGAGCGCGACGAAAGATCCGGAGCGTATAACCTCAATGTCACCGCTTTCGATCGTCAAATGCGAGTTGCGCCGTGGGCGCGAGAGTTACGCATGGTCGCCGATAAAGATGTCGACCCGAAAACAGGGAAAAAGAAGAGGATATACGGGTTTCGCTCTGTCTTCGGAGGCGGTTTTTTAGCTAAATCAGTCGGCGATAAACGGCCGCGATGTCCACCGTCCGGAGGGAATCCGTCTAATTTAGTCGGCATGCGAATCGATACGGAGGAGGACGTTTTGCATTTGCAAACGTTGCCGACGTTTGACGATTTGCTCAAACCAAGCGAAACGGAACTTTTGTTGACGTACTTGACTGCGCCAATGGTTCGCGTTCCGTTATCTTTGAGACTATTCGCGGACGCAACCAGGTGTCGCGCGTTATCATCGCACGAAATCCAACAAGTTTTAGATGCAGTTTTGTTTGAGCCTGGTCCGTGGCAACCGCCCGGGTTGGTCTTTGTCCCCCAAGAGATTCCTGCGAGCACGAGACAGCATATGGCGACACCGTGTGGGGTTTTATTCCACGAGCTCTCCCACGCGCCGGCGCCTTTAATCGATGCTGCGGAAGAGTTATTGGCTTTAAGTTTAGAACTCGATACCGGCAGGCACGACGCTCCAGCCGTCCCGGGCGTTTTGTTTTCCACGCGAGCCTTGACTCGAATGCTCGCGTTTATCACGACGCTGATGGAGCAAGAACACATCGAAGATCCAAAGATGAGAACGAGAGGCGTTCAGCCACCACCGAAATCGAAAAAATCACTAGAAAATGCAAAAGAAAGAGTTAGCAAAGTAATTTCCGCGCGCGTTCGTCCAGTTATTCGACGCTGGTTGAACCGGGCGGCAAAATGTGGCGCCGTGCGCGCTGCGTGCGCGTTGCACGCGCATTTAGCGTACACGTATTATTGGACGAAACCTGAAGACTATGACTTGGATGCAGCGGCGACGCTGTTTACGGCGCAGGCATACATATTTGTTAACCATGTTTTCTTGGACACTCCGGACGGTTCCGAATCTATGGATAGAAAACTCGCGAAAGATACCGGAGAAAACTTGATGGATTTAGGATTCCCTCCGAACGAGATTTTCGATTTGTTCCAACGACAACGAAAAAACATGCTCGCGTGGGCGAAAGGAAACGAAAAAGAATGCAACGATGTCATGAACGGCATCGTCATAGCGTTGACGACGCGTGAGAGCAGTTCGTCGGTGCCGTCTGCGCAGCAGGAGGCTATGGACGCTTCTGCACATGACAGAGGATGGCGGTTTTCTGGCGAAGGCCGGTTCGTGGCGCACCCGAAAGACGAAACTACCGAGGAGTGGCAAAGGAAAACGGAGAATACTAAAAACGTTCTGTTGAAAGAGTACGGCGAACACTACGGGGAATGGTTATTGGCGACGACGACGCAAAACGCAGAGATGGAGGTGAATTGTCAACTCGGCGAGTTCACGGTCCGACGAAACCGTTTGCGGCCGCTCGAAAACGCCGTTCGAGAATTGCCCGATTTTGTGGCCGCATTAGATTCAGTGTTGAGAGAACGGAACGAAGAGTTTCGACAGAGGCTGTTGAAAGACGACGACGACGTGGACGAGGACGATTCGTTCACACGTTTGCTCGCCGCTTCAAACTCCAAGTCCATCATCGCCACAGTTTTGAAGAACACGGACGAGATTGGTAAAAAAACGGGAGACGGAAAATCACCGTTCGCTGAATTCGACGCCTCGGACGAGGTTGTTCACTGCGCGGAAGTTCGCAACACAGAACATCGTAAGTGGCTCAGGTTGGTTGGTTTGCGTCACGATATCGAAATTTGGGATCCGGATCCTCGTGTGCCGACGCACAACTTTACCCGTCCGTACGCTACGAATGCCAGCGCGGGCGCGAAAGTCATGAACGTGTTGAGCGTGGTTGGTCTTGGTTCCGGATCGGGTTTGACCGAGAAAGAACGGTGGATTATGGACCGATTAGAGCCGATTATCCATGGTCCCGCAGCGGCTTTCTTAAAAGGCGTTGAGTTGTTCCTTCCGTCCGAAACGTTCAAAGGACCGATTGCTACCTTGCGAGGCGTCGGCGCGCCGGATGTGGTCGCGCCCGAGGTACAAAAGTCCTCCTGGTGGTGGGGCAAAGCCACAAAAGTTCCGAAAACATCGGTCGCGGACGAAGAAAATGCGAATAAACTGCTCACCGAAGTTGTCGTCGTGCGAGACCCACCGTTGGTACAGGTCTTTCGCGTCGAGTCTTTCGGTAGACGCTGGCGAAGAGCGTTGGTGTTTGCCTCCAACGCCTCGTGGTGTCTCGCGGATGTCGACCCAGACGGTGAGCCGAGTTTGAAAGACCCGAACGAAAGATTTTTACTGTCTGCAGTTCGATTAGGTTCTCGGGTGCAATCTTTAGTCGTAACGAGACACATTTCAAGTAAGCTCGGACGCCAAGCATTTGTTCCTGAACGACACTTGCGAGGGATAATCCCGCAAGCGTTGTTGCAAGATTACTCGTTTTGGCGATCAGAAGTTACCGGAGATTTGTACGGCACTGCTCGACCGACAGCTAAACACCCTCGAACAATCATTTACGTCCAAATAGAAGGTGCTAAAGGTGCCACGACGCCACCAGCGGAGGAAGACCCGACGGTCAGCGCGCTCGACTCAGTTTTTAGCGGCTCTGCGAGCACTTCTAAATCCGGTTTATTCGTTGATGACGCGCGAGGTATCGTTCATAGAATCCCAATGCCGACGAAAGACGCGAGTGATTTTGATTTCGATCCACAAAGCATGCCAGAAGGAACGCTTGTTTTAGTCGATTTGTTATACGCCGCTGCTGGACACACCTCTTCCGTGGAAGAGATGGAAGGTGAGAACGACGACGTGTCGAATTTACTGAGCCCGCGCGCGGAGTCGAACGAAACGCGACAGAATCCGTTGAAAGCGTTGGCAAGATCGATTGCTGCCGTAGAAGGGTTAGCACACGCGCTCGTTTGGGTCGATAGAAAGACCGGTAGCGGAGTTGGTGGCTCAAAGAACAACAACACGAGTGAATATATTCCCGTGCGAAGAGTTGAACTCCCTCGATTAGGTATTTCCTTTCACGCCGTGAAAGATACGACGGCGAGTTCACAAACGCGGTTAGAGTGCGAAGAACACGCGGGTTTATTTTTAGCTTCCGCGAGAACTCCAATGTTAGATCGCTTATTATCTGGTTTACCGCACGCTATGCTGTTAGAAGCTCGTGATGGACAGCTCGCGGTTTTGTTACCCGCCGGTGCTGCGCCGAGGCGTGCGGCGATTGACGCTGTCGCAAAACTCGGCGCAAGTAAGGGTTTAGGCGCAGACGTCATCGTCGATCGTTGGGATATCGCGTGGCACGACGCTGTCGGTGACTCGAAACATTATGTATACACGGTTCACGCTTCGCACGCGCATCTAGTATGCGATTCCTTAGCATCGGCGTTGTATTTGTGCACCATGCGATTCCTGGCTCGAAGATACGACGACGTGAAAAAACTCGTCGATTTACTCTTGTGCGAGAACGATCCGACGAGCGAAGAAGCGCAATTATGGGACGCATTAGGTCTGGCCGCCATCGAGGATCCGAATCCAGATGCGTGCGCGGCTAGAATTAAAATTCTACGCGCCGCTAAAGGCACCGCCGCGATGGATCGTTTAGCCGGCTTAGGTTTCAATGAATCCGTTGAGTGTTTGAAGTACGTCCAAAATTGGCGTGCGATAAGTGCCAACGTCCGATTAACCGCGGAAGAAGAACTAGATGTTGTAGACCAAACGACCGCGAGTGCGCGAGTCACCGAAGCGCAACGAGCGAGTCTCCGAACTCGAAGAAAGAACAGAGATGAGAAAACGCTCGAGGAAATCATCGCTTCAGATCCGTTGTTGTTGAATCGAGCGAGTTACTTGCGTTTGCTCGTTCATCACGAACGCAAATTGTTAATGAACGATCAACTGAACAACAGTTTAGGACAAACGCAAGGGTTTCCTCTCTTTTACCCGCCAATACCGGAACACAGCGAATTCGATTCTATCGAAGATTTCTCCGCGTTCGACGATGCCATCACCGGTGACGGTCCGCTTGGAAAACTCGCCGGGTGGACATCGAGCTATTCACGACCGGACGATGTTTCTGTCAACGGCAGTAACGGCCTAAACGCTGTCAATAAATGGATTGAAAGCGGTTCTTTAGCCTTACAAAAAGAACACGGGTTCCCTCTACTCTTTGAGTTGCTCACGAGCACGGTGCAGTTGCGCGTATTACCGGGCGACGACCCGCATCGGTGGGGTAGGGCTTTGTTACGATTCGTTCCGAAACAACAGGGCGAGAAAGCTGGCACTTTAATGTCCATTTTACGCGTGTTAGCGGCAAATGCAGACATTGCGAGGGAGTGTCCGCGCGCAGAAGAGCGGACGTTAGGCGTCAAACTCTCCGCCATGTTCACGCAAGACGGCGCCGTCGGGCAACTCTTGAAACGTGTGAAACCGTATTTGAAAGAAAATCGAGACCGTTTACCGTCGCAAATGAATTACATTGGCGATCGCTACGCTTCACCACCAGCCTGTGAAATGGTCATCGACGCGTGGTATCAAACGTTACTCAACGGTTCGAAGTGGGCGTTACCTAGATTTGCTTCGGCGACGTTGCGACAACGTAAATACCCGCTCGAGAACGATCCGCAAGTATTGCAAAAGTACGGCGCGAACAATCTCGCAACCGTCGATTTGAATTATTTATGCTCGCAGCCGTTAGCGGTTATCGATTTAGCGTCAATAATAGTGCCTGTCGAGGACGACCGCGCGGGAGATGCGATCCAAGGTTGCTTGGAAAATGGTTCCGGAGGGTTACCATTTGACGTGTCGAGACACCCTTCGTCGGCGACGCCAATCGCGAAACAAACCTTGACAAGATTACGGCAAGATTTAAAATCGAGCGCGGATAGGATTGCAAAGCAGAAACAGGAACCTGTGAATGTCGCAACGAACGAGCTCACGTTAAATGGATTCACATCTTTCGATTGCGAGCAAATTGCCATCGAAGCAGCAGCGTCCAAGGCTGGTCAAGCGTCGATCAACGCGCGAGCGGTATTGCGCTCGATACTCGAAAAGTTGGCCAAACAGGTTGCGCTCGATCGCGCCGCAGCTTCAGAGGCTGCCATGGTCGCTACGGCAACTGCAAACGGCCTGGATAGATCAGCCACTGTCCGTTTCGAAATGCTTCGACTGGGTTTGCAAAGGCGCTCGGGCGCGTGGGCCGAAGCGACGTACGACGATTTACTGGAAGCGATGGCGTGCGAACACGGCGAGAAGAATTTGTTGAAAATCACCCCGGGGGTAACTTCAGACAAGGTAAAACAGGCGTTGCATTTAACCGCACAAGCGTTGTTACTAACCGCAAGAGCCGCGCAAGGTGCAAAATGTGCCGCCGCTGCGGCGGATACGTTATTAGCATTATCAAAGTGCGCTAAAACCGTCGAACGTGATGGGAAAGCATCGTTAGCTTTGGATTTAGGTTTACGCGCGAGAGGTTTGGCGAAGATGTTGTGCGAGAAGAGATCGTACTTTAAAAAGAGTGTGGTGGCGAACCGCGAGCAACAGCAGAAACAAGCTGTCGTAGACGAACTTGATCCGTTCGCGGAAAGTCCGGCAACGCCATCGCCGACGTATTTAACGTACGATCCCCGATTGTTAATGTTTGAGTTTTCGCTGGCGATTATTTTGCGTCAGCGACAAGTTCAACTGACGAAACAATTTGTTCAATCCGCTGAGAGAGGTGGCGGTGAGTGCGCGCAAATGCTCATGGGTGAAGGTAAAACGACCGTCGTGTGTCCATTACTTGGATATTTACTCGCAACGGATACACGAATGGTATGTCAGGTCGTGCCGCACGCTTTACTTGAGTTTTCGCGAGGAACTTTACGCAAATCCTATTCAGGCGTTATTCGGAGATCAGTGGTTACTCTAAAATTTGATCGATACACGACGTTGAGCGATGGGAAGTTGCTCGATGCTATGCGCAAAGCTAGAGACGAACGAGCTATTGTGATCACTTCGCCAACGGCGTTGAAATCACTCGCCTTGAAGTTTCTCGAGGCGTTACACTTGCTTGATCAATCGCACGTTGCGTTTGAAGAATCGAGAATGAACTCAAGTATTTTGAAACAATCAAAAGATATCGTCACAAAAATGTTTGGTGTAAGAAGAGGCAAATCGAGGTCCGAGCGCGTCGCCGATGCCGGAGCTTTATCGGAAGAGGAACTCGAGGCATTGCGAAAAGAGGCGTTTTGCGCGTCTGAAATTTTTCAAATCTTCCACCAAGGTTTGCTCATTTTAGACGAAGTCGATTTGATTTTGCACCCGTTGAAATCCGAATTACATTGGCCGTTAGGGCAAAGAATCCCGCTAGATTTTTGTCAATCAAGGATTGGTGATGGATTGCGCTGGAAACTTCCATTTTTCTTATTGGACGCGGTATTTTCGTTGTCCAACGAGACAAATGGATTTATGCCTTCAACGAAAGAAGCGCAAGGCTCGCAAGAAGCGACGGAGATTTTGAAGCTAATTCATACTCGCATAACGGATGCAATTAAGGAGAAAGCAGTACAAGCGGTGCCGCACGTGTGTGTGTTGGATCGAAAATGGTACCATCAGTCGCTGCGACCGCTCCTGGCGAGATGGATTTCGGTATGGTTAAGAGCGCACGGTGCGTTAAGAAACATGGACGATGAAACTTCCATTGCATTTTTACTACGAGGCGACAGAAGCGCTTCGACACAGTTACAACGCGAAGCCGAAGATGAAGGCGTGAAGATGGCGAACCTCGCGCGAGACTGGTTGAACGCGTTACTCCCTCACGTCTTGTCCAAAATCAACCGAGTTACGTTTGGTCTGCTCACGTTACACGACGTGAAAAATTTGGAGGAATGGACACAGGCGTCGGTACCTTTATCTCGAAGACTGTTAGCGGTCCCATTTGTCGGTAAAGATATTCCTTCGAGAACGAACGAGTTTTCGCACCCAGACGTGGTCATCGGCTTGACAATTGCGGCGTATCGCATCGAAGGTTTGCGCAGATCCGATTTTAAGATTGTTTTGAAAGCCATGCTCGAGCAGTTTTCGAACGAAGCTGGCGCGCAACAAAAGCGACCGAGCTCGCTTAAGTGGGCGTATTGGGTTCGGTTAGCCGGCAAATCCGTGAGAGGCGAGGCGAGAGCTAAGGCGCAACTAGAGGCGCGGCGCAAATCTGCGCATCAAGGTACGCACTCACATCTGAACGTCGGCAAAGTTTCCGGGTTTGACGCGTTACTCGCGGACATTTCAAACGTGGAATTGAATCAGTCTTTAGATGCTTCTTTCCAATCTTCACCTTCGTGGTTGAACGACGAAAACGAAACGTGGCCGTTAAATCTCGTGGATATGCGTGACCATGAACAGGTTGAAGAATTGTATCAACTCTTGAGATTGGTGCCGGAAGTCATTGAAACGTATTTAGATACTTTCGTGTTCCCGGAAACGGCGAAGCATCAGGGCATGAAACTTTCCGCCACTGGACAAGAGCTCGGTGGTGACGTTTTGTTCCCCGTGCGTTTAGGTTTCTCGGGAACTCCAGCGGATTTACTCCCGTCCGAGTTGGGCGCTCCGAAATTTGAGCTTGGCACAGACGCGAAAGTGCTGGCCACTTTAAGTGACCGAACCGTGATTTCCTGTAACGACATGTCATCGGACTGGACCGTTGATAATATATTGAAAACTATCGCAACCGCAGAGCCACCTTTGCACGCGTTGATCGATGCTGGCGCTTTAATTACCGGTAAAAGTAATCGCGCGGTGGCGAAATTCTTATTAGAAAACGGATTAGAATGGGCAGAAGGATGCGTGTTTCTCGACGAAAACGACGCACAAATGATTTTGATGCGTCGCGGACCATGGGAAGTGATTCCTTTAGCGCGGGTTGCCGCTATGCCGTATTCCAAACGCTTTTCATTTTACGACCAGGTGCACACGACTGGGATGGATATCAAACAAGCCGCAGCGTCGCGAGCGGCGTTGACATTAGGTAAAGATATGACTTTGCGAGATTACGCTCAAGGCGCGTGGCGTATGCGTGGATTAGGAAATGGACAAACTCTGGAGTTGATCATCACTCCCGAAGTATCCAAACTCGTTGCCACGGAAGTTGCGATTGGTGAAGGCCGATTGCCACAAACGCGCATCGCAGAATTGCAATCCATGACGGACGACGAAGCAGAGAGAATGCGATTACGAGACGTCTTAGCGTGGCTTACCATCAACACTATGCGCGCAGAAAATGTACAAGCCGGTTTATTAGCTGAACAAAGAGCCGCAAATGTCTGGAGGAAACACGCCTATCGGCTCTTGTTGGAAAGAAACATGACAGTTGGTTCCCATAAATGTACCGATGAAACGCAAAAGTGCCTCGATGTGTTTCGAGAACGCGTGACGTTCATCGTCCAAAACGCAATTCCTGAAAAAATGTCAGCGTCGAGACGTCTCGCACAGTTGTGCAGACAATACGAACACATCATCATGCACAACGAAAAGGCGAAGGAACATCTGCGAAATATTGTTGCCGATGTCACGCGCATGGAGGCGGCAACGTTGGAAGCAAAACAACGTGTCGCCATGGCAGCCGCGAACAACGACGGTTCCGAAGCCGCTGGTGATCTCGGCTTTGACGGTGCCAATGTCGATAGAGTTTTGCAATCCGAACAAGTTCAAGAAAACGAGCAAGAACAAGAAACCGAACAAGAACAAGAGCAAGAGAAGGAGGAAGAAAAGATGGAAGAAATCATCGAAGAATCCGCGGCGGTTGTGAAATACTCTCGAGATGACGAGACGCAAATCGCATGGAAGTTGGACGATCTCGCCGAGCCGCAGCGGTTACCGTTTTACAAAATGCAAACGTTCAAGGTGTACCAACCAGGAATGAAATTAAAACACACCGATCCGCTACCGTTTCCAGATTACTGTTGGTTGAGTAAGAATTATTTCAAACCTGGATGGGCGTTGAACGCGCATCGACGATTGAAGAATTCCATCATCGTGATGGATCTTATTCCGGATTTAGACGAATTAGCGAGCGATTTAACGAAAGGCTCTTCGAGTACCGGTCAACAAAACCGTTTGTCGATGGCACAAGAGGACGCTTTACGAGCCGCCTTCTCAATGTTTGATGGTGGCGGTACCGGCGCTCTGAACGAGAGAGAGCTGAAGGATGTCTTGAGAGCAATCGATGCCGTCGTTGATGACGACGAAGTTCGTTTGACCGAACTGGCGAAAGAAGTAGCTCGCGACGCTGCAAAACTTGGATTGCCTTCCTCTGGCGCGGGCGTTACGTTTGAAGAGTTGAAAAGAGTCATCCGTCAAAAGAATATTTACGCGTTGCAAAACGGCCGATATTACGTTGGCGTTTCCTTAGCGGAAGCGGAATCGATTCGCGTCGCCATGCACTTTTCCGATTGCGACGAACGATCGAATGGCGATATCGTCAAGTTTAAGAACGTGCAAGTTGCGTTGCGCATTGCCGGTGGCACCTTGTTGGAAGGGTCGAGGAGATACGCATCGGCTGGCGTGTTCCAAGGGGCAACGGCGGAACAATGCTTCCGATTTCTCGATTCGCAACTCGATTTCGAAGAAAGAGAAGTTTCTCTACTTCTCCGCGCTTTACAGGAAGCACCGTGCGATAAACGCGCAGCTTTCTTCGATGCCGTTCGAAACTGCCGACGCCGTCCGAGGATTCCATGGCAAGAAACGCCATTGGCGAAAGCTTTGACGACGGCAGACGAGTTTCATTTACTCGCGAGTCGCGCGCTTACTGCACGTGTACGCGCGCAATTGAAGAGGAAGCGCATGCGTTTATTAGATTGTTTTCGAGCGTTTGACGTGGAACGAGCTGGTTCATTATCATACGAATCCTTATACGGCGGGTTGTCTTGGTTAGGCGTGGAGTTATCACCGACGCAAATGTTGGATTTGGCGAAACGAGTCAACGTTTCGGGTACCGGCGTCGTCTCTAGAGAAGAGTTTGAAATCGCTTTTGGACCGGACGATGATTGGCAGAAGGAGTGGGAAGAAGAAGATCGCGTGAATGCTGTTGGAGGTGGTCATAAATACCATCAAAATGCGAATGGCAACACAAGCATGAACAATATGATGATGGAGTCTCAATTCCCATCCAACCGAGATGTGATTCCAGCGTCTTCAAATAACAGCATCGACGATTTACTCGGTGGCGCCGGTCCACCACTCCCCAGATACGATCAACAGCCGGTTCCTCACCAACAGAAGAAAAAAGTTGTGAATACAACTGCAAACGTATCCATTGACGACGGTACCGGTTTAGGCGATTGGGCGTCCATGGGCATGGCGGCGACGTTGCCAGACATTGCTCCAAAGAAACCGGCGCCGGCGGCAACGAAATTGTCCGGACACGTTCCGTCTCGAGACGACCCGTTTGGATTGGGGAGTAAGAAAGCTGATATTACTGCTGCCACACATTCTGCTGCGCCACCACAACCGGAAATGCTCGCCTTTGAAGATTGGCTTTCCGGCGACGTGAGCAACTCGCTTTCGCAAAACCCGCGCAACTCGACCACTGCGACTGGCGATTTAATGGGGGGCTCAAACACCATGCGCAATAATCAAGCGTCCGGAGCGGCCGCCATTGAAGACGCTCGTGCAAACATCTCTGCAAAATCTTTGCATAAAGAATCTGACCGAGAAAAGATGCGCAAAGATGCCGCTTCAGATGCAAAGCTGACACGCGATGTCGTTCGTAACTTTGCAGTGTCTTTGGTTCACCACAAAAATTTCACTCGCAGTTGGAGTTCGGAAGGTACTGGGAGTCGAAAATTTGGCACGACTTGGTTTCCAACGGGCGTAGTTGCCGCGTTTGCGTCGAGTTCAGACGTGTCTAAGTTGTCTAAGAAGGAGCGTATAAACGTTGGGTATTTTGCCTCCTCCAGTCGAGGCGGACCAGCCGCGGATGGGGCGTTCGCGTTCGAAGTTAATGACGGCAGCGCGTTCGCGCTCACGGGTTCGCAAAATATGCCAAGAATGATTGAGCGCTTATTTCCTTTACCGGTTCGCTTTAGACAGATTTTTGCGCAACAGTGGAAATCATCGGGGTTGTTTGCCTGGTTACCGATAGCCCCGCCCGGTCATATCGCTTTAGGCATGGTGTTCACAAGCAGCGCGGAGGCGCCTTCGATTGCGAAAACGAACGTCCGGTGCGTCCCGGAAATATGGTGCGAACGTCCGTCAGTCGCGCCTAAAATGGCATGGAGTAACGAAGGGAGTGGCGGTGCACCGTGTTCAATTTGGCGAGTGAACTCGTTGGGTATGTGCTACGCGAAAGTCGGGTTCGATGCTCCACGACCGGAAGAATTGTGGGATATAAAGCGCGGGAATTTAATTCCAGCCGAAGCGTTTAATAGCATTCGGGTTGAC
>Ga0209091_10002116_pt1 | contig 16990 bp, 48 predicted proteins | sample ArcticOcean_MG_C_6_FD_187438 | JGI IMG/M metagenome (GOLD analysis project Ga0209091, IMG submission 187438) | Marine microbial communities from western Arctic Ocean - ArcticOcean_MG_CB8_128 (SPAdes) (version 2) | ecosystem: Environmental > Aquatic > Marine > Oceanic | place: Arctic Ocean...
GACTTCCCAACTCCATTTCATGGCGCCCTTTGAAACAATAATTCCAGCCGGTACTAAACTGGATAATCCTCTTCCATCCCCCAACCATGGGTTGACGAACTTTGCTACGTAGTCACCGACTTTCATTCTTCACTCTCCCTGTCTATCATTTCGGAAGCATACGAACGTTGGAAACCGGAGTGATCCATCGGGTGTTACTTCCTGATACCTCACTTCGATCATCCTACCGACGAACTCATCTTGGTCGGTCCATACTGCTTCTCGTAGTTCATCAGTGAATCCAGAACCTACCTTAACTTTAGTGCCAAGGTAATCAACCACGACTGCGCCCAGCCTCCCCCTGTGTCTGCCGGAGCCTTCTTCTAATCTCTCGATGATTAGGTCAGCATCAAAGAATGTCTTTACCTTCATGACGTCATAGCTGCGACCGAATTGGTAAGGTGTATCAATTGTTTTTACCATCGCGCCCTCGTATCCAGCTTCGACAAAATATTTGTGAAGAGCCATAATCTCTTTGGTGTCGGCAGGTACTTCGTGTCTTCCCACGACGTCGATGTATGTTTTTTCGCGGAAGTTCCTCCACGGATTCAGCGCAGACACTCGCCTTTGCAGCTCTGTGTATCTGTCCTTTGTCGACATGCAGCAGTCACCAGATCTCCATTCTTCTAACGAGAGGTAATCGAACAATGACAAATATGTACCTTCAGTGTCAGCGTTCTCTTTACGATATGCTTGTCTCATGAGGGCGACAAAGTCTTCTCCCATTAGCTCGCCGTCGTAACATCCATCTCCGAGACCAGCAAGGGCAGTCCCGATAGTACTGTCGAAGTTAGTGATCAACTTTCCAGACCTGGCGAAGAGCTTGGCTTCATTATTTTCTACAATCGCGAAACAACGGATCCCATCAAGCTTAGGTTCGACGTACACTTTAGACATTTCAGCGATTCGTTTTTCGTCAAACTGATGAGCCAAAGAGACTTCGAACGTAGGAATTAAACCGATGAATACCTTATTGATCGTCTTCGTACCGATCCCTAATCTAAGTTTCTTTTTAAGGATCATCCGCATCCATTTTTCATCCTCAACCGTAACAGACGAAAAGCATGCTTGTAGAGCGTCGACAGCTGAATTGCCAGTAACTTCTCTCTTTGAGCACATTTCAGCGATCCTAAAGAATTCATCCCAGGACTCTTTTTCACCTAAGGGAAAATCTAATCGATGTGTAACCTTAGGTACCTTGACGACGTTAAACGGTATGAATGAGTTGAGTCCATAAAACAACGCACGCTCAAGAGTACCGTTGTCAATGTGTTCTTTCAGAATGTTTGCCTTCGCGATGGTACCACGGGTGGAACAAACTTGTGTCAAGATATCAGATGCTTTCATTTATACTCCTCTTATTCGGTATAGTACTATTATACCATGGATTCGTACGCAATTGCACGATTATCTTGTTTAAAAGGGGTGTTTTTCACAATGATCGATGATCTCCAGAACTGCAGCAAGATCCTCATCGGGTAGGTCTGTATACGACATCCCGCATAAGTGCTTGATCACCTTAGGGATATGAGCGTATGGGTTGCGGCCCTTTGGATGCTTACTGGACGGCGGCAGTTTTCCCTTTAAATTTTCAGCTGCCTCCACGATACGGTCTCTAACCACTTGTCTATTTTTGTCATTCATCTCTACTCCACCGTATAATATTTATTATATATCACTGTGTGCGTGTGCACTGGCTAGTCTTCCTTTCGGAAGCATGCGTGAATATACATCGCCACACCGAACGTGCCCAGAAACCACCACAGAGGGCTATCAGGGTTAGCCCATGAAGGGGTGTCAACCATTTGTCTATGACCATTGCCAGTCTTCAAACTCTTTTCCGCATTGCTCATACATCCAAGCCATGGCGGTATCTTCTTCTTCCTTGTCAAGGCAATCGATACGATGAAAATCGTCGGTGCCTGGGATAGTAAATTCTAGCGTAACCGGATACCAATCTTCGTCTTCGATCTCCATATCACCAATCATTGTACACTCCAGCAGACATTCGCTGCGAAACAGTTATCTTCTAAATTCATTAATGCGATATCACCTACACAGTCGCCTGGTTCTGGGTCTCGAGGGTTACAGAGTGTAAATACATTCTGAATATTATCGGTCATCATCTCACCACAATAGATCACTGTGTGAGAGTAATTGCTGTCATAAGGTTGACAGTCGGCTTCTGCTTCAACCTCCACCAGTTCCTTGCCGCAACCAAATAATAGCGAAGCCAAGACTAAATACTTCATACTAAGCCCGACCCTTCCATTTTAACCAAATATCGAGTGGAAACAGCATGAGCATATTCGCCACTTTCAGTGTCGTCATAGCCGACCCACTCTAGCTTGGCCATCTCACCAGCGTCCCAAACTTTTACAATCTTCCAAGGGTACCCAGCTTTACCACCCGTAGGAGCCATGTACTGAATGGACCGAGACTGTACTACTCGATCTCCTGGTTTGAAGTGCTTGCTTCCAATCTTAATTTGGTTTGTCATTTCTGACCTTTCTTACTCTGTTGATAAAGAGTGGAAAGAGTATTCCTACCACCCTTTATAGTAATAATATACCACGGATTCGCAGTACTTTGCACGAATATCAATTTTTATTATTTTCTTTTATGAACTCGTTACCAGCGTAAGAGCTCAGCCAGTAATATACAACCAGCTCATCTCCCGCCACGAGGTGTTTAATCGTTTTCAGTCGAATAAAAGCGCCTGATTCGTATGCTTGACAATTAGGGGTATCTGAATGATTGAAGAACCCCCCAAGAGGAGTCCGAATGTACCCGTCTTCAAACTTATCATCCTTGACGTGAGTAATACCTATCTCAAAATTGGGTGGTAGATCTCTTGTGGTAAAGAGTCCATGACCATCTATAGAGGATCGTCGTATTTGCAGATATTCTGGTAGCGGGCGGTAGGCCATGAGCGCTCAAGGTTAAGGGTTAACTATCTATTCTTCTATAGCTTCTAGATAGCCGCTATGTTCTCTGGTAATCTTGCCATCTCTCCACATTACGTCTGCCCTGTATCTAGTAGACCTGTAGGCAGTAGGTACCACCTTCAGAATAATACCCGGATTCTTATATCTATCGTTTGCACTAGCGAAAATCCACGAAGCAGAATGAAAGTTGACAAGATCACCGGTCTTCATGAACTCTTCCCACTAATAGTGATTACATCGAAGTGCATGAATACTTCTATCGAGCCAGCAATAAGAACATGCACGTATTCTTTTCCGCCTTCGCCTTTTTTATTAAATGCAACGATAGTACCAATGCAGTCCGGTTTTGAAGCATATCTCTGACATGACACCACATCACCCAATTCTAGTTTTACCACTTCAGCACCTACACTCTCTCGCTATTCTAATGCCGTGATATATCTGAAAGCTTTTTATCAGTTATGATACTCTGCGAATCAGGGTGAAAAACCATCATGAATGCTCCGTTACAAATCTTTGTAACCGCCAGAGTACCATGTACTCGCTGTTCTTCTTTGCTTAAGTAGAAGTACCTGAGATGCATCGCGGGTTTTTGAATATGTTTGGCGCTCTCTGTAATCGCTCCGACATGTGACATAACTGCAATGTCGTTAATTCTTGTGGCTGGTACTCCATCTATTTCGGATTCTTCATAACCGAGAAGATCAGTAAAGAGCTGATTAGCTCTGAGTATTCCCATGTTGGGAGACATCAAGAAAGCTGGGAAACTTATCTTATCAATAAAAAGCTTAGCTGCTTCCAAAGAATGAAAGGGATCTGCAGCGATGTTTGATGATCGTAGGAAGTAGAGGAGATCTTGAATCTCGCTATCTTGCTTCTTTCGTACAGCCTCAAGGCATGCTGTCATTTCAGTCTGGACTTTTTGGAGAAGGATAGATTCACTCATATTCATCACCCACACTGATAGGACGATGAAGGAGATACCCAGCCATTGATCAGAAGTGGTTGTTATTAAGTAGACGCCTATCACCACTAGCGCTGCACTAGTTGCTCGAACAAATTCTCTAGGGATCCTTGATAACATAGCGTTTTCTCCTGGCTGTTTAATTAACTGTCATTATTTAAAACTGAAATGAGGGCCGCCTTGTTCATTTTGTAGTACCCCTTAACACCCAGCTCTTTTGCTAAAGCCTTCAGTTCAGGTACCTTCATAGAACTCAATTCAATACCGTTATCTTGCTGCGGTTCTACCGAAGCCGTGTCTAGGGTTGAAGACGACTGTGAAAACATACCATGCAGCCAATTAAACTTACTTGTAAACCAATTATTCATTTACGATCACTCCTTATTATTAGAACTATTATATTCGAACCTGTAGATTTGTACTTCAGTATTCTTCTTCTCTGTACTTGCCGTTTTCTTCTATTAGAAATTTAACCTCATGCTTTTTTGATAGTGATAACCAGGTGTCTCGTGAAACTGAAAGACATCCGACCCCGAAGTATTTGTTAAGCCACTGGTCCCTAGTTTGTGAACGGTCTTTCCATAAGATGGTGGCAGGAACGAATACTACGACGATCTGGCCACCTCTAACTACTCGAACAAACTTAGAAGTTTTTGTCATATTAACTCTCCAGGTGGAGTTGGAGGAGAAAGTAGGATTCGAACCTACGGTAGATTTCTCTACTCTGGTTTTCAAAACCAGCACCATCGACCTCTCGATCATTTCTCCATTGTTACTTGTTGTTTATTACTTATTTTCTACTTTTGTAAGAACAGCTGTTGAACCACAGACGATTCGCTCTCCGTCACTCGATCTTAAAATGATATACCCCCTCTCTGGTCCAACGTACGTGCCAGTTAGGATCAACCCGTCTTGCCACGTGGCTGTTACGTTATCTCCTTTTCGAAGCGTCATACCGTTACATTTGCCATGTTACATAACCGCAGTTATCTTTATCATTTTCCATTGCTGGAATTATAACGACACTCTGCTCTTCAATCTTGCTGCTAGAGTCCTCAGGTGCGATAATTAATCGTAACATCAGCTGGCCGTCTGGTGTGGACTCAACTATAGTTTCATACTTCATATGCTATTCCCCCTTATATGTCGTGACTCTTTATCAAGCGCTATAACAATTTTATATGCTTCATTATAAGTGCTGAGGTAACGTTTGTACAAATTTTTCACAGATATATCCTGTCAGTAACATCATCGTTATCGTCAACTATGGCTTGTCCAAACTCTTCTGCTACACGAGCATAATGACAAGCCATAGTCTTGGACCATGGGTCTCCTGTCTCATCGTACTTCTTAATCCACATAGCATAGATCTTGTAATAGTCTGGAACACCTTTCGTGATAGATACAGTCGGTGTTACAAACATTTTGTCAAGTCCGCCAATGCTTCTAACATACCTTCTGGTCTGGTGAGACTTTCTAAGCGCTCGAGGATCCACATATCTGGATCTCCTGTTCTGGCTTTAGCGATATCATATGGCATATCTCCGGTCTTGAAAGCAAAGTACTCGTATAACTTCAAGAACGCAGTGGAGTCATAAAAGCCATCAGCATAAGTCATAAAAGCCGGCATTTGGCTGGTTTCTGAAGTTGTTAATCCGGCTTCGGAATATATGTATTTGATTTCGCTCATGCTCGCACCTCTGCGCTTTCTTTGTTAACTATTTCCAGTTCATCAGACCACTCTTTTTCGATGTTACCATCAGGATATAACATCCTGCATAGCGGAGGGTGCGTCTCTGGCAATCCCATACGCTTACGGTTAACGATTTCAATCACTAAACCGTATCTTCTAGGATCTTGTACTTCCATGTTGTAATATACTAAATCACCGACTTTCACCTTAACTTCGCTCCCATGGCAAGCCGATCGGTTCCATAAGACTCTCTGCGATATCCCAGGTCTTTGAGCCTTTTAAAAAGAATATGGTAAGGCATGGATGAACAGGATTAGAGCCGCCCATTTGCTTTGAAATGATAATGCCTGGTCCAAGTCTTTCACGCTGGGTAGCACTATCTTTTTCGTACTGCGGCCACTGAGCGTCTGTGAGGATTTTTCGTTGTACTAAATCACCGACCTTCATTAGACTATCTCCTTGACAACTTCAATTAAGTCTGTCTGGATAGTACTAACGATATCGCCATTGGGAGCTGTGCAATCAAACCACATAACTTCTGCGCATGTATAATCCGGATGCTCTCGACCCTTGAATATACGCATACCCATGAAGAGACCGGTCTGTCCAGTCTCTGAGTTTTTGTTTCTTACTACATCACCGGGTTTCATTTACACGCTCCCTGCGCCAGTCCATAATAAAGAAGACAGCCGCAGCTAATAGAACAGGCCAAAAAAAGCCAGCCATTTTCAGCATTGCTTGATAAACAATCAGAAAGTTTTCAATAGTCCAGTTTTCCATTAGCAACTCCTATTCCAGCCACTATGACTGGAGTAAACATAAATAAAGTCTTCAGAATAAAGAGTTTGATCTTTACGGTCTTCAAAGAATGCAGATGATATGACCTTACCAAGCTTATCGGTAAGCGTCCAGTCATGAAGGGTTGGCTTATCAAGATAGTTTACACCACCGAGCCGGTTGACATGACGCACCTTTTCGCCATCATCTTCGGGAACAATATCGTTACGAAGCATTTCAAGACACTCCTCAAGAGCAGCTAATGTCTTAGGACCGGTGATCAATCCGAAATGAATGCCTTCAAAAAGGTGATGCCAGTCACAGTCTCCGTAAGCGATTTCTTTGTAGAGTCGTGCATTATCTATGACAGTGTCACCTTCGCCGGCTTGACACTTGGCCGTAACCTTTTGCCATCGTATATAGCGGTTTCCGACAGAGCTGTCATTTTTGTAATACACGCTGAACGATTCAGGTTTTGGTTTATCAAAGTTAAAGCGTCGGAAGCGTTCAGCTAGAGTTGGTAGAGAAATAGTCATTAGATGATCCTAGAATGAGGGGTTTGATGAGGAATTCCTTTCCACCACCTTATAGTAATATTATACCATATTTTTAAGCACTTTTGCACGATTATCTCAAGTTCAGTACTTTTTAATTCAAGTGAAGTATTAAGACTCGTGATATGCTGACGGTGGTTGAGCTTCATGCTGCCATTCCGATGATATTCTTCTTGTAAGCGTTCCATACGCTACCGTCTTCTTTCATAATGGTACAATGGAATATGCTGTCGTCATCCGCCATCTCTACAACCAACGCATTATACTCCGGGAAAGTAAGACCACTCTCTATATCGAACCAATCGGGCTTCTTCCCCTTTATTCTGATCATTGCGCCGGGTTCAATTCCGAATATGAAATTGCGCTCCATTATGCGACCACCTTTTCAAGCTTAGTCATCTTAACAAAGACTTCACGTCCTGTCTCGAGGTCCAACAACTTCGTCCAACCGCCAGTGGCATTGCCGTAACTAAAGCTTTCGCGACATCGAGCACGAAGAACCCGGTAGCCTATCCCTCTATAAAGAGGAGTGCTCCCGCCCATAGGTGGTAATCGACTTTCGCCGTCCGACTGCATGTTGATATGAAAAGTATCTTCACCATTTGCTATCGCCTCTTCGGTAGCCCTACGTTTATCTGCATACCACTGCTCGGTATCTTCGCGGGTGACGTGATAGTTACTGCTGATTGTATCGTTGACCGTATCGTTCCAGTTCGTCTCGAACGCGGAGGCCTTGACCCTGACCAGGTCGCCTGATTTAAATTGTGCTTTAATTGCTGCCATGATGATCGCTCCCGCGATGAGGATGGGAGTTATTCCCCATTCCTTATAGTACTATTATACCATAGATTCGTACGCCTTTGCACGATTATCAAGTATTTTGATAATCAGTTTTGGCCCACGCTTTCATCGCTCTTTTCCAAGAGCATCTGTACTCTTTTGGAAGTTGCTTTGCGCATGTGCTTCCGACGAAGCATGCCCAACCGACAGGATCAAAGCCTAGACCAACTTCATTTTCATGATCGTGATCTGAGATCTTCTTAAAAGAGCCGTCCCTATTTTGGATAGCAAGAACGCTAGTTTCACGGTTTGGGATACCCCGACCGCAACAAGCGCAGAAAACGTCTGCGTTGTGTTGGCGCTTTGAGTAGGGATCCAGTTTTGGTTTTTCGATATTGAGTGTGAACATAAGAGCTCCTTAATTTAAGAGGGGAACCATTCCCCATTCCTTATATTAATATTATACCACGTATTTGAGCCTTTTTGCACGATTATCAAAAAAAGCAGATATTAATTTATCACCCTAATATATTCTGTCCACCAAGACTTAATCTCACCGCAGCTGTAAACCTTCGCGATAGTGTTTCCTGCGGAATTGGTTGCTATACTTAGCATGACACCAATCTCGTCTGCATGACGATCATGTAGAGGCACTTTCTTCTCCACCAAATCACCGACTTTCATTGACCACCTTCAACCTTGTCTCATTGTATGTCCCAATCTTTCCGCAAGACTCAAGAACTTCCCACCAGCGCAGGTGTTGGATTCGTGCCTGAAGATCGCCGCTAGTGCTGGGGTGAGTGGTGACCCTTTTTGAAACGATAACCCCAAGCGGGATCGGAGGATCGTTAGGAACCTCCATCCACGCGTCGGCCTGCGTTTGCCACTTGTTTTGAACCTTTGCTACGTAGTCGCCTACCTTCATTGCACCACCTCATAGAAACTTGCGTCATGCCACACATCAATCGTGTAGTTCTTATTATCAAACTGGACCCAAACTCCGCGGTGATCAGTCTTAATAGCAGCGATCACCCAGACCTGCTGGATGACAGCCGGAGGGTCTTGATTTGATACTCTTACTACATCACCTACTTTCATAAAATCTTCAGCTGGCTGGCGGGGAGACTCATTACATTTTCATTAACCAAAACTTCTGCATGAGGCTCTGGATCTATCAAGTCCCAGTTGACTCTTGCACCTAACTTATGAGTACGCCAGCATTTTTTTTCAAACATCCTTGTGATAACACCTGTCCGGTCTTCGTCACCGTGAGGTTCCCGTGTGGTCTTAATCCTCACTAAATCACCGACTTTCATTGATCACCTCGATTGAACTGACGAGCCTTGAAATAATTTTATCTCCATACAAAATATCAACTGACTGAACTCTATTCTTATAAGGTACAGTCCAAGTACTCACAACAATACCAGTGTTTACCACCCACGTTTCCGTTCCAGTATAAGTGTTATGACTTCGAGCAGTGAATTTTACCAGATCACCGAGATTCATATAACACTTCTAGATGCGTGTAGTGGACATATTTTATCTCTTCTTCGAAAAGTATACCAACCAATGCGTACTTCACCGCCTCCACAACAAGTCTAGGGTTGGGCCACGGTTGGGTTTTGTTAATTACCAGATCACCGACGTTCATACCATCGCCCCGATTGTAATAACGAGCCAAGTACAAAAGATATTGGTTAAAATAAATGCGGTGCAAAATATGACTTTGCTTCGCGTGTCTAGATTCTTCATGATAGCATCTCCATAAGGGAAAGGAAATTCCTTATTCCTTATAGTATTATTATATCACACGAGCATAAGGATTTGCACGATTGTCTTAAAGAGCTAGCTTTTTTCTATAAGCTGCAACTGGTTCAGTTGTACTCTAGAAACGGCATTATTAATATGTAACCATCTCACTCTAGCAACATCATTTTTCATTTCTATAATTGTACCTGTAGGATTCTCATCCATGTATACCGATCCTCCACAACTTGGCATAATGATAGGAATACTTTTTAGCTCTACTTTATCACCAGCTTTCATTAGTGGCTCCTCTTACCGTCAAATACACATACAAATATCAGATCCTCAACACTAGAAAGATTGTGTACCTTGTGAAATAACCCGTCCGGAATTAGCACAACATCTCCTTGATTAACGTTGAATACTTTATCCCCAACTTCCATCGTTCCGTGTCCAAAAGTAAACTGATACACTTCTTCTTGTCCAGCATGCTTATGCCCACCGGTTGACTTTCCGGGATGTAGTACTGTTTTTGATAATACTAAATTATCAAGACTGGTGTTATCGATTACGATATACGTCTCGTTATCTTTTACGATCGTGCCACTGATATCGTCACTTGCTACTTTCATCTAAAACCTCTAGTTCGTGTTGGTCAAACCAGCCTCTGTCAAAAGGATCTAGTGTTATAACTTCGAGCATCATGTATCCATCATCGTCGGAGAATGCATCCGTGACATGTCCAACTGTAGGTGTCCCTGTTTCAGGACATTTATATCTTACAAGCGTGCTGACCTGTAATAAAGGTTTATTTGCCTTCATTTGTGCCCTCATGTGGAATAGTTGGGCTATCAAAGCAATTGTTGCTATATGCCTCGTTATAGATGCTATTAACATCGGAAGCTAATACACTTTCTCTACGAAGCCATCTTGTTCTGATCATATGATAGTTGTCTTTAGTCATGGCGCTGTTCTTGAAATCGCTAGTAGCAGAGCTCATGTCATTTGTCAGCTGTGATCGTTCGGTTTGGATTATCATGATTTTAGAAAATAAGCTATAGCAATAATCAATTTCTTTAACAGAGAAACTGCGAGTTGTCTGTGAGGATGTCATAACACATGAACATAATAACAAAAGAAAAAAGGCAACCAAAATGAACTCCTTGCTCATTATAACTGCCCTAATATATATGTACAAGACTGTCATATTACTAAAGAAGTTGTTCAGTCGCGCTCTACTAGCACCCTAATCGGATACTCAAAGATAATTTGATCTGACTTCCTGTATTGTCCCCAACTAGTAACCATTACTTTACCGTCTTCAACGTTTTTCATTTCTACCCTGTAGCCAGTCCTCGGTGTAAGTGGAGTTTCAGGTACAAGTTCACCGTTCTCGGCATTGGTAAGATCAAAATTAGCTACAGTAAAATGTGTAATGCCACTCATCGCAGCTAGTTTTGCCTGATCGATTTTTTGTTGGTTTGTTACGATTTGTGCTTCTAGGCTTGTCGTATTCCAAAGTGACGTTGCTACGATCGTTAAGATTGCAGACATCATTAGAACCACTACTAGTGTATATCCTTTATTACGGGTCAATTGAAATTATCCTTGTATTTCTTACCGGTACGGGCGGTAAAGTTAAGTATTGCCTAGCCAGCATTAGCGACAGTATATTATTTCTGATCCATAGATTCGTTCGCTCTCTGCATTCAGCTGGCTGATCATGATTCTCTCTGCAGACTCGCTCTTTGGACATAACAACTTCGCAATAGCACCTCATGAGATTAGAAACGTTTTGCTCATGAGTTAAGTATACGTCCTCGTCTAATATCACATTTGTGTTTGGCAGATATTTTGGGCATGAGATAGCTGGTAGGCTGGCCAATAAGATAGTTGTTAATAAGACACTCATTAATCTCTCCCCTATACTAAAAAGTAAAGAGCAGTGTGGCGTTGTACAACTCTAGAACATCACTAAGTTAATTATCGAACCAACAATACAGCCTGCGATTGCGGACGTGGCCAGAAGGCCGGTAACAATTAGCGTTTTTTTTATTTTCTGCATATGAACTATGTATTACGTTACATCAGAATAATACCCGATTTAAATCCGCCATTAGTCATATACTTGTTTTGACGCGTAGCTTCGACATCATCATAGCTGATCCCGCTTAGGTGTATAAACGTCATCAATACTTCAAGCATGTCAGCAGCTTCTTCTGCAGAGGGTTTCTCTACAAACTCTTGCGTTTCTTCTTCCATCTTTTCTTTTAGAAAATCGAAGAACTGCTGCTTACCTTGAACATACTTCCACTCACATTGATCTCCACTCTTCGCAATAATAGCAGGAATAAAGTCTCTAACAAGTTTCATTCTATTAACTCGCTAATGTATCTTACAACAGACTCCTCAGCTTCTGTCTCTGGGTTCATAAACTTTATGACCAATGTAATATCATCGTTGTAGTCCAGGCCACCCTTTATAACTGTGCCATCAAGTTTGTGTAAATGATCTTTTCGCTGACGCCCAGACCAATGAAACTTAACTCGCTGATGTTTTACTGAGAGGGTCAGATCATGTAACAACCTATGACGATCAGACTTCATTTTCTTGTGTAGCTCTTGTTCTGTAAACGTCAGTAATAGTTTTGACATTCTTTTTCTACTCCTATCTACTGCCACACGATAGAGCTAAAAACAGCTCCTATATACAGGGCTGCGATAGCAACCGCGATTGCCACGTCTGTGGTCTTAAACTTATACGTCATTAATGCTCTATTCATTGTTAGTAATACCTGTCCGCAATTTATACACTTGTCAGTGCGTCGATTATGCTTGGTGTTTTCATTACAGTCCCAGCACTCAGCGATGTAACACTCATCAGTGTCACCATCATCTAGATGCCATCCTTCCGGTTTACGCATTAGAAGCCCCCTATAAACAAAATATCATAACTACGGCTCATTTGTGCGATGTTCAAAAACAACTTGACAATATTGGACGACCCAATTTACACATATACCATTTGATAAAACGGTCACCTTTTGTGTTTCTCTAGGGTGAGTATGTTCTACAAACCCGATAACAACTCCATATGCGCCAGGCGCCCATGCAGGATTACCCATCACTTGAATGATATCACCAATCTTCATTTACCTTCTTTCCTAAGGCACCATCGCAATTGACTTACCCTGGAAATCAGATATGATGACTGGAGTATTTCGCGATTCGGCGAACTTGATGAGTCTGTCTTTCTGACTTGATCTCTTAATAAACGCTCTATCTTTAACTTCTAGAATCAGAAGTGTTCTGCCAAATTGTGTGTCAACATGATATGACATGATACCGCTCTTATCTGGCCGCTGGCCGCTACCGGTTATACCTTCGCTCCATAAGCATTGAAACGTCCTGCACTCTTGAGGTCGAGTATCGTATATGCCACATCCTTTGTTACATACATTCGGACATAGCGTCTTAATCGGCTTCTTAAGAGTGGGGATCTCAAGTACTTCGCAGCACACAGTACAATCACCGCAGCTGCGAAGACTCAAGCTAAATCCCTATCCTGGGGACTCCCAAGATTAAATGCCGCGAATATGTCAGACGTCACCCTTAGCGATATCGCCTGCCTAGCAGTTTTTGAAGAAAGATTAACCTGCTGAACAGAAAAATCTTCCAATGCTAGTTCTACGATACCCTTGATCTTATCCTTCAGTAACTTATCAGCATTCATATCTTGTGCCTCCACCTTCTTATACTATAATATTAGAGTGTAAGAAGATTATGTTCAGATGTTTAACTTACAGCTTAAGAGTTCCATTTTCGGTCTGTACTTCTACATTCCATGACGAAAGGCTAGGGCTCGTATTGATTAGATTCTGTACCGGCACATTGACAGTCGCGGTAAGAGTTGTAAACCCACGCTTATGATCGTACTTCTCTGTTGCGCTATCGATTAGATCAAGGTCGTAGAAGTTTTCGTTAATAACCTCAGTCAAGTACTCTGCGAAACCAGATTCATTCCCTCGCTCATATGCCTCAAGATGATCTTCACTACGAAGAGTGTCAAGTACCAAATTTCCAGTGTACGTATCTTGAGCACGAAGTCCGCGGGTTGCAATAAGCTCAGAGAATTGTTCTACAACATCTGTTTCAGACAAAGCAGTTTCAATTTCTGACTCGTTGTGAATGAATACATCTGTACCATCCTCATACGTCAGTGTGGCCATGGCATCACTCGCCAGATTAAGATTAGTGAGCTTCTCGATAGTGTTAGTCATTTTTGGTTTTTCCTTAGTTTTCTTTATGCCGATTTAGCATTTTTAATACTATAGTTAAATCCCACAATTTACAGCTTAATTTGAACAGTATTGCAAATATCTTTCATCAACAAAAGCGGTCAACTGGACCTCGTCTCCTTCAGACTTACTGTCGGAAAAATTATTATTTGAAACATGAATGAACAGGGGAGATAGAGGTAATTCACCCTCGACTAGAGGCTGTACTTCAACCATAGTAAAATCGTCATTTTGTGAATCAACAACACCATGTAGCATACATAACACTAAAACTAATTCTTTCAATCTAGGGCCTCCTTAGGCTCTTCTGGATACTTTATGAGCTCATATATGTTTCCCCAAGGATCACGTTTATACATTGATCTGGACCCATCTCTATGGACTTTCCCTCCAACGAGATCATCTTGTCTAAAGGCAAGGTGAGGTGGGTGCTGGGACTTTGTAACAAACGCCACCTTAACATTTTCAAACTGGACCATTCCCCAGGTATCGTCGACGTATAAAGATTCGGCACCGTGATATGTCGTATACCACTCAACGGCTCCCGCTATGTCATCAACCTGTATCGCGATGTGGTCAATCTTCATTCTTTTCTGTGGCTCTTATAAGTCCATCTTCAATCATTGCTGCCGCGGTGCGACCGAACCAGCCCTGCAGCTTCCAAGCCTGACCATTGTCGACAAGCAATTGCCATGCCTGTAGATACTCTTTATCGCTCTGCGCAGGTACGAAGCCCTCAGCTATATTAATGGCCTGTATTGATGTCATCATGAATTATTGTCTCTTTAAGGGTGAGAGTTGTTGAATGGTCTGTATAAACTAATGGGGGTGCTTATTTTGTGAGCCAATTTGTAACGTCTAATAACGCTTCTAACGCTTCTGGATCGCTCATTCTGTGACAGCTACCAACTCTTATTCTCTTTAAATCGTTTTCTTGTACCAAGATATCAGAGTCTTCAGGCAAGACAATAACATCATTATCTGAATGTAGTATCATAGTCTTCTTAGAGTCTACTCGGATGTTCCATTCAGCAATCTGTGTTGTGCTCAGATAATTCTGCCATCCTGGAGCTATCAAGACAAGGGGAGCACCGCGGGTGCTTATACACATTCCAACAGCCCCTCCGCGACTTGAGCCGATTACGATATCTGGCTTCTCTTTATCGACTATATCTTGTGCAATCCGGATCGATTCATCGAAACTTTCTCGTGGTAGAGCGGGATTAAATACTGTATATCCCGCGTTCTTCAATGATGTGGCTTTGCTGCCACCAGGCTTAGACTCTAAACCATGTAAAAAAAGTGCTTTCACATTATCTCCGCAAAAAACTCAGTCGAAGTCCGACTACATTATTATTATATAACATCTGAGGCGATTTTGCACAAATGTCAGAAAATAACTTACTATTTTACATCATCAATTAACATACCAGGATGCCAATGATCTTCTTCTATTCGCTGGACATGCTCTAAAGAGATGATGTAAAAGTTACCGTCATGCCCTAGTACGTCTGCTTTTTTTGATATTTCGTTTACTGCAAGTAGAAGCCCATGAGCCCATGACCAGACGCCGCAATACTCACTCTTTGGTGGTGCATCTTTAGTGAAGCATACAAAGTCACCTACTTTCATAGACTCCCCGTACAAGGTAAGATATTAACCGTTAGCTGGTCTATTTCTTCAAGGGATTCTAGGATTGTTATTTTTCCTGGGTATCTTGAACATATGTCTCTCATTTTCCACTTTGCGACGTCGGTCCAGTATCCCTTAACTTCAAGATAGATATCATAGTCTGGTAAATAGAAGTCAGGTATATAATTCTTCAGTCGTAATCGCCTATTTCTATATTCTAGCTTCATATTAGGATCTCTTACCCACTCAATTTTAAGATCATCAAGCTTTGTTGCACATGCGACCTCCCAACTGCTATCCATCGAAACTATAGAACCATCCGATTTCGTGAAATCAGATCTCTTACTCCATAACACGGATTTCTTTCTTGTAGAGCGTCGTTTTCTTTTTGCCATAAATCTAAGTATGGCGCACAATCAGTCCTCTGTCAACCAATCTTCATACACTTCCATAACAGACATATTACAAAGTAGCACAGTGACCACTGCTGGAGCTGTTATATTACACGCGGACAACACTAGTAAGGGGTGATCGATGACGGAGTGATCGTTAACCATCTCGTATGCAAGGCTACGACTCGAAGCACTGAACTTTACCACTGATGCAGCCTCAATCATCAGCGCTTTCTTTTGGTTTATATTCCACATTGGCGACTATGAAAGTAATACCACCAGCTATGATTGATATACATAAAATAACATCGCCGATTACTTTTAGTAGCCCCACGTCTTCCATGTCTATTCCTCCACGTTAACCTATAAGAATATAGTAACGAATGCTCAGGCTATTTACAGATATCTCAGTTGCCCTGGCTGCATATTCCATCAAGTATCTCCATTAAGCTGTTGTACATGTCGACGGGATTGCTCGTTAGGTTAAAGTACTGGCCATCACAGTTGTCTGCGATTTCATCCCAGTCCCAGTCTTCATTCGTGGAGAACGTATAGACTTTTGACTTTGGTGTCGCTTGACACGCAGTTATAACACCCCTAGCGGTTATTTGGGGTATCAGATAGCTTTGCTCAATCTCGTCAGTGAATACTATTATAACTCTTTCTGCTCCAAGACGCCAGTCTAAGTTAAATTCTGTAATTTCGGGTATAGAACCCACACCATCATGCCAGTGAGCTAATAGAAGGTCAATTGGGGCATTAAAAGAAATATTCTGTAATGCAAGATAAATGGCATCAAGTAACATTTCTGCACCGGTGTCCATGCCCGCGCTTCCTAATGAAGCGAATTTATTTAAGAAAATTTCAAAGGGTGAAATATCTGATATTAGCTGAAGATTTTCGTCAGCTGGGTGCCCGATTTTTCTAGGACCAACAATCAGCCCCCATCTAATGGCATCTTGTGCAGCGTAGTTTGCAGCGAATTGATTTAAAGCCACTAATACAGCATTAATTTCCTGGTCCATAGAGCCAGACCAGTCTACTATAAAAAGTATATCTGTATCAGGTATTTCTTCACCCCAATCAACTATGCCGTCACAGTCGTTATCGGCTCCATCGCAAATCTCTTCTTGCGGAACAACTTCATCAATACAATAGCCCGGTG
>Ga0209091_10002117_pt1 | contig 16990 bp, 14 predicted proteins | sample ArcticOcean_MG_C_6_FD_187438 | JGI IMG/M metagenome (GOLD analysis project Ga0209091, IMG submission 187438) | Marine microbial communities from western Arctic Ocean - ArcticOcean_MG_CB8_128 (SPAdes) (version 2) | ecosystem: Environmental > Aquatic > Marine > Oceanic | place: Arctic Ocean...
TGATCCGACTCCGCTACTTGCTACCATTATTGGCGCCGTCGGCGGCACAATCGTAGTATTCAGTATCCTTACTTTGGACAAGCTGAAGATTGATGACCCAGTCGGTGCTATCTCGGTTCACGGCACTGTAGGCATCTTCGGAATCTTCGCTGTACTTCTATCCGATCCTGATGCGACTTTTATGGGTCAACTGGTCGGCATGCTAGTGATTTTTACTTGGGTGTTTAGTGCTAGCTTGGTCACTTGGTTAGCAATCAAAGCCATCATGGGTCTGCGAGTTACTGAGGAAGAAGAAGTGGAAGGCGTCGACATGTCCGAATGTGGCATGGAAGCCTACCCAGAATTTGTTAATCAGTAAGCAGTAAAGAACAACTCTCCCTTAGGGTAGAACTTTACCTAGCGCCTTTGTTTTTAAAGGCGCTTTTTTTTGCCTTGGATTCAGTCATTTTTATGGAAAATCGCTTCACCGTTTCTAATAGCCAACGTCAACAAGCGCTGAACCGTTAATAATCTCACAAGCGTATTTTGTAAAGTCGAGCCTTGCTCGATTAAGTGAGTAGCAGTACTAGCGCGGCAGGCATAGGTTCGTTCTGGGACCGATTTTAGTTGTGCCTAACTACATGTCCCCATACTTGTGCTGCAGAATCGCGAGCGCGGCCACCGGTGCAGTCTCAGTGCGTAGTATTCTCGAGCCTAAAGCGACGATCTGAAAATCATTGCCTTGTGCCCAGTGGATCTCATTTGCCGAAAATCCGCCTTCGGGTCCTACCAATAAGACACAGTTGTTTTCCGCAATACAGTGGGGAAGCGCATCAGTACCGCTGGGTTCTAACATCCACTTGTTCACAGTTTCACCTAAAGACAATTCCATCACAGAGATGGGTTTATGTATCACCGGAACATCCACTCTGCCACTCTGCTCACAGGCGCTGATAGCTATCTTTTGCCAGTGTTGAAGCTTCTTCTCTACCCGCTCCGGTTTGAGTCTTACTTCACCATATTCGGTGTAGATAGGAGTAATCTCGTTAACTCCCAACTCAGTGGATTTCTGCACGGCGAAGTCCATCCTGTCCCCACGAGAAAGGCCAAGGATTAAGTGAACACACAAAGAGGTTTGCCTAGCGGAATCGTGCACGCCGCGCTTCTTCTCAAGCAACTCTATATCGACGGCTCGCTTTGTAACTGCGATTACCCTAGCGCGGAATTCCCCCTGCTGCGAATTAAAAACGAGAAGTTCATCATCGACACGCAGACGTAGAACATTGCTGAGGTAATGTGCAATTTCTTTGGGAAGTGAGATAAGCGCATTCAGCGCGAGTGGGTTATCGAGATAAACGCGCGAGAGTCGCATCGATCAATACCTACAGCAATTCGCGTTGCGGGCGATTGCCAAGATCTAGATTAGTCCAAATTTGGGTAACGGCCTGACTGAGGTTCATCGAATAGAAGTGCAGACCAGGAGCGCCACCTTGCAATAAGTCCTCACACAATTCTGTAACTACATCGATACCGAAGCGGCGTAGGCTCTCCTTGTCATCGCCAAAGCCGGTTAGCCGTTTGTTCAGCCAGCGCGGTATCTGCGCGCCACAGCTAGCGCTGAAGCGGGCGAGGTTGGCATAGTTGGTAATGGGCATGATGCCAGGAACAATGGGGATATCGATGCCTGCCGCTTGGCAATAGTCCACAAAGCGGAAATAGGCGTCGGGATTGTAGAAGTACTGAGTGATCGCCGAGTTTGCACCGGCATCTACCTTATCTTTGAAGAAGTTTACATCACTGGCATAGCTGTTTGATTCCGGATGGATCTCAGGATAGCAGGCGACATCGATATGAAAGTGATCGCCAGTCTCTGCTCGAATAAACTTGACGAGTTCATTGGCGTAACTATGTTGCACAGCTGCGCCTACACCCGAAGGCATGTCACCGCGTAAGGCGACCAAGCGTTTGATGCCGGCATCGATATAAACCTGCAAGATCTGGCGCAGTTCTTCCTCATTTGATCCACCAAAGGAAAGATGGGGAGCACAGCGCGAGCCGGCTGCTTGATAACGCAATACCATCTGCTGCGTTCCCGACTTAGTCGAACCCCCAGCACCATAGGTTACCGAAAAGAAGTCGGGATTCAGTTTGCTCAACTCTGCATGCACAGTATCCAGCTTCGCCTCTCCCACCTGAGTACGAGGTGGGAAAAATTCGATGCTGTACTTTGATGGATTAGATGAATCCATAGTTTAGCTGTCCTTGGTACCTATTATTTGTTGTTTAGTACTTGTAGCTATCGGCCTTAAAAGGACCGTTAACATCTACATTGATGTACTTGGCTTGATCACCAGTGAGCTGCGTTAGGACTCCACCGAAACCGCCGACCATCATGGCAGCAACTTCTTCGTCAAGATGCTTAGGCAGAACCTCAACGTAGAGATTGCTTTGCTTCTCAGCCGCGGGCAGGTCAGCGAATTTCTTCTCAAACATGAGCATCTGTGCCAATACCTGATTCGCAAATGAGCCGTCCATGATGCGTGAAGGGTGGCCAGTTGCGTTGCCTAGGTTGATTAGGCGTCCCTCAGAAAGAAGGATCAAATAATCGTCTTTATTCTCGGCGCCATCTCGATAGATCTTGTGAACCTGTGGCTTAACCTCTTCCCAGACCCAACTTTCGCGCATGTAGGCTGTATCGATTTCGTTGTCGAAGTGACCGATATTGCAGATCACGGCGCCTTTTTTGACTGCTTGTAGCATGTACTTGTCGCATACATTTATATTGCCAGTAGTTGTTACGACAAGATCCGTCTTCGAAAGCAGCAAGGTGTCTATGCCTTCGCTTGAACCTGTGTTGATGCCATCAATATAAGGCGAGACAATTTCGAATCCGTCCATGCAGGCCTGCATCGCGCAGATCGGGTCGATCTCGGCAATTCTTACGATCATGCCCTCTTGGCGAAGGCTCTGTGCAGAACCCTTGCCTACGTCGCCATAACCGACGACCAACGCCTGCTTACCGGAAAGTAACATATCTGTGCCACGCTTGATGCCGTCGTTGAGTGAATGGCGACAGCCGTATTTGTTATCGTTCTTCGATTTAGTGACCGAGTCGTTAACGTTGATTGCAGGAACTTTCAATGAACCTTCTTCGAGCATCTCTAAAAGGCGATGCACGCCAGTTGTTGTTTCTTCGGTAATGCCATGAATGTTTTCTAATAGCTGAGGGTACTTTTCATGCACCATTCCGGTAAGGTCTCCGCCGTCATCTAGGATCATATTTACATCCCAAGGCTCGCCATTTTTTAGAATAGTCTGCTCTATGCACCATTCACCTTCGTCTTCAGTTTGGCCTTTCCAGGCATACACAGCGACACCAGCGGCAGCGACGCAAGCGGCTGCATGGTCTTGAGTAGAGAATATGTTGCAGGATGACCAGCGCACTTCTGCACCTAGTTCTACAAGCGTTTCAATTAGCACGGCTGTCTGTACAGTCATGTGTATACAGCCAAGAATTTTCGCTGTAGCGAGCGGTTTGTCTGCAGCGTACTTTTTGCGCAGGGTCATGAGTGCTGGCATCTCTGCCTCGGCCAATGTGACTTCGCGACGACCGAAAGCGGCTAGGCTTATATCCGCAACTTTATAGTCTTCGGTAGTTACATTATTTTGTACTGATAAATCGTTCATGTCGTAATCCTTATAAGTTATGTTATAGACCAGCTGCTGCTTTAAGTGCGTCGGCTTTGTCAGTTTTTTCCCAGCTCAGGTCAAGGTCTTCGCGGCCGAAGTGACCGTATGCAGCTGTGTCTTTGTAAATAGGTCTAATCAGGTCTAGCATCTTAATCAGGCCTTTCGGGCGTAGCTCAAAATGGTCTCGAATAAGCTCGCCGATTTTCCCGTTGCTTACCTTTCCCGTACCGAATGTTTCAACACTGATAGAGGTAGGTTCTGCTACACCGATCGCGTAAGAAAGTTGAATTTCGCAGCGTTCGGCGATGCCTGCAGCAACGATGTTTTTGGCAACGTAGCGCGCCGCATAGGCAGCAGAACGGTCAACCTTCGATGGGTCTTTGCCGGAGAAGGCGCCGCCGCCATGGCGTGCCATGCCGCCGTAAGTGTCGACGATAATTTTTCTGCCTGTTAATCCGCAATCACCGTGTGGCCCACCAATGACAAAGCGGCCGGTTGGATTTATAAAATATTTGGTGTCAGCATTAATCCAAGCATCAGGAAGTACCGGCTTGATTATTTCTTCCATCACGGCTTCTTGTAAATCTTTCAGTGATATTTCCTCCTTGTGCTGTGTGGATAAAACTACGGCATCAATAGCAACTGGCTTACCGTCTTCGTAGCGGAATGTAATTTGGCTCTTCGCATCTGGCTGCAACCAGTCAAGGGTGCCATCTTTACGTACTTCTGAATGGCGCTTAACTAAGAGGTGTGAATAAGTGATTGGTGCGGGCATTAGCACATTGGTTTCATTCGTTGCGTATCCAAACATTAACCCTTGATCGCCTGCGCCCTGCTCGTGATCCGCGCTATCGTCGACACCCATAGCGATATCGGGCGACTGCTTGCCGATGCCGTTGAGTACGGCACAGGTGTTGCTATCAAATCCACTCTCTGAATTGTTGTAGCCGATATCATTCACAACACCACGCACGATATCTTCGATGTCCACATAGGCTTGCGTTGTAATTTCGCCCGCGACGACGACCATGCCGGTTTTGATCATGGTTTCGCAGGCTACGCGGGAACCTTTATCTTGCTCTAGCAGAGCATCCAAGATTGCATCAGAGATTTGGTCCGCCATTTTATCTGGGTGGCCCTCAGATACCGATTCGGATGTAAACAGTGTTGATTCTGCCATTAGTATTTCCTCAAAAATTTTTAGTAATGGTTAAGTTAAAATAATCAAAAATATAATTTGTAAAAAGCAGGTGTTGATTTTACTAATTAAGCGTCAGTTACAATATTTTTAAATGTCCGCATCTGAATTTGAAAACCGTTGCGTAGTCCCAGATAAGAACTTTGTTGCTTCTCTAGCCCGGCCCTCTCGGCCCAATGATCCAAGTCGCCTTCCTCGAAGCCAAGCCATAAGTCGCCGCAAGATTCTCTAACCCAGTCCTGATCGTGACTACATAGCTCTATTATTAGCAGATAGCCATCGGCGTTAAGAAGGGCGGCGATGTCTTTAAATGTTTTCGCAGGAGAGGAGATGTGATGTAACACCATGTCAAAAATAATTAGGTCGCAGTTAACATCTTGTTTTTTAGCCACCGCTGTATCGCCAAGAATAAATTCAACGCCGCTTCGAGCGCTGTCAGTAATTGCGGACCGAGACCTATCCAGCATGTCTTTGGAATTGTCGAGCGCGATTAGGTTCTTGAAGCGCCGCGAAAGCTCAGTCAGTAGTTGCCCCTCTCCCGGGCCCACTTCCATTACTGCCGCCTTTTCACTCAAGGCGAGGCCAGTGATGAGATCGTGTAGGCTACTCGCATAGTCGGCGTGTTCGACGATTAGCCCCTGCTTCTCACGAAACTTATTCGCGTTCTTGTTGAAAAAATTGAGGGAAAGCTGCGCGCGTTCCAACTGGATCTGTTTGATCTTCCTAAGCTGAGCGCTGGGAATCTCTAGGGAGTCAAGGTTCTCAAAAACCGTCTTTTTGATATCACCGTGAACATCATCCTCACTCAGCAGCGCGCGCCTATAGAAGATCGAGTTTCCCTCGCGTCGGGTGGAAACCAGATGACTGGTAGCGAGTATCTTTAGGTGATGGCTGAGTGCGGACTGCCGAATATCGAGAATTCGGCACAGTTCCAATACTCCAAAGGATTCATTCTTGAGTAGTCTCAGAATCTGCAGTCGCAGATGGTCGGCTAGGGCCTTGTGCAGCGCTGTCAGCAACTCCACCGGACTCAGTGAGTCTGGGCTACCGGCGCTGTTCAATGCAGTTGCAGCCATGTTGTGGGCCTGATGGTTTATCCTAAAAGCCGCTAATTTAGCAGCATTACAGGGTAATTTCAAATCTATATCAAAATATATTGATATAGATTCTTGTTAGAGGCGTACTTATTAGGCGCTCAATGCGTGTTAACCCTTCGTTCATGACGCCAAGCCTTGATATATTGTCTTATAGGGCCGCATAGAGTTGGCATATTGGACTCAGGTGCGGGAAAATACTGTCCTTGACCCTAGGCTCTCCGAAGCACATCTGCATTTGTCCTGCCTTGTCTGGATCGTCAGATATACTAGGACACTGAATTTCTCGCTTCGCTACTAACGACAAACAAGTTAAAACCTGAAGGAATTTGATTGATGGCAGAACAAGCTGTGTCACGTAAACAGAGCGCCAATGCAATTCGTGCACTAAGCATGGATGCAGTACAAAAGGCGAAGTCGGGTCACCCCGGTGCGCCGATGGGAATGGCAGACATAGCACAAGTGCTTTGGTGCGATTTTTTGACGCACAATCCAGGCGATCCGAATTGGTTTAACCGCGATCGATTCGTGCTATCCAATGGCCATGGCTCAATGCTGATCTATTCTTTGTTGCACCTGACTGGCTACGACTTGTCTATCGATGACCTGCAGCAGTTCCGCCAGTTTGATTCCAAGACACCGGGTCACCCCGAATATGGCTATACGCCTGGTGTAGAAACTACCACCGGGCCTCTGGGTCAGGGGCTCGCCAACGGGGTGGGAATGGCAATTGCCGAAAAGACCCTGGCAGCGCAATTTAACCGCGAGGGGCATGAGGTAGTCGACCACAATACCTACGTGTTTGCTGGCGATGGCTGTCTGATGGAAGGTATCTCGCACGAGGTCTGTTCTCTTGCCGGCACGCTGAACTTAGGCAAGCTGATCGTATTTTACGACGACAATGGAATTTCCATCGATGGCGAGGTAGAGCAGTGGTTCGCCGATGACACCGGTAAGCGCTTCGAGGCCTATGGATGGCAGGTATTGTCAGTTGATGGACACGATCCGGAAGCGATTAGCGACGCCATCAATCAAGGCTTAAATGAAAGCGCACGGCCTACTTTGATTAGCTGCAAGACAATTATTGGTTTTGGCTCCCCGAATAAGCAGGGTACAGCGGCAACACATGGCGCACCTTTGGGTGATGAGGAGATTGCAGCTACCAGAGAAGCGTTGGATTGGCCACATGCACCCTTTGTAATACCAGTGGAAATCAAGCAAGCCTGGGATGCGACAGAGCAGGGATTTACCGCCGGGTCAGCCTGGAAAGAGAAGCTCGTCATCTACGAAGAAGAATATCCAGAGCTCGCCATGGAACTGGTACGCAGATTGAAGGGTCAGCTGCCAGGCTATTTCAGCGCGATGGCAAATGAATTTATCGCCAAGTGTCAGCTTAGCGACGACAATATTTCAAGCCGCAAAGCGTCACAGAATTCTATAGAAGCCTACGCTGCTCTGCTGCCTGAACTGATCGGTGGATCCGCAGATTTGACTGGATCCAATCTAACGAACTGGTCTGGTAGCACTGCGATCTCGGCGAAGGCTGACGGCAATTATATTTACTACGGTGTTAGGGAATTTGGAATGAGTGCAATCGCCACAGGTATGGCACTGCATGGCGGGTTTATTCCCTATACAGCAACATTCCTAATCTTCATGGAATACGCTCGCAACGCAGTACGAATGTCGGCGTTGATGAAGCAGCAGAGCATATTTGTTTATACCCACGATTCTATCGGGCAGGGAGAAGATGGACCAACTCACCAACCGATTGAGCAACTCGCCAGCCTTCGTACTACACCGAACATGTCGGTATGGCGTCCTTGTGACAATGTAGAATCTGCCGTAGCTTGGAAGGCTGCAATCGAAAAGCAGGACGGGCCTACAAGTCTAGTTTTCTCTCGACAGAATCTGCCGCATCAAGCGCGCAGCGATGAACAAGTTCAGGCTATCTCGCGTGGTGCCTATATTCTTAAAGACTGTGATTCAGAGCCGACGGTAATTGTTCTGGCCACCGGTTCGGAAGTCTCTATAAGCCTAGCTGCTGTGGAAAGTCTGCAAGCGGAAGGCGTGAAGGCTCGCCTTGTATCAATTCCCTGTGTCGACGTTTTCGAAGCTCAAGACGCCGAGTACATCGAGCAGGTATTACCGAATGCAGTACGCCAGCGCGTGGCGGTCGAAGCAGCTGGAGTCGACTATTGGCGCAAGTTCGTGGGCCTCGATGGTAAGGTCGTCGGCATGCACTCATTCGGCGAATCTGCTCCTGGGGCGGTGCTAATGGAACACTTTGGTTTCACGGCTGAGAATATTATTGCTACTGTAAAGTCTTTCGGCTAGCTCTCTCATTACGGTAAATACAGATGACCTATCGCATAGCAATTAACGGATACGGCCGCATAGGCCGTTGTGTGCTGCGCGCGTTCTATGAATCAACTGACTATGTCGACATGCGAATCGTTGCGATCAACGACCTCGCAGACATCGAAAACCTATCTCACCTGACTCGTTATGACAGCACCCATGGCCGTTTTTTGGGAACGGTCGAAACGAGTAATGGGATATCTGACAAAAAAATGATCGTGAATGGTGACGAAATTCGTGTATTTAACGAGCCGGACGTCGGCAAACTCCCTTGGTCTGATCTCGATGTCGATTTAGTTATGGAGTGTAGCGGTGCGTTTAAAGACCGCGAAACTGCCCAGTTACACATTACCGGTGGCGCTAAGAAAGTCCTGTTCTCGCAACCTGCTGAGAATGACGTCGATGCTACTTTGGTTTATGGCACCAATCACAAAACCCTGAAGCCTGATGCGCAGATAGTATCCAATGCGTCCTGTACGACGAATTGTATAGTACCGGTGTTAAAGGCGATAAATGAAACATTCAAGATCGAGTCGGGCGCCATTACTACGATTCACTCCGCGATGAACGATCAACCGGTTATCGATAGCTATCACGACGATGATCTGCGTAAGACACGAAGCGCGATGCAATCGATAATTCCCGTCGACACGGCTTTAGCTAAGGGCATTGAAAGAATTCTTCCGGAGTTAACCGGCTTACTCGAAGCGCAAGCGATTCGGGTTCCAACGTTGAATGTTTCTTTGATGGACCTAACATTATCCGTCGCCTCTACTACGAACGTAGAGGAAGTAAATCAAGCGATTCTTAAGGCCAGCGCGAGCTTGCCGGAGAACGTGCTGGGCTTCACCGACGAGCCGCTTGCGTCTTGCGATTTTAATCACGACCCGCGTTCGGCTATCGTCGATCTGAATCAGACAAGCGTGGCGAACGGCAAGTTGATTAAGCTATTCGTTTGGTTCGACAACGAGTGGGCCTACGCGAACAGAATGCTAGATGTGGCTGCGTATATGAGCTCGAATAAATGAACAAGCCATTACAATTTTTACTTGGAATAAGTCGCTAATGTCATTCTTGCGCATGGATCAACAAAATCTCCAAGGGAAGCGTGTTCTTATACGCGAGGATCTTAACGTAGCCATCAAAGATGGTGTGATTAGTAACGACACCCGAATCAGAGCGGCACTGCCGACTATCGAAATGGCGAGAGCAGCGGGTGCAGAAGTAATCATCATGTCGCATCTAGGCAGACCAGTTGAAGCGAAATCAATCGAGGAGCAGGCTGAATTTTCGTTGCAGCCGGTGGCGGATAGACTAGCGAAGTTGCTCGGTTGTGATGTCGAGGTAAACCGTGACTACCTATCTACGGTTCCCACTAGCCGTGGAACCGGCAGCGTCACGCTATTGGAAAATGTACGCATAAATGCCGGCGAGAAAGCAAACGATGATGCCCTCGCTAAAAGCTATGCAGCACTGTGCGATGTATTTGTAATGGATGCCTTCGGTACGGCACACCGTGCACAGGCCAGCACCCACGGTGTTGCCAGGTATGCACTGATCGCCTGTGCAGGGCCGTTACTCGCCAGCGAACTCGATGCGCTGGAACGCTCGCTCAAGAATCCCGAAAGGCCCATGTTAGCGATAGTGGGGGGGGCAAAAGTCTCTAGCAAATTAGAAGTGCTTAAGAATTTATCGACCGAAGTTGATCAGCTCATCGTAGGTGGCGGTATAGCGAATACCTTTCTAGCGGCAGGCGGTGTCAATGTAGGCAAGTCATTATTTGAGTCTGATCTTATCGACACAGCTCAGGCCTTAATGGAGTCAACGTCTATCCCAATGCCGACTGACGTGATTGTTGCAAAAGAGTTTGATGTAAATGCAGTCGCAGTAACGAAGTTAGTCATCGATATCGAAGACGATGACATGATCCTAGATATAGGTCCGGCAACGGCGATGCAGTTCGCAAAGATTATCGGTAATATGAAAACGATCATTTGGAATGGACCGATTGGCGTATTTGAGTTCGAGCAATTTTCAAAAGGTACGCAGGCGGTTGCGAAAGCGATAGCCGATAGTGCCGGATTTTCGATCGCAGGTGGCGGAGAAACCATCGCGGCGATAGACAAATATGCAATTACAGACAAAGTCTCTTATATTTCAACCGGAGGGGGCGCATTCTTAGAATACGTGCAAGGCGCAGTTCTACCTGCTGTAGAAATCCTAGAGAAAAGAGCCAACGGCGGCTAAATTATTTAAAATATTAAATCTACTGACAAAGAATAGACAACAGAACAAAGGACGAACCATGGCACTAATCAGTTTACGACAATTGTTAGATCACGCGGCAGAGAACGGTTACGGTGTTCCAGCATTCAATGTAAATAACCTTGAACAAATTCGCGCGATTATGGAGGCGGCAGACGAGGCGAATAGCCCAGTTATTTTGCAGGCCTCGGCAGGCGCACGAAAATACGCAGGGTCAAATTTTTTAAAACATCTGATCCAAGCAGCTATCGAAGAATTTCCGCATATACCTATTGTTATGCACCAGGATCATGGTGTTTCGCCTGCAATATGCCAGCGGTCCATACAATTAGGCTTTTCTTCGGTGATGATGGATGGATCGCTTGGAGAGGATGGCAAGACGCCTACAGATTTCGATTACAATGTTCACGTCACTAAGACCACGGTTGACATGGCCCATGCCTGCGGCGTATCAGTGGAAGGTGAGATCGGTTGCTTAGGCTCGCTCGAGACAGGATTGGCTGGTGAGGAAGATGGAGTCGGGGCGGAAGGCAAGCTCACTATGGCGCAGATGCTAACCTCTGTAGAGGAAGCTTCAGCCTTTGTAGAGGCGACAGGTGTTGATGCCTTGGCAATAGCGGTGGGCACTAGTCACGGGGCCTACAAATTTAGCCGTCCGCCAACGGGAGACATCCTGGCGATGGACAGAATAAAAGAGATTCATGCGAGAATTCCAAATACTCACTTAGTAATGCATGGGTCTTCCTCCGTACCGCAGGAATGGTTGGCGACTATTAATGAATTCGGTGGCGAAATCCCAGAGACTTACGGTGTGCCCGTCGAAGAAATTCAAGAAGGCATTAAGCATGGCGTACGTAAAGTGAATATCGATACGGACCTACGCCTCGCATCCACGGGTGCTACGCGCAAGTTTCTTGCAGAAAATAAATCTGAATTCGATCCGAGAAAATTCCTGATCTCAACCATGGATGCGATGAAGGCTATCGTTCTTGCTAGGCTTGAGGCGTTCGGGACGGCGGGTCAAATTTCAAATATCAAAAAAGTCTACAACCTAGAGCAGATGGCCGATCGCTATTCTAAATAGCCAATAGTTGCTGAGCGAAAACCTGATTTTTGTGCGAAGGAAAATGAGAGAAGATGTTCAGCAAGTTAGATGCTAACCAACTAAGACAAAATCTGCAGGGCATAGATTTTCTACTCAGTGGTGTCCAGCCGAGTGTCCAGCTCGGTGCTGAGGCAGCGCAGAACTATGCCGCCTATAAACGCGACCACGGTCTTAATTTTTCCGAACTAGACCCTAATTTAAAGGCCGCGAAATCGACTGTAGGAACCTTCTCTAGCGGAATCTATGAATTAGTTTGCCAGCATTTTCTGCCTTCAACACAGGCGCCGCGCAAGACCGCCTTTTTACTGCATGGCTATTTTGACCACGCCGGTTTGTATCGTCATTTGATAAAGCATCTGCTTGAGCGTGATATCGCGGTCATTATCTTCGATCTGCCCGGCCATGGACTATCTAGCGGCGCAACTGCAAGCATCAGCTCATTTCAAGATTACAGCGCGGCGTTCATAGCGTGTCTAAAGCTCGCCAAGCAGCAGCAGCTTGGTTCGCCTTGGCTTACGATAGGGCAAAGCACTGGCGCAGCAATCATTATGGATGTGCTATTGGAGAAGAGGTTGGAGAAAGAACTAGCGAAGGACATTTCGCTGCAAGATTTTATTCTTCTCGGGCCGCTGCTTAGACCAAGGCAGTGGCGGCGTTCCAAGGTTTTGTTTAGCTTAATCAGATTTTTTGCTGCGTCAACGCCGCGAAAGTTTAGCAAGAATAGTCACGATGCCGAGTTTCTTGATTTCCTCAAGAATAAGGACGAGCTACAAAGCAGGATTCTTCCGCGTGATTGGGTTCTCGCAATGATGGACTACATCAATAGGTTTGAAGCATCGCCTCGCCATGAGCAAGCATTGCAAATAATTCAAGGCACGGGCGATGGGACTGTCGACTGGGAAAAGAATATTCCGAAAATAGTAGAAAAATTTCCCGGCTCTTCGCTTCATTTGGTCGATGAGGCGGGGCACCACTTAGTGAATGAATCAGTACACTACCGAGAGCAAGTGTTCGCGCTCATAGACCGAATTGTGGGCACTTCTGTGTAACTGTGTAGTGCTTCTGCGAGTGCTGAAGCGGATGAATACCTCAGGCCTTGCAGTGCAGCCAAAGCAGTAGTCAGTCCTAGAATAAGACTCGGCAGCGAATAGTGCCCGGCACCTGATTCAGTTTTTCTAAAGCCACTTCGCTATATTGCACGTCAATATCCATCACCACATAGCCAACGTGTTCATTGGTTTGTAGATACTGTGAACTGATATTGATCCCCGTGCCTGAGAACACATTGTTTATTTCGGAGAGAACGCCAGGCACGTTCTTATGAATATGCAAGAGTCGATGCTTGCCAGGGTGCGCAGGCAGCGTTACTTCAGGGAAATTGATTGAGGCAAAGCTGGAACCGTTGTCGCTGTACTTAATAAGCTTCTCGGCAACCTCGACTCCTATATTTTCCTGAGCCTCCATTGTACTGCCCCCTACATGGGGAGTGAGGATGCAGTTGTCGAATTGGCGTAAAGGCGAAACGAATTCTTCCGCGTTCGACTTCGGCTCCTGAGGATAGACATCGATGGCGGCACCGGCGAGGGCCTTGTTTTGTAGTGCGCTGGCTAGCGCATCAATATCAACTACCGAGCCACGTGAGGCATTAATCAATATTGATTCTGGCTTCATCCAGCTTATCTGCTCGGCGCCGATCATGTCTTGAGTCTGTGGAGTCTCTGGTACATGCAGGCTAACCACATCGCATTCGCGCATTAGCGTCTCGAGTGAGTCCATCTGCACTGCATTGCCTAGGGGCAGCTTGGTTACTACGTCGTATAAATAAACCTTCATGCCCATCGACTCGGCAAGTACACTGAGCTGCGAGCCAATATTTCCATAGCCTACGATGCCAAGTTTCTTGCCGCGTGTCTCGAAAGAGCCTTTTGCAGCCTTTTGCCAAACGCCTTTATGCAGGAGGGTATTTTTTTGTGGAATACCTCGGAGTAACAAAATTGACTGGCCTATGACTAACTCGGCTACACTACGTGTGTTGGAGAACGGCGCATTGAAGATGGGTATACCGCGTACCAGCGCCGCATCCAGATCAACCTGATTTGTTCCGATGCAGAAGCAACCAACAGCCTGCAGTTTTTTGGCTGCTGCAAACATGTGCTCTGTAAGCTGGGTCCGCGAGCGGATGCCAACGAAATGCGCGTCGGCAATTTTCTCGGCGAGCTCGGCCCCTTCGAGTGAAGTTTTCAGGGCTTCAATATTCTCATAGCCCGACTTCTTCAGCGTGTTGATAGCGCTCTGGTGAACGCCTTCCAATAGTAAAAACTTAATTTTCCGCTTTTCTAAGGATTTTGTATTCATAGGATTAGGTTCATCGGTTTACGTTATAAAAGTCACAGCAACGTTGATCGTAATGACTACCGCCGGTTTAATTTACCAAGGGCAGATCATCGCGAGCGGTGCTCTAAAAGGTCGCGCATGGTAACATATTCTGCTTTTGCTATGCTTCGCAGGGCGTATTAATTCCAGAATCCAGCAGTGACAAAGGGAAGGACAGAGCAATGAATTGCAGCAAACCAGAATTGCTGGACAAGCTAGCCGAGATAGTGGGCGCGGGCTGGGTTAAGACCGGCGTTGATGACCTTGAGAAATACGGTAAAGACTGGACCAAAGCCTATCCGGCAAACCCCATGGCAATCGTGTTGCCTAACGGTACGGATGAAGTTATTGCGCTAGTCCAGCTGGCAAACCTTCATGAAATAGCGCTAGTCCCCTCTGGTGGTCGTACTGGCTTGAGTGGCGGTGCGGTGGCTTCGAATGAAGAGTTGGTCGTAGCCTTGGATCGAATGAATAAGATTCTCGATTTCAATCCCGCCGACAGACAGGTTATTTGCGAGCCTGGTGTAGTTACTGAACAGTTGCAGCAGTGTGCGGAACAGCAAGACCTATTCTATCCAGTTGATTTTGCATCTTCGGGTTCTAGCCAGTTAGGTGGGAATGTCTCGACCAATGCAGGCGGTATAAAAGTTATTCGATATGGCATGACCCGTGAATGGATCAAGGGAATGAAGGTGGTTACTGGAAGTGGTGAGCTTCTGGATCTAAATCGCGGTTTAAATAAGAACGCGACAGGTTATGACTTTCGTCATCTCTTCATTGGAGCAGAAGGAACTCTTGGCTTTATAGTTGAGTTAACTGTAGCTCTTACCAACAAGCCTAAAGACCCTACTGTCTTGATGTTGGGCGTGGAAAAGATGGAGCAAATTATGCAAGTGCTACAGGCATTTCAGGGCAAACTCGATCTTACTGCCTTCGAATTCTTTTCCGAGAAGGCGCTTAAGCATGTTATCGAAGAGAAACAATTGCAGCGACCGTTCGCTACTGAGCCGGATTTCTATGCGCTAGTCGAGTTTGAGAATAACTCTGAGCAGGATATGGATACGGCCATGAATTTATTCGAGACATGTCTAGAAGAAGGCTGGGTTGTCGATGGCACTATTAGTCAAAATAGCACGCAGGCAAATAATCTTTGGCGACTGCGTGAAGACATATCCGAAACCATCTCAAAGTTTACACCTTACAAGAATGACATCTCGGTTAAGGTTTCTAAGGTTCCAGAATTCTTACTCGAAGTTGATAGTTTGGTCACATCAGTCTATCCCGATTTCGAAATCATTTGGTTCGGTCACATAGGTGACGGAAATGTTCATCTAAATATTCTCAAGCCAGATGCTTTGGCGGCAGAAGAATTTTTCGAAGAGTGTGCAAAGGTTTCCGATCTGGTTTTCGAAATCGTAGCGAAACATGGCGGAAGTATTTCTGCTGAGCACGGTGTTGGTTTACTAAAAAAACCATTCCTGCACTACTCCCGCAGTGCATCAGAGATCGCTTATATGAAAGCGATAAAGAAAATATTCGATCCTAAGAATATTATGAACCCAGGAAAACTCTTTGATTAGAGCGGCTATTGATATAACGATGATAGCGCTAGGGGAGGTATTTACCACCCCAGATAACGAGTAAAAAGCCGCAGTTAACCCTCGAAAAGCCGTTACAATTTGCAACACTTAGAGTTTCCATCTACGAATTTATAGGTATACACTGATTATTCGGTCGAATTTTCGCCGGGGGATTGCTTTGATTAGCGATTCGATTACTAGAATTATCAAGCACGAGAACAAGTATGTCAGATTTAGTTGAGGGTACCGTTAAGTGGTTTAATGACGAGAAGGGGTTTGGTTTTATAGAGCAGGAAGGTGGCAAAGATGTATTCGTACATTTCAGTGCTATCAATGGCTCAGGAAGAAAAACTCTTCAAGAAGGTCAGAAAGTAACCATGGAAGTAACCCAAGGCCAGAAAGGCCCTCAGGCAGAGAACGTAAATCCAATTTAGTAAGGTCTTCAATGACTTTATCTAAGTGGACTAACCGTCAATGCTTGCTGAGATAAGAAAAAAAGCGAACACTCGCTCTAGATTTATGTTTTGATAACGTATTAAGACTTTAGCTATCTGGAGGTCGATACGTTAAGCGCTTTTTATTTTTCGAAGCAATTAGCCACACTTCTTTTTCTTTTCAGGGCAGGTATGTCTTGACTCCCGCGCTTGTTCCTAACAACAAGCGGTCAGCCCCTCGTTCTGCGAAAAGTCCATTACATACCACGCCCGTTATCTGGTTGAGTTGAGTCTCCAGATTTCTCGGGTCAAGGATTTCAAGATTGTAGATATCGAGGATATTGTTACCGTTGTCGGTTACACAACCTTCCCGGTATACAGGATCACCGCCGAGTTTCACGATCTCTCTGGCGACATAGCTGCGTGCCATTGGTATAACTTCAACCGGCAAGGGAAACGCACCAAGTACTGGTACTAGTTTAGATTCGTCTGCGATACATACAAATTCTTCGGACGCAGCAGCGATAATTTTCTCGCGCGTTAATGCGGCCCCTCCCCCTTTGATAAGTTGTAAGTGCTCATTAGTTTCGTCGGCACCATCAACATAGACACGCAAAGTTCCAGCACTATTCAGGTCCAATACGGGAATGTTGAACTCTTTTAGGCGCTTAGCAGATTCTTCGGAGCTCGCAACAGTGGCGTATACTTTGTGTTGAATTTTACCAAGTTCAGCGATAAATAGATTCGCAGTCGAGCCGGTACCTACACCGATAACGGTGTCCTTTTCTAGCAAGGATTCCACATATTCAAAGGCGGTTCGTGCTACGGCTTGTTTAAGCTCATATTGTGTCATGTTAACCCTCGTTTATTTCTATTCGTGTGCGCTAGCAACTTGCCCTAGCAGCTGACCC
>Ga0209091_10002118_pt1 | contig 16987 bp, 11 predicted proteins | sample ArcticOcean_MG_C_6_FD_187438 | JGI IMG/M metagenome (GOLD analysis project Ga0209091, IMG submission 187438) | Marine microbial communities from western Arctic Ocean - ArcticOcean_MG_CB8_128 (SPAdes) (version 2) | ecosystem: Environmental > Aquatic > Marine > Oceanic | place: Arctic Ocean...
GCCGTAAAAAACGACAAACTTGCCCGGGCGCGCGGTGCGGAGCCAGAGACTCATCGAGTCGGCTGCGGGCCGCCCGAGCATGGGGCCGTGGGTGACACGCGTGTCGGTTGGTTCCCCGTCTTGGCCAAGCGCCAGCGTGAAGAAAGTCAAGTGAAGTCCAAAAAACAGAGTAACGGAGATTCGAAATAATATGGCCATTGTTCGCGCTTGCCCAAGCGCCGTCAACTGATTCGACAGCAGGTGCTCAAAAGGGATCGGGCGGGCCAAGGGTCACAGGGGAGGGATCGCTGTCCCCACGGTCCGAGACTTGGTTTGATTATTTGCGGAAAGCTGTAGCCGTTCGCACCCGCGCTGGGCTACTTGCCAGCAGCTTTTAATTCTGCCCCCGTCTTACCTCCATGTTTGCGGAGGAGTTCGGCGATCTCGGGTTTGTTTTTGGCCCAGTCCAGCGGGGTGTCTCCATCGACGTCTTTTGCGTTCACTGCCCCTTTTTTGGCGAGCAGCGCGGCGACGATCTCGAGATGGCCCTTAAAGGCGGCGCCGTGCAGGGGGGTCCATCCGTTTTCATCGCGGGCATCGGCATCCGCACCCCCCACGAGGAACAGCATGGCGATCTCCGTGTGGCCGTTGTACGCCGCCCGGTACAGCGGGGTTCGTCCGAGGTCATCCTTTCCGTTGATATCCGCGCCGCCGGCCAGGTGTTGCTTGACGGACTCGATATTGCCGTTTGCGGCATCATCTGAGAGTGCTCCGAGTTTGACGGCGGATTTGCCGCCGTGTCTGCGGAGGAGTTCGGCTGCGTTCTCGTCCGCCAACTCCAATGGGGTCAGCCCGGCGGTGTTCTTTGTGTTCACCTCCGCGCCTTTGGCAACAAGCAAGTCGATCGTGTCCCTGTGTCCGCCCCGCGCGGCGTAGTGCAGCGGTGTCAGGCCTTCCGCATCCTGCCCGTTCACCTTCGCGCCTTTGGCTATGAGCAGCGCGACGATGGCCCGGTACCCGCCCGAGGCCGAATAATGCAGTGGCGTGACGCCCTCATTGTTTTTCGCATTAAAATTCGCGCCTTTGGCGATGAGTAGATTGGCGGCTGCGGTCTGGCCCGAGCGGGTTGCATAGTGGAGTGGGGTTGCGTTCCAGTTGTTCGCCGCATTGACATCGGTGCCGGCGGCCCAGTGTTGTTCGATGGATTCAACATCTCCCTTCCACGCAGCCTTGTGAATTGAAACACTCGGCGGCTTAATGTTTAAGGGAGATCGTTTTTGCGCTGCGTGATGGTGCGGCGTTGAGCAACCCAAAGTCAGTAGTGAAAAAGCGAATAAAGCCAAGTTTAATTTCATAACTTCCAATGGACGCCAGACACTACTGTCTCACTTAAACTCAATCAATCCCGATCTGCAACCCCAAGCGCTTGGGCAAGCACTGTCTCGAGTGATTCGGGCTTGTTTCTTGGCTGGGGTGAGGGTAGTCAGTGGCGCGGCCGCAAACCAAGTGCTTGGTTTGCCAAAGGGGTAATCATGCAACTCGACGAGAATCAAAAAAAGACAGTCACCGGCTGGATTGAGGAAGGGCTTGACCTGTCCGCCATCCAGTCACGCTTGGAATCCGAGATGGACATTCCCATGACCTATATGGATGTGCGGTTTCTCGTGGGCGACCTCGAGTTGGTGCCCAAGGACGAGGAGGAACCGGAGGAGGAGCCCGAACCGGAGGAAAAGTTGGCCCCGGCGGATGGCCCGACACCGGACAACCCGTTCCCCGCGCCGGAAGATCCCATTGGAGAGGCTCCGCTACCGACTGATGACGTTGCTGGTGGCGGGGAGGTTTCCGTGACGGTGTCACCCGTGACCCAGGTGGGCATGATGGCAAGCGGTTCGGTGACGTTCTCCGACGGAGTCAAATGCGAATGGCACGTGGACCAATACGGCCGCCCGTCCCTGGTTCCTCAACAGGATGGCTACCGGCCGCCGGAGGACGACATGCCCAAGTTCGGCCAAAAACTGCAAGAGGAAATGCGCGGTGGTTATTAGCCTCCAAGGGCTGTCCCCATCCCCCGCCGGTAAAGCCTGAAAAGTTGCGGCCGGATAGGAAAGTCAGCCCCACTTTCAGGTTATTTCTTAGCCTTCTTTTTTGATTTCTTTTCGGCTTTTTCGGCCTTCTTTTTCGCCTTCTTTTTCGCCTTCTTCTTTTTATTGTTTTTCTTGGCGATGAGTTTCTTGAGCTTGGGCCAGTTGTCTTCGGAGGTGATGTAGCCGACGCATTTTTTGGCGCCGCACTTGCACTCGTGATCCTCGTAGCTATCGAGGTCGAAGCCGTAATTAAAGCTCAACTCCTCTCCCTCCTTGATCTTGCGGGTGGAGATGAGCCATATGCGGTTCTTGATGACGTTGGGCTCGCAGTTGGGCTCGCAGGAGTGGTTGATGAACCGCGCGGGATTTCCTGTGATGTTGCCGTCAATGTCGTGGCGCTTGTTCAACTCGAAGATGTACACCGCGCCATCGGTCTGGCTGCCCAGGTTTTTCTCGATCAGCGCGACGCTGCGGCGTTCCGATTCCTTCTTGGTGATCTTTTCGCCGACGTACTCGATGACCTTTTTTTCCTTGGGCACCTTGATCCTGGCGAACACGCCGGTGCCGTGGATCTCCGACTCGCGGACCTCGATATATTTGCTGGTGATTGGCTCCTTGCCCATGCGGGCGCGGAGTGTAGGGATGCGATGCCCGAAGGCGAAGTTTTTTGTGCCACAAATTAAACGACCCGGCCAAGCATGCGATCGAGCGAGTCGGAGGTCTGGTAAACCAGCGCCTCTGGATAGTGGGGGTAGGGGTGGAAATACTCGAAGGTCAGGTAGCCGTCATACCCTGTCTCGTCGAATGCCTCGATGACGGCCGGCCAGTCGGTCGTCCCGTCGAGCAGCGGCCGGAACGACTCAAGCGAGTGATCTGTTCCCTTCTTGGAGAATTCCTTGAAGTGCACGTTGCGGATACGCCGTCCAAGGATGCGAATCCAGTGCTCCGGAAACTGGAATAGCATAATGTTGCCGGTGTCGAAATGCACTTGCACATATTCACTGCCAAACCCGTCGACGAAGCGGATCATCTCCTCCGGCGAGAGCAGGTAGCCGTTGAAGAAAATGTTCTCCATGTTCAGGTGAACCTTCAGTTTCTCGGCCGTGGGCAGCAGCTTCTCGATAGCGGCCCTGGCGCGCTGGTCGCAGACGTCGTTCGGTGTGGGATCGTGATCCTCACGCCAAGGCATGTGCACTGCGCCGGGCACCACGAGCAGGTTTTCCGTGCCCAGATGGTGGGCAGCCTCGGTCATCAACCCGGCTAGTTCCATCCCGCGCGCTCGTTCGGCGGGATCGTTGCTCGTCAGCGGGTACGGCCAAAACAAAAACGAGCACAACCCGCTGATGGCGATGCCTATGTCGTCAGCCATCTTCCGAATTTTTCGGTACTCGCTTGGGCCGTGCTTGGGCGATAGGTCGTTTTCGAGGTCGTAGTTAAGCTCGATGCCGTCGAACCCGGCGTCCTTGGCCAACTGCAGGCACTCGCGCAGGTTCATCCGTTCCGGATATGGGAACGCCCATTGGTTGATCGACTTTTTCATGCCGTACCGCTTGGGAGAGGCTTTGCGCGAGTCCTTTGCGGGCTGAGCGGCGGCCGAGGTCGTTCCGGCGGCGGCCAGCCCGGCGGCACCCATGGCCAGCTTGAAGGCGGAGCGACGGGACAACTCGTTGTCGGCCGGGGCGGGCGTGCCCCACGGGGCGGTCAGTTTCGGTGTCGGGTCATTTTGCGATGGCATGGTGCTGAATTGTGTCCGGGCTCGGGGCAAAATCCTCCAACGCCGTCCACCCGGAAGCAAGGGCAATCACGCGTCCCCAGCCGCTTGGGCAAGTGGCCTAGGCTCGTGTCGGGCGAAGACTTTTGCCATGTCGGCATCGGGGGGCATATCGGTGCAGGATCTAGATCAGCTGACACTGCGACAGGTGAGAGTCCCAGACGACGAGGGCGTCGCAACCTGCGGTTCCCAAGACTGCGGCGGTGCCGGCAGCTTACAGGAATTATCCCCGGTTGAGCTCCATCATTCCTCCTGCTTGGGGCGGGACGGGCGGCGTGGTCGGCGGGGGCGTTGGCTTGGTTTGTCTTCTGAGTCGCTGCTGGGGATTTGGCTGCGCTGGAGGCGTGAGCTTCGCGGGGAGTCGTCATCCAGTTTTGCCACCGGCTCGGGTGCAGAAGATTTTCTTGGGGCGCGGCTGCCACCCCGGCCTCTGCCGCGATCATTGCCACGGTCATTGTCACGGTCATTGTCACGCCCTGAGAGCGACGTGACGAACGCGCCGCAGCCACTAATAATGCCCCACGGCAAAATGACAAGCCAACCGGCGATCGGCAGTAGGTAGCAAAAGTTTAGCACCCAGCCGCCACGCCAGACACGCCGCCAGTTCTGACTCTGGTCGCCCGGCGCGGGGAGGCCGAGGCCGATCAACTGGCACAAACCGGCCGAGCCGATGGCTCCGAGCATCAGTGGCACGACACCGATCACTAAGCCGATGCCGTTGGAGACGTTGAAGGTATCGCCATCTTTTTGGCCCAGCCAGAAGAAGCCGATAAAGAATGTTGGCACAACGACGGCCAAGCCGATCAACGTGGTGCGGATGGGGGTTTTGTAGCGGTCTCTCGCCTGGCCAACCATGCGCGGGAATAGTGCCGTGCCGAAAAGCCAAAAGGCTTGAAAAACAAGCATTGCGCCGAGAATCAACAAAAGGACCTGTAATAAGTCAGCAGTATCGAGCTCAAAATTTGTCATCGCGGGGGGAGGCTACACGAACTGATTGAAAATGTTACCAAAAAAATCAATCCAGAACTGGCTCGGCCTCTGCGGCGACGCATTGGTCGAAGAGTTTGGACAAGCGCCGAGTCACCTGGCCGGCGTCGCCAGCGCCGATCGGCCGGCCATCGACCTGCGTGACCGGCGCGAGTTCACCCATCGTGCCGGTGCAAAAAAGTTCGTCGGCGCGGTACACCTCGGTGAGTGAGATGTCGCGAACCTCGTGAGGGATGCCGTTGTCGAGGCAGAGGCTCAACACGACTTCGCGAGTGATACCTTCAGGACAGGCAACGAGGCGGCTTGTCATCACCGTGCTGTCATCGACGATGAAGAGGTGCGTGGCGTTCGTCTCGGCGACGAAGCCGCGTGAGTCGAGCATCAGCGCGTCGTCGGCCCCGGCGTGGTTGGCCTCGATCTTGGCGAGGATGGATTGGATCAAATTGCAGTGGTGTATCTTGGGGTCGAGCACATCGGGCGACGGACGGCGGACGCTCGATGTGATGAGACTCAGGCCGCTCTTATCATACACCGGCTCCTTGTGCTCGGCCAGGACGATGAGCGTCGGCCCGGCGGTGTTGAGGCGTGGATCCATGCCGGAGGTGAGCTTGACGCCGCGCGTGAGCGTGAGCCGGATGTGCGCGTTGTCGGTCATGTTGTTTGCCTCGAGGGTGCGCTTGATTTCCGTCGTGATGGCTTCCGCCTCCGGAATCTCTGCGAAGGCCAGCGCGAGCGCCGAGCTGCGGAGCCGCTCGAGGTGCTTGGCCAAGCGGAAGATTTTGCCGTCGTAAACGCGCAGTCCCTCCCACACCGCGTCGCCGCCCTGCACGGCGGAGTCGAATGGGCTGATGCCGGCCTCGTCGCGGTGCAGCAACTTGCCGTTGATGTTGATAAGCAAGTCGCGGTTTTTCTCGTTGAATTTCTGAAGCATGATCTTCGGTTAAGCGGTGATGCGGTGCGGGTAAAGTTGTTCGTAAATCTCATTGCATTGCTCGAGCACTTCAGAGAGAGCGTCGGGTACCGGTTCGTCCTTCGGCCTGTAAGCGCGCCAGCCGGTACTGGTCTCGACTTCGGGATACCAGTGCCGCGCCCAGATACCGTCCGACTCACGGACACCCTGTGGCCACTCGAGCATGGCATCGGTGAACGTAACGCCAAGCCGTTCGCACAAAGCCCCCAACATTCCGCGAGGATCACGCAGCACATCGGTAGAGTCGATCACCGGCGGCACGGTGCTGGTCAACTTGCGCACGTGGTTGAAGAGCCCGAGTTGCTGTGGTAGCGCGGTGTCGGCCAAGGTCGGGTTGGGGAGTTTCTTCATCAGCGACGTGAGCATCTCGCGCGGCTCGCGGATGAGGAAACAGTTCGTCACTTGGCCAAGCCAGTCGCGGCCGATACCCGGCAGCATGTGGTGGCACATTTGTTTTTGATAAAAGATCGAGTTCCCCCCTGGGATCGGGCCGGTGAGCCAAGCGGCGACTTTTTCCCAGTCGGCCTCGTAACGCTCGATGATCTCGTCGGCCATGGCATGCGGCGGTCTGGTTTCGCGGAGGTAATGCGCATAGAGCGGCTCGTCGACGACGAACGTGTCTGGCCGGTTGCCCCACGCGCGCATGAGCGCGGTGGAGATGTTGCGCGGCCCGCACCACATAGCCAAGCGCAGCGGCGTTGAATCGGAATCACTCATAAAGCGGGGATAATGGTCGGGAGACACTGGCCCGGTGTCAGCCGTTTTTTTTGCAGGCCAATCGGTCAGTTGGCGTCGTGGGCGTCGTCGAGGAGTTTCATCCACGCGCCCATGTAGTGGCCGTGATCCCAGAACGTGCGGCCACTCACGAGGTTGCCGTCGATCACGCACGGTTCATCGACAAACGTGCCGCCGCACACCTCGAGGTCGAACCTGGCCTTGGGCACCGTGGCCATGCGACGCCCTTTCACACAGTCGGCGCGTGCTGGAATTTCCACGCCGTGGCACACACTGGCGATGGGGGCGTTCTTTTCAAAAAAATAGCGCGTGATGCGCAGCAAATCATCGTCCTCGCGAAGGTACTCCGGCGCGCGGCCGCCGCTGAAAAAAATGCCAAGATACTCCTCAGGGTTGACGTCCTTGAACGCGATCGCCGCCGGCATCGTGTAGCCTTCCCATTCCTTGGTGATCGTCCAGCCCGGTTTGTTTTGGTGCATCACCATTTGATACTCGCGCTTTTCCGGTGCTGCGAGTATCGGCTCGTAGCCACCCTCGATCAGGCGGAAGTACGGATACATCGTGTCCACCGTCTCGGCGGCATCCCCGAAAATTATAAGGACTTTAGGCTTGGATTTTTCACTCATGGCCGGCTGCGAGTTAACCCTTGGCAAAGCGCATTTCCAAGCCAATTGCTCACTGCTCACGCGAAGACGAGGAAAAAAAAGCTGGAAATTAATTTCGTACCTTCGCGTGAGCTCATTTTCATGGCTGGCCAAATCGGGATTGAGTTATCGTTCACTCTGGGAGGCTAAATGGGTTGGAGAGCTTGGTTTGAAACCGCTTGGCAGGAAAGTATTAGGGTGGGTAAAAGGGGGCTGAATTGCGGTGAATATGATGTGTATGGAGGGTTCAACAAGAAAGTCGTGAAAAAAGCGTCTGATAAGCTGAAAATCCTTTGACGAGGTGGCCGCAGGAGTCTACAAATTGTGCTCCTTTTTCGGGGTAACCACTAAATGTAGTGTTTTTAGGGGTTTTAAGCTGGAAACGCCATCAGGGTGTTTGTGACGTCTTTTGACTGAAACAGGATTTTAAACAGAGCAATAAACGGATTTTTTGATGTAAAATGGAGAAGCGATTTCAGATTGGAGACAGAGAGTTTGTGTTGGATCAAACCAAGGCTGAGGAGGCGTACGCAGCCAAGCGGATTATCAACGGCCGTCAGACGATGACGTTCAACCTGTTGCCGCTCAAATACCAGTGGGCGTATGAGCTTTATCGGAACATGAAAGCCAACCACTGGGAGCCGGAGGACATCCCCATGGCTAAGGACATTGAGCAGTGGCGAGGGAACGACTTGAGCGATGTCGAGCGTTGGATCATCCGGATGGGGATCGGCTACTTCAGCGCGGCGGAAGGGATCGTGGGCGACAATATTCAGCACGTCGTGCGCGAGTTGGTCACTGCACCGGAACTGAAACTGGTACTTGGCCGCCACGCGCATGAGGAAAACATCCATGCCGACTCGCTGCTCTACATGATCAGTTCGCTCGGGATCAACCCGCACGAGTGTGAGGCGATGTTTGAAGATGTGCCGACGATCTTGCGGAAGAATGAGTTCGTGAGTCGCGTGTCGAGGGAGTTGCGCCGGGACATGGACCTGACCCAACTGAGTGAGAAGCAGGCGTTGGCCCGGAATATTTTTGTGTTCGGGCAGTGCATGGAGGGGACGCAGTTTTACGGGTTGTTCGGTATGATCCTCTCACTTTACCGGCAGAACAAGTTTCCCGGCATCGGGCAGATGTTTCGCTACACGCTGCGTGACGAGTCGAACCACATCGAGTTGCTCCGCAACCTGCTGGTGGAACTGATCAGGGAAAATCCCGACGTGTGGACGGACGAGTTCCAACAGGAACTGGTCAACCTGATGAGGGAAGCGGTGCAACTTGAGAAGGAGTTCATCAACGACTGCCTGCCGGTGAACGCGGTTGGCTTGAGTAGTGAGGAGTTTGCGGAGTACATAGACTACATCGCCGACAGGCGGCTGGAGAATGTTGGCTTGCCGCTCCTAAACGAGGGAGTAAAAAACCCGTTCCCTTGGCTCGCTGAGATGATGGACATCAAGAAGGAGCAAAACTTTTTTGAAGGTCGAGTGACAGAGTATCAAAAGGCATCCTCACTGGAAATGGTGGGCGATGACGAACTATAGTTTTAAGCAGCAACCCAAACCAAACAGCACCCGGACATGGCAATCAGCAAGATTACATTCGAGGAGGATGAAGCGATCAAGAGTATGGCATCCGCGCAGGAAGCGCCATCCCGTTTCAAGTGGGACGAGTCTCTCAATGGAGACGGTTCGACGGATGCCGGTCTCCGGCTTCGCTCGAACGACGGTGAGCGCGATATCGCACTGGGTGACATCGCCAACACGGTCGGCAACGCCTTGGCCAACTTGATGATGTCCAAGGGAGAGGAGGATGTTTTCACCCCTAAAAACAGGGATTTTGTGGCCAAGGTGGCCCGCACGGTCGGCGAGCGGTTCCAGGGGAATGAGCTTGGCCAAGCGGAGAGCTCACGGCTGTCCGAGACAGATTTGCACCGGGGCATCGAGCGGGTTTTGATCGAGAACAACGCGCACGACGTGGCCCGCAGCCTAGTGATTGACACGGCCCGCAACGTGGCCCAGTCGGACGAAAAAATCAGCGTCCGGTTGATCCGCCGCAACAAGCAAGTTGTCAGCTGGAATGAAAATAAAATTGAGATCGCGATTCGCAAGGCCTTCCTTTCGCAACAGAAAGACAGCGCGCCGGCGGTGTTGGTTGCCCAGTCAGTGACGGAACGGGTGAGGGATGCCGGCCAGGCGTTCATACATATCGAGGAGGTTCAGGACGTTGTCCAGGAGGAGCTAATGAAGGCCAGTCACTACAAGGTGGCCGAGGCTTATATTTTATATCGTTCGCAGCGTTTGCTGCAGCGCGCCGATGAACTCGTTACGAGCGAAAGCGAAGCGGGGCCGGCAGACGCCACGCAGCAGGAGTTGCTCCTCATCACGCAACCCGATGGCAGCTCTCTATTTTGGAAGGGGGAGGATCTGCTCGAGCGCATCAAGTACGCGAGCATCGACCTCGACCTTTGCCTGAGCGAAGAGCAGATCGAGGCCGAGTTACGCCGTTCACTTTTTAGCGAGATGTCTGCGGCGGAATTGCAGGCTACAATCCTCCTGAACGCCAAGGCGCTGATGGAGCGTGACGCTGACTTTGCAAGGTTCGCCGGCCGGTTGCTCTGCACTTATATTTACGAGGAGGTGCTCGATTGGGACATCCTCCGCGACGGTGTCGGCGCGTTGAAGGAAGCGCACGCCCGGTATCTACCGGAGTACCTGCGGCACGGCGTGGAGATCAAGCGCCTCAGTCCTGACTTGCTGCAGTACGACACCGGGAAACTCGTCGCGGCGCTCGATCCCTCCGCCGACTTGGAGTTTGATTATCTCGGCATCCAGACGCTTTATGATCGTTACCTGATTGTCGATCGCACCAACATCGGCGACGAGGAGCGCCGTATCGAGACACCGCAACTGTTTTGGATGCGCGTCGCCATGGGCCTGTTTCACAACGATGTCGACAACAAGGAGGAACGGGTTGTTTCGCTGTATAACCTTTATAAAAGCCGGCGATTCTGCTCGTCCACCCCGACGCTGTTCAACTCCGGCACGCCGCACTCACAGTTGTCCTCGTGCTACCTGTACTGGGTGGATGACTCGATCGAGGGCATCATGGAGCGCGGTATCACCGAGAACGCCTATCTCTCCAAGTGGGCCGGTGGCCTGGGCGGCAGTTGGACGTCGGTTCGCGGCATGGGCGGCCACATCCGGGGCACCAACGGCAAGAGTCAAGGCGTTATTCCATTCCTGAAATTGCACAACGACTTGTTGGTGGCGGTCAACCAGGGCGGCAAGCGGCGGGGCAGCGGTTGCGCCTATCTCGAGACGTGGCACAACGACATCAAAGAGTTTCTCGAGCTGCGAAAAAACACCGGAGATGACCGCCGCCGCACGCACGACATGAACACGGCCAACTGGGTTCCCGACCTGTTCATGAAGCGGATGGAAGCCCGCGAGGACTGGACACTGTTTTGCTCGAGCGACGCGCCGGATTTGCACGAGACTTACGGCAGGGATTTCGATGAACGCTACCTCGCATACGAGGCCAAGGCCGAGCGCGGCGAAATGAGCGGCGAGAAGATTCCCGCCATCGATTTGTGGAAGCGCATGCTGCAGATGATCTTCGAGACGGGCCATCCGTGGATCACGTTCAAGGACGCCTGCAACGTCCGCAGCCCGCAGGATCACGCCGGTGTCATCCACAGTTCCAACCTCTGCACCGAGATCACGCTCAACACCGGCAGCGATGAGACGGCTGTCTGCAATCTGGGCTCGGTCGTGCTCGACAATCATCTCACCGAGAGCGGCGAACTCGACTTGGCCAAGCTGAGGGAAACAATTCGCATTGCCGTGCGTGCGCTGGACAACGTCATCGACATCAACTTTTACCCGACGCAACCGGCCCGCAATGCAAACATGCGCCACCGCCCGATCGGCCTCGGCGTGATGGGGTTGCAAAATACGCTTTACCAAAAGGGCGTGCCGTTTGACTCCGAGGCGGCGGTGGAGTTCAACGACGAGTTCATGGAGGCGATCGCCTATTACGCCTACGAGGCGTCGAGCGACTTGGCCAAGGAAAAGGGGCGTTACGAAAGTTACGAAGGATCCAAGTGGGATCGCGGTCTGCTGCCGCCGGACACGGTCGATCTGCTCGAGAAGGAGCGCGGCCAAGCGGTGGATGTGCCGCGCGGCGGCAGGATGGACTGGGAACCCATCCGTCAAAAAATCGCCAGCCAGGGCATGCGAAACAGCAACGTGCTGGCCATCGCGCCGACGGCGACCATCTCCAATATCATGGGCACCTCACCGTGCATCGAGCCGCTCTACAAGAATCTTTATGTGAAGAGCAACTTGTCCGGCGACTTCATCGTGCTGAATCGCCATTTGGTCCACGCCCTCAAGGGCAGGGGACTTTGGAACGAGGACGTGATGAACAAGCTCAAGTATCACGACGGTGACTTGCACGACATCGCCGAAGTGCCGAACGAGTTGAAGGAGCTTTTCGCCACGGCGTTTGACGTCGACCCGATGCTGATGATCGCTGCCGCTGCCCGCCGGCAAAAGTGGATCGATCAGTCGCAGTCGGTAAATCTGTTCCTAGCTAAGCCGGACATGAAGCGGCTCTCGCACATGTACCGCGCCGCCTGGCGGAGTGGCCTAAAGACGACTTACTACCTGCGGACGCTGGGCGCCTCGAACATCGAGAAAGCTACCATCGCCGTGAAAAAGCAGGGCGTCGAGTTGCCGGAGAAAGAGCACACCGCCGAGGAGCGCGAGGCCTGCTCGATCGAGGCCATGCGAAACGGCGAAGAGTGCGAAGCATGCCAGTGATTGCGCTTGGCCAAGCGGAGAGTCGCTTGGCCAAGTTCTGAACTCGACTTGGGCGGTTGGCTTGGGCAAATTACCGCCCGGCTTTTTTATAAATCATCATGTCACTCACATCCGTTAAACAGCTCAAGACCATCAAAAAAAATGTCCGCAAGCACGTGGATGCCGCACTTGAGGAAACCGGGGGGCTGCTCCGGCTCGCGCCCGCTTGGGTGCCGCGGTCATTCCTGCAGCCGGGCCTGCGGCTCAAGCTGCATCCAGATGATACCTATGCTTACGGCCTAAATCGCGGTGGGATTGATGAGCGTTGGTTCGGCTCCACTACCGAGGCCGCCAACGAGGGCCGCGTGCCGGATGAGGGCCTGAGCTACGTGGTGCACGGACGAAGCCGCTTCACCCTGCGCGAGGCGGTGGCCGAGTGCGGGGCGGACATCATCGGCAAGCGCATCTGGAAAAAATACGGCAAGTGGCCGGTGTACTCAAAATTCTTTGACAACATGGGCCCCATCCCGCATCACATGCACCAGAATGCCAAACAGGCCAAGCTGGTCGGGCAGGAAGGCAAGCCGGAGAGTTATTATTTTCCGCCACAACACAACAACGTCGGCAACAATTTCCCGTACACCTTCATGGGCCTCGAGCCCGGCACAACCAAGGCGCAAGTGCGCCAGTGCCTCGCGGATTGGAACAAAGGCGACAACGGCATTCTCGACCTCAGCCGCGCGTACCGCCTAAAGCCCGGCACCGGCTGGCTCATCCCCCCCTGCATCCTGCACGCCCCCGGCAGTCTTTGCACCTACGAGCCGCAGTGGGGCAGCGACGTGTTCGGTATGTACCAAAACCTCGTTGAAGGCCGCGAAGTGCCGTGGAGTTTGCTCGTGAAGGACATGCCGAAGAAAAAGCACCACGACCTCGACTTCATCGTCAACCAACTCGACTGGGCTGGCAACACCAACGAAAACTTCAAGGACAGCCATTACCTAGAGCCCATCCCGGTGGCCGATACCCGCAAGCAGGGTTACGTCGATCGCTGGATCGTCTACGGCCGAATCAAAAAGGAGCAACTTTTCACAGCCAAGGAACTCACCGTCGATCCTGGTGTAATATGTACCGTGAAAGACAAGGGTGCCTGGAGCGGCATCTGCGTGCAGGGCAAAGGCACCATCAACGGCCAGCCGCTCAATAGCCCCAAGCTCATCCGCTTCCACGAGCTCACCGAGGACGAATACTTCTGCACCGAAGCCGGAGCCAAAGCGGGTGTCACGTTCGAGAACACCAGCACCACCGAACCCTTGGTGCTCCTCCGCTACTACGGCCCCGAGGTCAATCCCGACGCCCCCGGCATCGGCGACTATCGAAAACGAAAGTTCGACTGAGGAAATCAAACTAATTGAAGTTCCAAGGCTGGATTGTATGCCAGTCAACGTCACCACCCCTCTGCGAGGGTTTTCTGCAGGTCTCTGAACTCTTTGGCGTGATCAATCGCCTTGATGGTGTCGTGGATAAGCACCGCGTAGCGTATACGGAACGGTTGACTTTTTTTGACCCAGGTTTTCACGTAGGGTTCGCGGCGTTCCTTGGGTTGTTTGGGAAATGGGTTGGCCACCAGCACGCCGTAGTCCCGGCTATGTGACCAGCATGGGCGCGGGTTATCGGCCGCTGGCACAATCATCAGGCCGATTTGTCGTTTGTTGATCTGGCCAGAGTAATCGATCCATCGCATCGGCTTGCCCCAAGTCCCGGTACCGTTTTTTTCGCCGCGGTCGTTGATGATGGTTCCAGTGCCGCCTTGCACATTTAGGGGAGTGGCGACCCGAATTGCCAGGCCACTTTCTTCCTGATCCCCAAAATAAAAATCGCGTTTATCGTTTTGAAATGTCGAATCCCACAACAGTAACATCCCGGTCTCATGTCGGCGGAATTCGATTCGGTTTATCTCACGACATATCTCACTGTTTCCATCAGACGTCAGGTAACGATTACGGACAGCGAAACTGGCACGGCCTTTCCCCGCTTTCGGTTTATCCACGAATCCATTATGCAATACCTTGGCCTTGAGCCGCCAATAATCCTGCCCGTCTAGATGCCCAAAACCCATCCAGATACCCGGATGCATCAGAGGATGGTCGCCGCCGTCGCTGGGCGTTGGTGGATAGTTGCGCGTGACTTGGATGCCGGTGTGCGTGTGGACGTTGATGAACGCACGGCGGGTGAGCTGCGGATGGTCGAGTAGGTATTCGGTGATTTTGCGGCCATCGAGCCAGAGGGTGACACGGTCCTTTTGCTGAGTGAATGCAAAGCCGGTGGTCTTCGGGGTAACGGTTTGGGGCTTGGTTTTTTGATTTTGAAGATAGGCGATGAGGTCGGCGACTTGTTGTGGTTGAAGAATCGCTCCAAAGGTCGGTGGCATGGCGGAAGTCTTGAGGGTTTGGCGGGATTGAATGTCGCGTTGAGCAATGCTAGCCACGGTGCCATTGGCCAATGCTAGTTTCACGGATTGACCGGTTTCGGCGAGCACAATGCCAGCCACCACATCGCCTGACTTTTTGGTGAACACCCGCAATGCAAAGCCCTCGGTGATTTCCGCGTTCGGCTCGAGGATGGATCGGATAAGCCCATCCGCATCCGCACGGGAGCCGATGTCCGCGAGATCGGGTGCGAAGATGTTGCCGTTGTTTTCCAGTTGATGGCAAAGGGCGCAATTGGCACCGCCGCGTGCATGAAAGAGCGCCTGGCCGCGCTCGGCATTGGCATTTTTTAAAAGTGGGAGAACCGCCGCGGCTGTGGTTGGCGCAACGGGTGGAGCCAAGAGCTTGGGCCGGATGATGACGAGGTAATTTGACTTGCGCGCCTTCACGCCCTCGGAGTTGCCACCGAGTGTGAATTTGCCTGAAGGGAAATCCGCCATGTAGATTCGATGCCGTGCATCGTCGGTATGCAGTTGAAGTTGCGTCGGTTTAAAACGAGCATGCGCCCAAGTGGGCAACCCGCCGCCACGGACGTCATCGGCTAAAAAAACTGTGGACGGATGGCGAAGTGTCAACGTCAGCACTCGGTCACCCCCGGCCTCGGCGTCGTGATTGCGGCCTTGGATGAAAGTTTCGCCAGCAAACCCGGAGGGAAGTTCGAGAATGCGGTATTGGCGGTCAACATACGCCAGCGCACCCACCTGCAGCCGCGCCTCGCGATAACCAGGCGACTGGTGTGCCTCGATTTTTGACACCACCGAAACCAGCGGCTGGACGGACACCGCCACGCCCTCCGGCGTAACTTTAAGAGATGGTCCCTTGATGATGGCAGCCGCCTTGCCGCCCAGCCGGCGCTTGGCCAATGCCGCAGTTGAGGGGTCCGTGTCCTTGGCCAAAAGCCGCAACGCCTCCGGAGCCAGCGCATCCTCCTCCAGCAAACTCAACAACGCCCCGCGGCGCACGCCCGCGCGTTGGTCGTCCAACATCGCCTTGCGAGCTTCCGCCGGAGCGGTTTCGCGCAATGCGCCCCACGCGGTGTAAAACACCATGCGGTCAGTTTCCCTGGCCAACAGGTTGAGCACGTCCGCGTGCCAGCTATTGTGTCCCGCCTCACGAATGGCCAGCAAAGCCTCGCGCCGTATGCGCGGCTCGGTATCGGTCAATGCCGCGCGCACCGTGTCCGGCAGAGGCAGTCCCCTCGGATGCCGCGCACACCATGCAAGAATGCGCAACGACTGCAGCCGCAGGTTCAGCGACTTAGCATCCCTCACCACCGAGCCAAACATCGCATGCAGTCGCGCGTTGTGCGGCTGAATTCGGCCAAGTGTCCAAGCCGCCCACGTCTCGAGACTCGTTTCATTTTTGGCATCATCGCGCAGCGCATCCATCAACGGGCCAATCATCCCTTCCTTGCGCCGCACTAATTCCTCCGAGGCATTCGCGCGCCACACGGGCAAATGACTACCGAGGTCGGCCAGTAATTCCCGCACGCTCCAGTCCTTTAATGGCTTTGCGATTTTGGATTCTGGTTTAAAAACAGCTTTCACTCCCTTGGGCCACAGTCGGTAAATGCGGCCTTCATTTTGTTGGTTGCCATTGGCCATCTTTGCGCCGTACTCACGCCCCCAGCTGGAAATCCACACTGCGCCGTCCGGTCCCACCTCGATGTCCACCGGGCTGAACGATCGTCCCCCACTCTTGCCCATCGTGCGCCCGCCGCCGGCGTGGGCGAACAAGTCAAATTTTTCCTTCTCCGGTTTCAGCCGTGCGCCGTCCCATTTGGGGCGGTAAATATAAACCTGCCGGCGTAGCCAATCGTTGATGAGAAACACACCGCGATATTTTTCCGGCCACGAAGGTACGCTGCAAAATATCACGCCCGTGCCCGAGCCTTCAAAGAGTGGCCCGGCGGCCGGGGCAGTGGGCAGATGGCGGTCACCCTTCCAATCGTAACTCCACGGGTGACCCCAACCAAAATGAGCGCCATAAAAGGGAGAGAAGATTTTGTCGCCATGCGTCTGGTCGTTGTCTGTGCCGAGCCACGTGAAGCCGTCGTCAAAACAGATGTCCCATGGATTGCGAAAACCGCGCGAAAAAATTTCCAGATTTTTGCCATCCCCATCACAACGCAAAATGCCACCCTCGCGCCCCCAGTCATCGGCGGGGTCGTGATAATTTTTCTGGTAATTCGCTGCGTTAAAAATCTTAGGCGCTGGAAAATCCGGCGCGTCCGGCGCCTGCACGCCCCACAACTCGCGAAACGCCCTCGGCGCCACGCGGTCGGGCAATTGTGTTAGCCCCTTCGAGTTGCCTTTGGACATGTACAGCCGACCGTCAGGCGCCCAGTTCAAGCCGTGCAAGCCATGCTCGAGATTGCCAAGATCCGTGTAGAGCCGTATATATTCATCGGCCACCTCGTCGCCGTCGATATCGCGCACTACCGTGAGGTCCGGCGCATTGGCCACCCACAGGCGACCATTCTTCCACGCGAGTCCTTGGATGCTGTTGAAACCCGTGGCAAACCGC
>Ga0209091_10002120_pt1 | contig 16973 bp, 12 predicted proteins | sample ArcticOcean_MG_C_6_FD_187438 | JGI IMG/M metagenome (GOLD analysis project Ga0209091, IMG submission 187438) | Marine microbial communities from western Arctic Ocean - ArcticOcean_MG_CB8_128 (SPAdes) (version 2) | ecosystem: Environmental > Aquatic > Marine > Oceanic | place: Arctic Ocean...
AATAAGTTTAGAAACTGGAAAAGAAGTAGCCAGAGAATTAAAAAAAAACAAATACATAGTTATTATCTGTGAACCTGACGGTAATTTATTAAAAAATATAAGATCTAATAAACCAGATTTAATATTCAATGCTTTGCATGGGCAATTTGGTGAAGATGGATACATACAATCAATACTAGAGTCTCAAAAAATTCCTTATACACATTCTGGAGTATTGGCCTCTTCTATTGCAATGGATAAAGAAATCTCTAAAAAAATTTTTATAAAACATAAAATTAAAACACCCAAATATATTAAATACAACTATGGAAAAAATAATAAAAATATTATTAGTCAAATTGAAAAAAAAATAAAGTTTCCAGTTGTTATTAAACCTATAAATGAAGGCTCTAGTGTACACGTTTATATTTGTAACAAAAAAAATATTCTTAAAAACTTAAAAATATTAAGTATTTATAAAGAAATCTTAATAGAAGAGTTTATTTCTGGAAGAGAAATCCAAGTTGCAATAATGGGTAATAAAAAGTTAGGAGTAATCGAATTAAAACCAAAAAGAAAATTCTACGATTACGAGGCAAAATATAATCCTAAAGCAAATACAGAACATATAATACCTGTCAATTTAAGTGAAAAAGATTTAAAAAAAATTACTGATGTTGCCCTAAAAGCTCACAAAGTAATCAGATGCAGAGGTGTAACACGTTCTGATTTTAAATTTTATAAAGGAAAATTTTATTTATTAGAAATAAACACTCAGCCCGGTATGACCAAACTGTCTTTAGTGCCTGAAATAGGAAGATTTGCAGGTATAAGTTTTATAAAGTTAATTGAATGGATTTTAAAAGATGCATCAATTAATAAGTAAAAAAAATAGGGTAATAGTATATTTGGTATTTTTATTTCTATTAAGCACAACAAATAATAAAAATTTAAAAAACCAAAATAATTATTCAATGATAATTAATCAAATTAAAGTAGCAGGATTATCAAATACTGATAATTTTCAACTTTTAAATAAACTTAATAATTTTTTATATAAGAATATATTTTTTCTTCGAAAAGAAAAAATTAATGAAATTATTAGCAAATATAACGTTATAGAAGAATATAATGTTAAAAAAATTTATCCATCAATATTAGAAATACATATTAAGCCAACTAAGTTTATTGCAAAAATCTCTGATAACAATCAATTATTAGTTGGTGCTAATGGTAAATTAATAGTAGCTCAAGCAAATAATAAAAAATTACCCTTCATATTTGGAAAATTTAATTCAAAAGAATTTTTAAATTTTAAAAAAGATGTTGAACATTCTCAATTTGGTTTTAAAAACCTTAAATCTATATTTTTTCATTCCTCAGGGAGGTGGGATATTTTAACAAATGAAGATATTTTAATTAAGTTACCTAAAGATAATTTATTAAAATCTCTTAATCTTGCTCATAAAATTATAATTGATAATAAATTTAAAGATAATAAAGTTATTGATTTAAGAATTTCTAATCATTTAATTGTACAATAATGAGTAATAAAAATTTTCAAACATATTTTGATTGTGGCTCATCAAAAATCAGAGCTGGTTCATTTAATAAAATTAATCAGCATGAATTTTTTTATACAGAAAGTAAATTTTTTTTTGATCAATCAAATATAGATTTTGAAATCCAAAAAATTATTTCTCTTTTAGAAGAAAATACTAATGAATATTTAGACAGCATAAATTTAATGATAGATAGTTCAGAAATGTTATCTATTGGAATTTCAATATCAAAAAAGCTTGATGGATCCAAATTAAAAAAAGAAGATATCCAATTTTTGATACAAAACGCTAAACAACAAGTTTTGAGAAATCAACCAAAGCAAAATATTGTTCACATTGTTGTTAAAAATTATAAAATTGACGATATTGAGTACACTTCTTTTCCTGACAATGTAAATTGCAATATAATATCCTTAGATATTTTTTTCATATGCCTTCCTAAAAAAACTATAGAATATTTTAAAAATATTTTTTTTAAATTTAATATTTCAGTTAACAAATTTTTTTGTTCTAGTTATGCAAAATCTATAAATTATAAAGACAATCTCACACAAACAGATTATCTATCATTTATAGATATAGGATTTAATAAAACATCTATAATTTGTTATGTTAAAAATGAAATTATTTTTTTGGATATTCTGAAAATTGGAGGAAATCATATTACGAAAGATATTTCAAAAATTTTAGGAATTAATATAAAAGAAGCAGAAAATATAAAATTAAATTTTGATAAAAATCAAACCTTTTTGGATGAAAAAAATTTGTCTCTTGATTTAATTAAAAAAATAACTTTTGCTAGAACAGAAGAAATATTAAATTTATGTGTTCAATCTATTAAATTAAATTTAAATTTAAAAAAGCTAGACTCATGTAAGATAATTTTAATGGGTGAAGGCTCAACAATATTAGACAATAAATATCAAAAAGAAATTTTGTTCTTCAACGACATTCATTTTATTGAAGAAAGTGCCGAAGATATTTGTCGATCTGGATTAAAATTAGGCCAGGGATTAAATAAACAGGAGGTTGTTGTGGTTCCTAAAAAGCTTGTAAAACAGGCTTTTTTTGAAAAACTTTTTCACATTTTTAAATAAAATAGTATTTTCCTGTAACATTTCTTGTTTTTCATAATTTATCACTAGAATTTATAAGTGTGCGATGTCTGTGTTAAATCAAAAAACAATCAATCAAAATATAACATTTAATGGTGTAGGCCTTCATAGTGGTTTAGAGGCAAATTTAATTATCAAACCTGCAGAACCAAATACTGGAATCATTTTTAAAAGAACCGATATTAAAGCAAACAATATTATAATTCCAAATCTTTTTAATGTTAGCAGTGCTATATTTTGTACAACTATTTCAAATGAACAGGGTGCAAGCGTCTCTACAGTAGAGCATTTAATGGGAGCTTTATACGGCATGGGAATTGATAACGCATTGATTGAAATTGACAATCAAGAAGTACCTATTTTAGATGGATCCGCAAAGTTATTTGTTGAGGCTTTATTAAATGCTGGAATTAAAAATAGTGAGACACCCATCAAGGTAATTAAAATTGATAAAAAAGTTGAATTTATTGATGGAAAAAAATCAATTTCTTTTGAGCCAAGTAAAATTAGTCTAGATATAGACTTTGAGCTAAAGTATCAGAATGATCTTATTGGAACCCAAAGAAACATGATCAATATATATGAATCTGATCTAACAGATATTTATAATTCAAGAACTTTTTGTCTTTACGAGGATGTAGAAAAATTAAAAAAAATGGGTCTGGCAAAAGGTGGAAGTCTTAAAAATGCAGTCGTAGTAAAAGAAAATAAGATTTTAAATAAAGAAGGACTTAGAAATGATAAAGAATTTGTAAATCATAAAATTCTAGACTGTATGGGTGATCTTTATTTGTCTGGCTATAAGATAATAGGAAAGATCGTTTGTTCACAGGGAGGACACAAACTTACCAATCAATTATTAAGAAAAGTTTTTGAAAATGAAAAAAACTTTTCACTAATTGAAATTAAAGGAAAAAACTTACCTCATACCTTTATCAATAAAAGCCATTTAAGATCTATTGCATAATTCTTTTTGATTAATAGATAAATTGTCAGTAAAATGATTAAATGAAAATTTTATACAAATTATTAATATTGTTAGTTTTTGCTTCATTTTATAGCTGTTCAAAAGAAGAAAAAGTAATCACAACGCTCAAAGAAACTGATCAAGAGCTTGAAATGATTTCTACTTATAAAATAGGTATGGAAAGTTTTAAAAAAGGAGATTATTTTTTTGCTTCCAAAAAATTTTTAGAATCTGAATTACTATTTCCACAATCCGAATGGGCCGCAAAATCAGTGTTGATGGCCTCCTACTCCTATTACATGCAAGATTATTACTCGGAGGCAGTTTTTAATTTAGAGAGATATCTCTCAACGTACCCAAATGATGAAAGCATAGCATATGGACATTATTTACTTGCAATGTGTTTTTATGAAAATATTGAAAATGAAAAAAAAGACTTAGGACCATTAACTAAAGCAAAAAATAAATTTGCCTATATTGTACAAGAATATCCTAACAGTGATTTTGCATTATCAGCCAGGTTAAAAATGGACTTAATAAATGACGTTTTAGCCTCTAAAGAAATGTATATAGGCAGACACTATATAAAAAAAGAAAAATGGATAGCAGCTATTAATCGTTTTAAAATTGTTGTTGAAAATTATGATACAACTATTTACGTTGAAGAGGCTATACATAGACTAGTTGAGATTTATTATTATTTAGGCCTTAAGCAGGAATCAAAAAAATATGCAAACTTACTAGGTTACAATTATGGATCGAGCCAGTGGTATAAATCGTCTTATAAACTTTTTAATCAAAATTATAAAATTAAAACATTAAAAATAAATAAAAAGAAAAAAAAAGGAATGCTTAAAAAATTTAAAAGTCTTTTTGAGTAACATGAATGAAGATATAATAAACAAAATTTATTTAAAAAAAATTAAGTTAATTCAAGAACATAATAAATCTTATTATAATAACAATAAATCTAATATATCAGACCAAGAATATGATATTTTAAAAAAAGAAATAATAGATTTAGAAAAAGAATATCATTTTTTAAACGATAAAGAGTCACCCACTAAATCAGTTGGTTACAAACCTTCAAAAAGTTTCAAAAAAGCAAAACACACCACTCCAATGCTTTCACTAGGAAACGCTTTTAATGAAGAAGATTTAAATAATTTTGAAAAAAAAATAATAAATTTTTTAAGTTTAGAAAATTCAAATAATATTGAATATTGTGCTGAACCTAAAATAGATGGTATTTCAGCTTCGTTGACATATATTAAGGGTAAATTTGTGAAGGGACTTTCTCGAGGAGATGGTAAAGAAGGAGAAGACATAACACGAAATCTACAAACAATTAAAGATATACCAACCCTCATCAAAGCAGAAAATTTTCCAGAAGAAATTGATATACGTGGAGAAGTTTTTATTGAAAATGAAGATTTTAAAAAGATAAATAAATTTTTTGCAAATCCTCGAAATGCTGCCTCTGGATCTTTAAGACAAAAGAATTCTAAAGTGACAAGTAAGATACCTCTGAAGTTTATTGCATATACGTATGGATATGCAAAAAAAATGAATATTAACAATCAAACAAATTTTCTAGATAATCTGAAATTTTGGGGCTTTAAAGTAAACCCATTTAATAAAAAAATCACAGGTATAAAAAATTTAGTTGAGAATCATAAAAAAATAGAAAAAAAAAGAAGAGAAATACCCTTCGATATTGATGGTATTGTTTATAAAGTCAATAATTTTGATCTACAAAAAAGATTAGGTTTTGCTGCTAATGCTCCTAGATGGGCAATAGCTCATAAGTTTTCTGCAAACAGTTCAGAATCAGAAATATTAAATATTGAAATACAAATTGGAAGAACTGGCGCGCTTACACCAGTTGCTAAAATAAAACCAGTTAATATAGGAGGCGTAATAGTTTCAAATGCAACATTACATAATGAAGATGAAATAATAAGAAAAGATATAAGAATTGGAGATACCGTTACAGTCGAAAGAGCAGGTGATGTAATACCCCATGTAGTTTCAGTTGATTTTAGAAAAAGAAAGAAAGGTTCCAAAAAATTTGAATTTCCGTTGTTATGCCCATCTTGTAGTAGCAAAACTGTTAAAGATTTTAATGAGACAACTAAAAAACAAGACGCAGTAAGACGCTGCATAAGTGAGGGCTATGAATGCGAAAAGATTGCCATTGAAAAAATAAAACATTTTGTTTCTAAGGAAGCCTTTAATATTGACGGATTAGGAAAAAAAATTATAGAAAACTTTTGGAATTTAAAATTAATTAAACTACCTCAAGATATTTTTAATCTTGATTATAAGAAATTAGAAAAACTAGAAGGATGGGGACCTCTATCAGCTTCAAATTTAAAGTATTCAATAGAGCAAAAAAATAAAATTTCTCTTGAAAGATTTATATATGCATTAGGTATAAGGCATATAGGTCAAGAAAATGCAAAGCTTCTTGCTAGACATTTAAAATCTGCTCTTAATTTTTTTAAGCTTTCAAACGAAAAAAATATTAAGTATCTATCAAATATTGATGGTATTGGAGAAACACAAATTAATTCAATTAAACTTTTTTTTAGAAATTCAATAAACATAAAAGTATTATCTGAGTTAAATAAAAATATTTTAATCTATAATACTGCTACTGTTAATAAAGATGGATTATTAAAAAATAAAACGTTTATGCTTACAGGTAAATTAGATAAAATTAGTAGAGCGGAAGCAAAATCTTTAATTGAAAAAAACTCTGGTAAAATAATTAGCAATGTTAATAAAAAACTTGATTATTTAATCACTGGAGAAAAACCTACTATCAAAAAAGTTAATATTGCCAAAAATTTAAATATCAAAATTATAAATCAACAAGAGTGGTTGAAAATGTTAAATAAAAGTAGCTAACCATCTTCGCTCTTTTAAATTTAATAACTTTGAATATTGTACGTAAATATTTAAGTGATATTTAAATAGGTAATTTTTTTCGTTTTTATTGAGTAATTCATAATTTATTAAATCTTTTTCTATTGGTGCTAAAGTGAGGTTTTCAAAATAAAACTTATTTTTAGATTTTGTAGCATAAACTAAATTTTCTATTCTAATTCCAAAATGATTTTTTTTGTAAAAACCTGGTTCATTGCTTAAAATCATTCCTTTTTGAATTTTAATTGAATTATATTTAGAGATTGACTGTGGACCCTCATGAACGTTTAAGAAATATCCCACACCATGTCCAGTTCCATGGGCATAATCTAAACCACTTTTCTTTAAAAATTTCCTGGCCCTAATATCAATTTCTCTTCCTGTCTTGTTATAATTTAAATTGGTAAGAGCAACGGCTATGTGTCCTTTCAAAACTTTAGTAAAAATGTCTTTAATAGATTTTTTTTGTTGAGAAAAGCAAATTGTACGAGTTACATCTGTAGTCCCATACTTATATTGACCTCCAGAGTCACATAAAAATATGTCTTTTTTCTCGATTATTTTCGTAGATTTTTTAGTTGCCCTATAATGGACTATAGCTCCATTTGAGCCAGTACCAGCAATAGTATTAAAGCTTGGAAATAAATAATTTTTATTAAGTTTTCTAAATTTTTCTAATTTATTTTGTGCATCAATCTCTGTTATTTTTTTTTTATTTATATTTTTAATCCAATAAATAAATTTAGTTAACGCAAGGCCATCCTCAACATGTGCATTAATAATATTCTTCAACTCAATTTTATTTTTAATAGATTTCATAATGTAACAAGGGTCTGTATTAAGGATAATGTTAAAATCTTTTTTTATAAGATTTTCATTAGAAACAGAACAAGTTAAAGAATCTGTACAAAAATTACCTTTTTTTAGTTTATAAATTATTTTAGAAAAATCTGAATAAGTACAAAAAGTAAAATTTTTATAATCTTTTTTTTTCTTTATTAATTTAATTTTTTTAGGACATGAAAAAAAAAATATTTTTCTATCATCTGTTAAAATAATCTTACAATTTGGTATTGGGCTGTATGGATTGTCCCTGCCCCTTATATTTAGCAACCAGGCAACGTTTTCTGGTGCACTTATAAAAATACTATTAACATCCTTTAATTTCATTATTTTTAATAATCTATTGATTTTAGAGCTCATTATTTCACCTGAAATTTTTTCACTTAAGTTATAAAATAGTTTTATAGCTTTTGAGGTTTTTTTTTTGTAAATTTTATCTACTAGGTTTTCATTAATTGGTATTAAATTAAATTCAATACCAAAATTTTTTTTGAGAGTAAAATTTGTAAATAATTGTGGATCAAAACCTAATGAAATTTTTTTTTTATTTTTTTTTAAAATATTTTTCGGAATAAATTTTGGAATTTCCATTATATGGAAATTTTTGCCAGACTGAAGTTGAGCTTGTACAGTGTATCTTCCGTCAACAAATAAATAATTCTTTTTCTTTAAAAGAATAGCAAAACCTGCTGAACCACTAAAATTAGTTGCTATTTTTAACCTATCTGGTTCAGAGTATTCTGAAAAGTAGGCATCATTTTTGGGTATTATATATCCATCTATATTGTAAAGATTTATAAGTTTTTTCAAATCTGCAATTCTTTTATTAATCATTTAATTCTTTTTTGATATCTTATCCATCCTGGACTTTTGTTTCTCTCATCAATTTCTAAATCTTGATTAAATTCAAAATCATTGTCATCATCTTTAACGTCATCAAAAAATGAATTTTTCTCTAAAAATTTTTCTGGTAACTCCTCAATAAATCTAGAAGCCATACTATCAATCCAATTACCTTGATAAAATCTATTCATGGCAAAGGATATAAGGGCTTTTTTTTTGGCTCTAGTAATTCCAACATATGCCAATCTTCTTTCTTCTTCTAGACCATTTTGTCCTTTTTCCTCGATTGATTTTTGATGCGGAAATAAACCTTCTTCCCAACCAGGAAGAAAAATAACATCAAATTCAAGGCCTTTTGAGCCATGCATTGTCATCATATTGATTTTTTCTCCATCCCAGTCTTGATCAATTGATGTTGCCAAAGCTACATGTTCTAAAAAACCTTCCAAGCCATCAAATTCCTTCATGGCACTCAAAAGTTCTTTAATGTTTTCTAATCTACTTTCATTATCAATATCTTTCTTATTTTTGAGCATTGCCGAATATCCAGATTCATCTAAAACTAATTGAAGTAATTTAACGTGATTGATCTTTTTTATATTTATATCATTTCTCCATTTGTCCATCAAAAATAAAAAAGAACTGAGGCCCATTTTTGTTTTTGGTTTAATCAAATTTTTTTCGATTAAAGTTTTAGAAGCAATTTCTAAACTTACAGAATATTTGTTTGAAAATTCGTGCATTAATTTTATAGTACTCTCCCCAATGGATCTTCTGGGATTGTTTATAATACGATCAAAAGCCAAGTCATCTTTGGGTTGATGAATTAATCTGAGATAAGCTACACAATCCTTAATTTCTGCTCTTTCATAGAATTTAGTTCCTCCTAAAATTCTATAAGGTATTCCAATTTTTAAAAAACGTTCTTCAAATTCCCTAGTTTGAAATATAGCCCTTACTAAAATTGCAATATTATTAAAAGAGTAATTTTTTTTTAATTTTTTTTCAATTTCATCAGCAATTCCTATTGCTTCATCCTTCCCATTTTTAAAACAATTGAGTTTAACTAAATCACCTTCTTCCATAGTAGTTTTTAAAGTTTTTCCAATTCTATTTTGATTGTTAGCAATAAGGTTTGATGCAACAGATAAAATATTTTGGGATGATCTGTAGTTTTCTTCTAATCTAATTACTTTTGAATTTTTATACACTTGATCAAATTCTAGAAAGTTTTTAATTTCTGCTCCACGCCAACTATATATAGATTGATCGTCATCTCCTACGCAGCATAAATTTTTATGTTTTTCTGATAACAGATACAACCATCTGCTTTGTATATAGTTTGTGTCTTGATATTCATCTACTAATATATATTTAAAGTTATTAGAATAAATCTTTCTTATGTCTAAGTTTCTTTCCAAAATTTTTACAACATGTAAAATTAAGTCACCAAAATCACACGCGTTCAAGTCTAATAATTTTTGTTGATAAATTTTGTAGAGTGGAAGTACAGTTTTTTCAAATATATCATTTTTATTCACAATTACTTCATTGGGATAAAAACCTTTATTTTTCCATCTATCAATAATAGACAAAATATATTTTGGGGCCAACTGCTTAATATCAATATTTTCAGCCTTACAAATATTTTTTATTAATCTTGTTTGATCATCTGTATCTATAATTGTAAAGTTAGAAGATAACCCAACTGCAGAAGCATGCTTTCTTAAAAGCTTTGCACAGATAGAATGAAATGTTCCTAGCCAAGATAACCCAGTAGCTTCTAAATTAAGTATTGAACACACTCTATTTTGCATTTCTTTTGCAGCTTTATTTGTAAAAGTCACTGAAAGTATTTGGTTTGGAAATGCTTTCTTTTCCTTAATAATGTGTGCAATCCTAGATGTAAGAACTTTAGTTTTCCCAGATCCTGCACCAGCGACTATAAGCAAAGGCCCATCTATATGTAAAACGGCTTCTTTTTGAGCTTTATTTAAATTTTTTAAATATTCAGAGTTTATCATTTTTAAATTTTCACTATAAGCATATTAAATTTCAATGATAAATATCAAATAGAAATATGCAAAAAATTGTTAAATATTTTAATTCCATAGTTCTAAAGACAGTAACCAAACTTAAAAATAAAACAAATAATTTTTTTGGTAATAATTCTGAAATTAGTAATTTCAATAAAATTGTAATAACTTTTATCTCTTTATTATTTTTTTATTTATTTTATCTTTCAATACCAGTTTTATATAACAAATCTTGGGTACAAACGACTATAGAAAGTAAATTATCAGAAGAATTTAAAATAAATTTTAGTACCTCTTCAGATATTTCTTATAAAATTTTACCAAAGCCACATTTTCTAGTAAAAAATTCCAAAATATTTAAAAATAATAATCAATCATTAGCTGTAATGTCTGAAATTAAAAAACTAAAAGTGTTTATTAGTCAATCAAATTTTTTTAATAAAGAAAAATTAACTATAACAGAAGCTTTAATAGATGAGGGGAATTTTTTTGTAAAAAGAAATGATCTAAGATTTTTAAACACAATTATTGGTAATGAATTTTCTAATAAAGAAATTAAAATAATTAATAGCAATATCTTTTTTAAAGATAATGAGGATGAAGCAATTGCTATAATAAAAATATCTAAGGCCTTTTTATTTTATGATAATCTTAAAATAGTAAATCTATTTAACCTAAGGGGAGAAGTTTTTAAAATACCTTTTATATTTGATCTAATAATAGAACCTTTTCCTTCTGGAAAAAAAGAAATTAATATTAACGCAAGAAAGCTTAAATTAAATCTATTTAATATATTTACTAATAAAAAAAATAGCCTCATTGAAGGATTAAACATTATTTCAGTTTTAAATTCAAAAATTCACACACAATATTATATTAAAAATAACTTAATTACCTTTGTATCAGATGATTCTAGAGAAAAAAATTCTAATACTAGTTATAAAGGAAATTTATTGCTTAAACCTTTTGACCTCAAACTTGATGTAAATTTAAGAAAACAAGAGTTATCTAAATTATTTAATATTGATTCTATTGTGGGTGAACTAGTTAAAACTAAACTACTATTTAATGAAAAGATAAATTCTGCTATTTCTATTAATATAGACTTAAATAAAAATGATAAAATTTTTCAATCATCAATAATTAAATTTAATATTATTGGTGGAAAAATTAACTTTGATCAAACAAAATTGATTAATAAAAAAATTGGTTATTTTGAGGTAAATAACAGTGATTTATATTATAAAAATGAAAAATTAATTTTAAATACAGATATCTTAATTGAAATTCAAAACTCAGATAAATTATTTTCTTTTCTTCAAACACCAAAAAAAGACAGAAAACTAATTAATAAAATATATCTTAATTTAGATTATGATTTTTTAATGAATCAAATAAATTTAAATAGTGTTATGATAAATGATGAGAAAAGTAATGATGAAATTAGGAATGTGATTATTCAGTTTAATGATAATAATGATTATAATTTAAACAAAAGTAGAAGAATATTTAATAAATTTCTCTCTGCTTATGTGGGATAAATCATTTTTCTAGGGTCTACTATGCTTTCATAATCTTTTTCTTTCACAAGACCTGTTTTTAATGCCTCATATTTTAAAGTAGTATCATTTTTCAAAGCTGCTTTGGCAATTTTGGCCGCATTATCATAACCAATGTATGGCGCTAAGGCTGTAACTAACATTAATGAATTATCCAGATGTTCTTTAATTCTTTTCTTATTAGCCTTAATTCCTTTTACACAATATAAAGCAAAATTTTTTGTGCTATCAGCAATTAAATCTATTGATTGAAGTACGTTATGGGCAATCATCGGCTTAAATACGTTAAGCTCAAAATGTCCATGAGTTCCAGCCAAAGTAATTCCAGTATGATTACCTATCACCTTGGCACAAACCATTGTTACTGCTTCACACTGTGTTGGATTTACTTTTCCAGGCATAATAGAAGAGCCAGGTTCATTTTCTGGTAATATTAACTCTCCATAACCTGCCCTTGGGCCGGACCCTAAAAACCTTATATCGTTAGAAATTTTCATCAACGCAACAGCACATGTGTTTAATGTTCCTGAAAAATTTACAATAGAGTCGTGCGCAGCCAATTCTGCAAATTTGTTTTGTGCAGGCACAAAGGAAATTTTAGTATATTTTGCTATTTCTTTAATAATTTTTTTATCAAAATTTTTTTTGGAATTAATTCCAGTACCAACTGCAGTCCCACCTTGTGCAAGAAAATATATTTCTTTAAGGCTGTACTCTATTCTCTCTATACATTTTTTTAATTGAATGTGATATCCTGAAAATTCCTGGCCAAGAGATAAGGGTGTAGCATCTTGCAAATGAGTTCTACCAATTTTTATAATATTTCTAAATTCTTTAGATTTTTTATTTAATTCTTTTTCTAAAATTTTTAAACTTGGCAACAATTTTTGAATTGTTTCCTGGGCAATAGATATATGCATAGCAGTTGGAAAAACATCATTTGTTGATTGGGATTTATTTACATGATCATTAGGATGCACAGGTTTTTTTGTGCCTTTTTTTCCACCCATCATCTCAATTGCTCTATTTGCGATTACTTCATTAACATTCATATTTGTTTGAGTGCCAGATCCTGTCTGCCAAACTTTTAATGGAAAATTTTCATCGAGCTTTCCTTTTATGACCTCTTCAGAAGCTTTTATTATTGAATTAGTTATTTTTTTTTCAATTTGTTTTTCTTTAGAATGAACTATTGCTGCAGACCTTTTGATAATAGCAATAGACTTTATTATTGAAATATTAACTAAGATTTTTCCAATATTAAAAAATTTATTAGATCTTTGTGTTGATGCACCCCAATATTTATCATCTGGCACATTTACACTACCTAGGCTATCGAATTCTTTTCTTAATTTCATTGATTAATACATAATTAACATTTTATTATACATGTATATCAAATTTTAAAAAACTTATAGGAGCTAAATGTCAAATTTTAAAAAAGTAAAAACTTTCATGGAAACTTTTGGTCAGGAAGTAAAGAATAAACCTTCATTTAGCTCAGAAAAAATTAATAATCTTAGATATGATTTAATTAAAGAAGAACTCGATGAATTTAAAGAAGCACTAGATAATAAGGATCTTTTGGAAGTGGCGGATGCTTTAACAGATATACTTTATGTTACATACGGAGCAGGTCATGCATTTGGAGTAGATTTGGATAAATGTTTTGAAGAAGTGCAACAATCCAATATGAGTAAATTAGATGAAAAAGGCAAACCAATTTATAATGAAGTAGGAAAAGTTATGAAGGGACCTAAATATTTTAAGCCAGATTTAAATAAATTTATTAAATAATTAAACTAGAATCCAATTAGGTTTTCTAATTTTTAAAGTAGAATCTTCACTTGTAAATTCATCCTCTGTACTAAAATTATTATCTAAGTATTTCACTAGTGCATATGGATATTTGCCATGAATTAATACTTTTCCTATTTCTATACTACGAATATTAATTGGAGCGCCTTCACTTAACTCACCGTTAATTAATTCGATAGGCAAAAGTCTTTTTGAAAGTTTATTTTTTAATTTAATTCTTGCCGTGTTTTCTTGACCAACATAGCAACCTTTTTTAAAGTCAATTCCATTAAGTTCTTCAAAATTACACTCTATACCAAATAATTTATTTTGTAATTTATTCATATCTTTTGGTGGAATTCCTAATTCATGACTAAGTTTATAATATTCATCAATTTTAGAATCTTTTAACTCTAATTTTTTTAAAGATAAGTAGAGTTTTTCTAAATTAATAATAAGCCTTGCTCCAAGATTTTTATTTCTAGGATCTAGTAAAATAGGATCCTCTCTATACTTAATCGTGTTTCCAGGAATATCTTCTGCATCCTCAAATTTTAAAAATTTTTCTCGATTAAAGGCTGCAATTACAAATTCATTACTTAAATTCATAATTTCAACATTTGATCTGAGCTTATAAATACTAAGCTGTTTGAAAAGACTTTCTGTTTGAGATTTTTCACAATCTATGAAGTATCCAGATTTATATTTTACAATAATAAAAGCGAACAAAAACTTTCCTTGTGGAGTTAATAATGATGCAAAGCAGCTATTAGTTTCAAAAACTTTATTAATGTCATTACTAATTATATTTTGTAGAAATTCCTTAACATCAGAGCCATTTATATAAAGTATCCCTCTATCTTTTAAAATATATACATTTTGAGTATTCATAATTGATTCATCATTAAATATAATATAATTACTTTTTTAATTAATGTTAGATCTAATAATTAAAAACGGTTCATGCTACATAGATCAAGATCTCAAAGATCTAGATATTGGAATTAAAGATGGTAAAATTATTGAAATTGGTAAAATCTATAGCGAAACAAAAGAAATATTTGACGCTAAAGGCTTAACAGTTTTACCAGGGTGTATAGATACCCAAACTCACTTTAGAGAACCAGGCTCAACAGATACTGAAGATCTTCACTCAGGAAGCAGAGCAGCAATTGTGGGAGGGATAACAAGTGTTTTTGAGATGCCAAACACCAACCCTCCAACTTCTAATAAAGTAGAATTTCAAAAAAAATTAGATCTTGCAAAAAATAGAATGTATTGCAATTACGCTTTTTATTTTGGAGCAACACCAGATAATGCAGCAGAACTAGCAGATTTAAAAAACTTAGAAGGATGTTGTGGAATTAAACTTTTTGCAGGCTCTTCAACAGGGAATCTATTAGTTCAGTTCGAGGAAGATATTGAAAAAGTATTTAAAAGTAGCTCAAAAGTTGTTTCAGTTCATTCTGAAGATGAAGAAATTTTAAATATAAATAAAAAATTAATTAAACAGGGGGATGTTCATTCACATCCAATCTGGAGAAGTGAAGAGTGTGCAATTTCGTCAACTAGGAGAATTGTAAGAATAGCTGAGCGTTATAAAAAAAAAGCACATATTCTTCATGTAACAACAAAACAAGAGATTGATTTTTTATCACAGCACAAAGGCAATATTACATTTGAAATAACACCACAGCACTTAACTATATATGCTCCTGACTGTTATAACAAACTAGGAACTTATGCTCAAATGAATCCACCACTAAGAAACAAATCTCATTATGATAGATTATGGTATGCAGTAAAAAATAATCTTAATGATACGATAGGTTCTGATCACGCACCACACTTAAAAGAAAATAAAGAAAAAAGTTATCCAAATTCACCATCTGGAATGCCAGGAGTTCAAACACTTATGACAGTCATGTTAAATCATGTTAATGATGGAAAACTAAGCCTTGAGCAATTAATGAATTCTATATGTGAAAATCCAGTAAAAATTTTTGGTGTTAAATACAAAGGTTTTATTAAAAAAGGGTTTGATGCTGACTTTACAATTGTAGATATGAATAAAAAAATTATAATCAAAAATGAAAATATTGAGAGTAAATGTGGATGGTCACCTTTTGATGGGTTTGAATTTAAAGGAACGCCAGTTTCAACAATCATAGCAGGTCAAATTAAAATGAAAGATGGTAAAATTTTAGGTGATCCAGATGGGAAAGCTTTAGTCTTTTAAAATATTATTTATAATTAGGTCTTCTTTTATTTCAGTTAAAATTTCAGGATCATCAATTGTTGCTGGTATTTTATATTCTTCACCATCTGCAATTTTTCTAATTGTTCCTCTTAATATTTTTCCTGACCTTGTTTTGGGAAGTCTTTTAATGACAATAACAATCTTAAATGCTGCCACTGGTCCAATGGTATCTCTTACCATTTTTACACATTCTTTTGAAATAGTTTCGTTATCTTTTTCAACACCTGATTTTAAAACAATTAAACCAATTGGTAATTGACCTTTTAGTTTATCAGCAATACCTAAAACTGCACACTCAGCAACTGATTGATGTTCTGATAAAACCTCTTCTATTGCACCAGTTGATAATCTGTGACCAGCAACGTTAATAATATCATCCGTTCTAGACATAATCCAAATATAACCATCTTCATCAATATGACCTGCATCATATGTTTCATAGTAACCTTTATAATTCGTCATGTAGTTATCTTTGTATCTTTTATCTGCATTCCATAATGTTGGAAAAGTTCCTGGAGGCAAAGGCAATTTTACAACTATATCTCCCATTTCATTTGGCTTAGCTAATGTTTGGTCTGGTTTCATTATTTTTACATCATAACCAGGAACCGCCTTGCAGGCTGATCCATATTTTGTTTTCATCATTTCTATTCCAGTACAATTAGAGCTAATTGCCCAACTTGTTTCAGTTTGCCACCAGTGATCTATCACAGGTACTTTTAATAAATTTTCAGCCCATTTTATCGTATCTGGATCTGCTCTTTCACCTGCTAAAAATAAAGACTCAAATTTACTTAAATCATATTTTGTAAAAAACTTACCGTCAGGGTCTTCTTTTTTAATTGCTCTAAAAGCAGTTGGTGCAGTAAAAAGAGATTTTACTTTATAGTCTGAAATTATTTTCCAAAAAGCACCCGCATCAGGAGTGCCAACTGGTTTTCCTTCAAATAATACCGTGGTGCAACCTTTAAATAATGGGGCATAAACAATATATGAGTGCCCAACAATCCAACCAATATCACTTGCTGACCACCAAACATCATCTGCATCAATATTATAAATATTTTTCATAGTCCATTTA
>Ga0209091_10002121_pt1 | contig 16971 bp, 7 predicted proteins | sample ArcticOcean_MG_C_6_FD_187438 | JGI IMG/M metagenome (GOLD analysis project Ga0209091, IMG submission 187438) | Marine microbial communities from western Arctic Ocean - ArcticOcean_MG_CB8_128 (SPAdes) (version 2) | ecosystem: Environmental > Aquatic > Marine > Oceanic | place: Arctic Ocean...
AATGGTCACATTTCCCCACGGAAAAGAAAAATCATCCAAGACGTTTAAGAAGAAGCAAACCATCATCGTGACCGGCCCAACGTCTGGTATCGGCGAGACGACCGCGTTGACGTTAGCTCTGAGAGGTCACAGAGTGATTTTAGCCTGTCGGACGGTCTCTAAAGGCGAGACGATGGTCAAGAAATGGCAACAAAAATACTCCTCCAAAAACACAAGATTGAAGCTCGACTGCGTCGTCATGAAGCTCGATTTGAACAGTTTACGATCGATTCGAAAGTTCGCAAAAACATTTACAGATACCGAAGATCGATTGGACGTGTTAATAAACAACGCCGGCGTGTTTGATATGTCGAATAAATACGTGCTCACGGAGGATGCGTACGAACAGCACCACGGGACGAACTTTTTAGCGCCGAGTTTACTCTCGCTTCTGTTGATAGGTAAAATGTTGGAAACGAAGACGACGGAAGGGTGCGAAACCGCCGCGAGGCAATCGAACAGTCGGATTGTGTTTGTGAGTTCAAAGTTGCACGAATTTGCGAAGAATTATGACATGCAAAAGAAATCGTTTGGGTTCTCCGCGAAGAAGGCGTACGCAAATAGCAAAATGGCAGAGATTGCATTCGCAAAGGTGTTAGAGAGGAAAGTGTGTAAAGCGTTTTATACGAACGCGAAGGATGGAAGGGACCCGTCGAACGCGCCGATTAAAATGATGAGTTTACATCCTGGAAATATTATAACGAACGTTGTGAAAGCGTTACCGAAATTGATTCAGTTTTTGTACCGAACGACGATGCGACAGATTTTGTTTACGTGCGACGAAGGCGCGAGGGCGACGGTGTATTGCGCGCAAAGCGAAAATGCGTTCGAGGAGGCCAAAGGAACGTTTGGGAGTTACTTTGATTCTGCGTGCGAGTTGCGCGAGCCGAACAGCTTGAGCGAAATAGAGGAAGAGGGATTGTGGCGAGAAGTCCTGAAAGAGTTTGGGATGTCTGAAGCGCAGTTGCTAAAGGAGTGGCAGACGGCGCTCGCGTGAACAAGAGAACAAATTTTTTAGCAAATAACTCTTTGTATTACAATTTTTAGAACCGCATAGTACCGGTGCCGTTGTACGTTTTAAATTACTCCAATTCGTCAAAGTCCATGTCCGGTAAGTGGAAGTTCAAACCTTCGTCTTCGTCCTTAACGCCTTCACTTTGCGTTCGCTCGAGTCTTTGGTTTCTGTTTGACCCGGTGGTGGCATCGGACTGATCCAAGAAGATGCTCGTCAACGCCCCGAAGCCTAAGCCGCCCCACAAATCAAACGCCGATCGATCTTCCTGAGTGGCCATGGATAAATGCGAGGGCGTGAGCAAAGGCGCTTGGGATATCTGCTGCCGCTGCTGCTGCTGCTGCTGCATCACTTGTTGCTGTTGTTGTTGCTGCTGCTGCTGCTGCTGCATGGGCAATCCACCGAACGAGGGAACGTGTTGGAACATACCTTGCGCGTTCTCGAAACCAGGAGGCGCGAAGCCCCTCGGAGATCCCGAAGCAGAAGATAACGTATTATGTTGTTGATGATGTTGCTGTTGTTGCATTTGCTCCACGCGATGCGTAGACGCGGCAGGTGGCACTTGTTGTTGTCGTTGTTGTTGGTTGAAAGCTGTGTCGTTTGCAAGACTGCTGCTACTTTCGGGAACGTGCTTCCTCCCCCACGGCGGAAGTAGGGATTTGCGTGGTGGATCAGCGAACGTATTCTTATCGTCTCTTTTGGAAGTTTCCCTTGTCGTAGATATCGCTCTTGGGGCGACGTAATTATTCAAATCAACCAATTTATTCGCATTTCCAATTCTTACCGGTCTTGAGAGGGCGGCGGCGGCGTTGCGCTTTGCCTCCTCCAAGCTAGCGTCCAAGCTCGGCTTACTCACGTTTGTTTGCTTTTTACCGGCAGCTTCCGTGTTTGTCGCCGCCGCCGCCGCCACCGTCGCCGCATGAGTAGATGTATTCTTTTTCGATGCATAGGCGACGTCTGTGGCCGAAGCCGACGAGGAACCGGATAATTCGCGTTCAATCGTAACATCATCATTTTTACTCGCCCGCGGAGAGGACCCTTTGGTGCGCGCTTTAGGGGTTATCGGCAGAGTAGGTTTCGATACCTCCTTTTTTGGTGGCAACGGTTTGCCTCCCACGGGATCAACAGATGCAACTGTTGGAGACGGTTTCGGAACCTCTTCGATTGATGTCTTCAAATTCGAAAGTCTCGGACTTGGAAGTGTCGTGGTGGTGGCATCTTTACTCTTTTGCAACTCATGAGAATCTGCCGTCATGTTCGTAGTAGCATGAACCTCTGACGAGGATTCTGTTTTAGTTTCAGCAGCGATTACTGGCTTTAAAACGGCAACGCTCTTCTTCTGGTTAATTACCGATATCGCGAAAAGGCACGCCGTCACGACAAAACATACCGCAAAAAATACCGCTAAAAAGTTTGGCGACGTAATCGTCTCGAGCGTTCCAGAAACGTTCAACGATATATTCGCCGAGATCCTCGCGACAAACGCGTAAGTTTTCGTCGTGAAACTGTTTTTGCGTCTTTTCTGAGCTTGCGATGCCTTCGCGGCTTCTTTTTCTGCCCTTTCGGCTGCAAATGAATACGCCTCAGAAACTTCGCCTTCCACGTCTACGCACTCTAACAAAGTGAAAGAGTTTCTCACGCAGACGGAAGATTTTAAAATATGTCCTTTCCCTGCTGCTTTCGGTGGCGCAAAGTATATGCCTCCCAAAGATTTTGTCTGACTTTGTTCAATGCAAATAAGACTGTCGCCCTCGTTGCCGTTGTTGTTCGTGCTTTCGAAGATGAAGGCATTCTCGCCCTCGCGAGCGCTACCAAATTTCGGAGCAGATTTAGAAATCGCCCCAAACGTCACGCTCGCGAGTAAGTTTGAAAACATCCCACCGCCGCGCTTGAGCAACTTTCCGACGGCTAAATCAGGTGTGTCGGCGTGCGAAGCGCCAGGAAACATGTACGGTACCGCATCGAAGCATAATTTTTTAGACGTGGGATTTCGAACTCGAAGCATCTTTGATTTCGACGAGCGCTGACCGGCCGCAACGAAATCGATGAAGGTGGATGACGTTGAATTCGCAACAAGTCCTCCTCGCTCTTCTTCCTCCTCTTTATCATCCGCATAGTCTGTGAACGATGATGGGGAATAGTATTGCACATCATCAGTATCATCGCTCCTCGAAGCGAGCGATTCTATGATACTCGGACTTTGTAAGTTGACTAAAACTGCCACGGTGTCGACGTCGCCGAGACTGGTAGCTTCGTTCGATACAACTACGGTTGCCTTCATGTGAAATGCATTTTTCTTCTCGAGCGAAGCAATTTTATCGAGTCTGGATCTAAGTTTTTTTGCTTCGGCTTTACTGGGTGGAGAAGATACGAAAACTTTCTTCTTCTGCAACAATTTCGCAGCGGATGCTCCTATCGAATCAACATTTTCACCGTCCAAGTAATCTTCTCCTCCCTCACCGTCTTCAAAATCCTCGCTGATCGCGGTATCGAACATCAGATCGTCATCACCGAAGATTTCTTGATGCATTTCCGACAAGTCGAGTTTAACCCAGGCGCTGATTTGCGGCTCTTCGACGTTCGGCTGGATTAAACCGTCATTCTCGTTGTGGCGAACGATGACGCCTTTCTGGCTTCCACGCTTGCCATCCATAGAATGCTGCAACACACTCACCCTGGTCATGACCGGGATGTTGTGCGTAGATATAACTTCGATTGGGACGCTCGCGTGGCGCTTACCCATCGATACAGAAGCGCGCACCACGTCGTTTACCGGAAGCAGTGTACCGGTACTAAAAGAGGCCGTGATTGGTACTTGCATCCAACGATCATCCGTGAGAACGGCAAAAGTGTAGTTTGCTCGCATCGAATCAGACATTCTCTCGATGAACTCGTTATCTTCGCCGATATTAGCTGCTAAATGGAATATCGCGCGACCACGCGCTGGCACCACGAAATCACCCGCAATGATTTCGGCCCATTTTTCAGATTCATCGTTCGCGTATTTTTGGCGCACATATCGCTCATGCTCGACGCTTTTCTCACTCTGCCACGCTTCATTCGCGAGAGGGGACCATTCGTCGAGGATGGAATCGTCGTCGGCGAAGCTATTTCTATCTTCCACAGTCTTTCCACTTTTATCATCTTTTGATTTGTTTTTATCTGCCTTCTTCTCCGTATTAGCATCGACCGGCGTCTTGCTTGCGTAATCCTGGCGGCATCCGCCCGGCATGTCCGAGAATCGTTTCTTGTTCGGGCGACACGGCGCATCGTGCGTGGAGTCTTCGTCTTCCTTATAGTACTCTTCTATTGCGTGCGACCTATCAAACACGTACAAGAGTTGGCCGTTCCAACCAGATATGCGCGCAGATTCTGGGTCGAACGTTGTTAATCGAGCAACTTTCGCGCCGGGCATATCCGTCCACGTCGAAACAATCTTTAAAGGTTTCGAATGCGGATTTGTGAGCGTAATCACGCGCGTGCGATTGAAACCGGGTCCAACTATACCAAAAGATATTGGCTGACACGTTGATTCTGCAGCAACAACTGTAATTTTGCTGACATCGTCCGTATCTTCGACGGACTTCTCGTACTCTTCGCGCATGTCTTCTAGCGGCGCTTTCGGATTGTACGACGTTTTAGAATCCGCGTTGACGCAGCGTAAACGCGCATCGTAGCGTTCAATTCGCATTGGAAACTTCAGTAAATTTGTTACTATTGTAATTTCATCGTCCTTTTTGTTCAGTTTCCACGATGGAACCGGCATTCTGTCCATGAACGTGAACGTTATTACCTCGCCTGAACTTATTTTTCGGCCTTTCGGATATCTTACAACCGCTGTTCTCGAAGCGTTGATATGAGCAAGTTCAACATTCAAAAGTCGCAGCGGTTGCTTTCCGATGTGTTCAAACGTGACGTTTCTTTCCTTCAAACGGTGATTAAATCCACCGAATGGCATTTCTTCTTCTTCCTCCTCCTTCTTCTTCTTCTTCTTCTTCTTCTTGCTTTCTTTTCCGTTTTCGGTGGCAGGATGGCTCTCCTTCGAAAGGAGTTCTCTTTCTTCGATCGTGTTCGGGATTTCAATACTTGGAAACGTCAGAGCGTACTTATCGATCGGGCGGAACGGAACAGACTCGTAAATTAAAGCTCGAACAAGAATTTCGAGGTTGTAACTCCTCCCAATACTATTTTCAACGGACAACGTCACACGTTCGGCCACAAAAGTCTCCGAGGCGGTGCGGCGACTTTTCACGTCGTACCAAACTCTCGCCGCCTCGACTGTTTCGCCCGGTTTCACCGTGACTCCTCGACCGGAGACGAGCTGCGGACGTATATCAGACGTCGGTGAAGAGACGCTCGTTATACGAATTGGCCATAAATCGCCGTTCGTGACGTAAATAGATCGCCGCTCTTTCAGCTTTTTCGAACCATGTTTTCGATTATCCTCGCTCACGATAATCGTGCCGAAATCGATTTCGTTTGGATGCGTGAATACGGTGTTATCAACCCCTTCTAAGCTAACTGGGAACTCAAGCGCTTGTGAAGATGCCGTAGTTTTGACATACACGATGCCTTGATGTGTGTTTGTGCTGCGAACGCTGTGCACGGACCCGCTGGAAGGTGCGTTCACTTCTCCGTTTCGATTAACCGGCGCGGTGAGCGTCACTCTCGCGAGGTGAGAAAATGTACCCGGCTGTATGGACCAGCCAAAAGAGGCAAAATCTTCTTTGTTGTTGCCGTCAGATGATGGTGATAATGATGATGATGAAAGTGAAAGTGATGGTTGTGAATTTGATGATGGTGATGATGATGATGATGATGATGATGATGATGATGATGGCGATGATGATTTTGACGACGAAGAAGAATCTTCCTCCTCTTCTCTTTTACTACTCACCCACGGTACGTCAATCTTGATGAATTCAGACCGCGTCCACACGTCCGTAACGTTCAGCACTTTTAACAATGGGTTGAACAACCCTAAATCGTAATCGTGTGGCACGCCGTACACTTGCTTCGTGCTCAGTTTTTGCACGCGAAAATCGTTCGGTTTCGTCAAAAACGTAAACGGCATCAAGATGTCCCCTCTGTCCGTTTGTACGCTTAACGTTCCTCTCCCTCTCCCAGTTTGCAACGGCGCGTGTCTGATAGTCACTTCGATGCTTCCTGACGGCGGGATCACGAAAATAGGATCCTTTCCTTGTAAAAGCGAGCGCGATTCCTCCATCGTCTCGCCGTCAACCTGCATGATTTCCTCCAACCGATCCACGCTCTTTTGGACGTCAGCTTCGGTATCTCGAATCATCTTTTGCATTTTAGCCACGCTCAGTTTCAGACTCTCGTGTTCTTTTCGATTTTCGTCCAGCATGTCCTCGCTCTCTTTTCTATCCAACTTCTCGTTCGCGGCTATCAACCTATCGTTCAACTCGTCGATGCGTTGCCTCACGTACCTAATCTTCTCGTCGTGTTTCTCCATGTCCCCTCTCCTGTTCTCCAACATCTCTCTCGCCACGAGCAAGTTCTGCTGCATCACCCTCTCCTCGTGCTTCGTTCTCCCGTACGAAATCCCTTCCGTGTACACTTGCACGCTATCGCTGGTGATTGAATACACCCTCAACGGCTTTTCGGCGTCCAAGTTACTCACGGTCAAATTTTTCGTCGTCGGCCATCCAACCTGCGCCTTCTCGAAACGTAACACCAACGGGTGTAAGTTCAAATTAAACTCTTTAAACTTCTTCCTCGATATCAGTTTGAAATTCCGAGGTTTCCTCACGTCTTGGGTGGTTTTTGCCCCGTCCGGTAACACGAGCGGAAGTTCATTGTTATTATTATTATTATTATTCTCAGGAGACGAAGAAGACAAAGAAGCACCAACTGCTCCAATTTCATCATCATCCACACTGTCGCTGGATGAAGCGAATACCTCCTCCTTATATAAACTCTCTTTCACTCCTCCCGTGGTCTCAATCGCTTCGCTTCCAATCGGTACCCGCGACAGCAAAAACACCGACGAGAAACAGAATACCACCGCCAAGAAGAAGAAGGTCATCACGAAAAACACCGAGGCCGGGGCAGAATTGGTGATGCGCTTCATTCTTTTCCGTACTCTTTAAACTTTAATAAACGACGCTCTTTTCTCACGAGGAGGACGAAGAAGAGGGCATGATTTTAATAAACGACGACGAATAATAACAACAACACCGTTTTGTGCGGGTGATTTTGCGCGTCGTTTTAGCGTGTGTGTGTGTATGAACGTGCGAATTTTCTTAGGACTATTATTTTCTTAGGTCTATTAATTTTTCTTAGGACTTCTTTTTAAATAAGATTTACTTGAGTTACGAATGCTGCTGCTGCTGCTATGGTGCTTTAATAATATTTCGCTTGGTTCCCGTCGACGCATTTTACCCTTGCATCGGGCGTCGGCAAAGACATGCACCGCGTGATGTCTCCCAAATCATCGCGCGAAGACAAAGAAGAAGAGTTACGAATAGCGTTCTCGTCGCTTTGAAATCTTGGTTTCGCTTTCTTCGCTTTCGCTTTCGCTTCCTCGGCGGCTTTTTGCTTCAACGCTGCGATTTTGATCGGTTTCTCCCGAGCTTCTTTCTCCTCTCGCTTTTCTCTCTCTTCTCTTTCCAGGCGATTCTTACGCGCGCGCTCTTTTTGCGCTTGGACTTCGTTTTTGAAAGTCTTGAGTTCGCCGATAGAACGCTCGACGGGAGCGAGCGCTTCCCGGGCTATTTGCGCGTCTTTTTTCACCTCTCTAATGTTCTCCTTCACGTCTTTCGGTAAAAGAGGGTTGATTTCGTCCGGAACGATGTTACTGATGTTAAAAATTAACGCCAGTAACAACGCAATGATTATATACGGACTCAACTGTAACGCTAACAACCCGACCGCGACGAATGCAATCGCCGAAGGGTGTTCGTACGCCCATCCCGCGGCGCCGGCGACGAAGGTCCCCGCGCTCTCCGGATGCGATACGACGCCGTATGCAATCAAAATCGCGCCAAGAGGTAAGACTATCTTCTTTCCTATTTGCTCGATCGCCTTCGGTATGATTATCAAAGACGCTAACGCGATCACCGCCGTCACTTCCGGATTCTCCGACGCCAATCGAAACGCGTCCACTTCCGAGATGTCCGATATCAAGGACGGACCAATCGATTCTATTTTCTCTTCTCCTCTGGCTTCTTCTCTGGCGCTCGCGAACTCTGGGAAACTGAAACAATACAGCGCGCCACCACTACCACCAACACTCGCAAAGCGCGAAATCCTCCTCTGCGCGTTCGTTTTCTTCTCGTTTCCGTCGTTTCTCATCACATCTGTCTCCTCCTCCTCTTTCCCCGTATCTTTTCTCCCATCGTCCTCGTATCTCATCTGCGTCGTCTTTCGGTGATGACTCCTCTTCCTTTTCGTCTCAGGATTTTGTCGCTTGCCGCGTACAAAGGTGGCGCAATGGTATCGAGAGAGAGACGACGACGTGCTTGACATGCTTTGCCCGTAGTTTCCTACTCTCGACGAAGCGCAATATCTCTGAAGATATTCTCGGGAAAATTCTTCATTCGCTGCACAAATAATGGTGTGCGCAAAGTGCGAGGTGAAACTGAAACGGGTGATCACCCCGGACCCGTGGATGCAAAAAGTCAACGCCGCCTCTAATGCGAAGAGCAGCGGTGCAAAACTCAACGAAAACAAAGCGCTCTCCTCCACCAAAAACTACATTCTCGGCTCTCAAGCGTGTCAAGTGTGTAAAAAATCGCTCCACCAACCGGGCATGTTTTGCCAACCGTGCGCGTTTCAGCAAGGGAAATGCGCGATGTGCGGAGTCGACGTCCAAGACGTGTCCATGCATAACGTCGGCGGAGATTTGGAGAGGAAAATGAGAGAGAAGGTAACGCGAGAGAAGTCGGAGAAGTTGATGAAATTGGAAAAGTTGGAGGAAGAGAGAGACGACGAGGAGGAAGAGAAGAAGAAAAGGAAAAAGAGGAAAAGAGAAGAGAAGGAAGAGGAGAAGGAAGAGAGTAAAGAAGAAGGCGAGGAAGAGACGGTTGCTAAAATCGAACCAACTGGGGCGACAAACTTGGTCGGTTCGTTATTGCAACAATCCGCCGCCGGTTCGTCGACGCCGACGACGACGAGTTGGCAATACGACGGCAAAAGCGGGTATTACTTCGACGCGTCGAAGATGCAGTATTACGATCCGAAGACCAAGTTGTACTTTTGTTGCAGAACGAATAAATGGTTGAAGCCGGAAAACGAAAAACCGAAAAATGGGACGTTCAAGAGCGGCGCGAGAAAGCCGGACAAGTTCGGTTTGTGAGTTTAGTCGCGTCGCGTTCGTTTCGTAAGTTTAGTTTATAGTCCATATATTTAGTTAGTTTTTTAAAACGCTGGATCGATCTCCCCTCGCGTCTCATGAATTAAGTAGTCTACATCAAATTATAATAGTATATTATGCTACTACGTGTTCGCGAACAACCACTCGGTGGCGGCGGAAATATCACCTCCCGTCTCTTTGATCGCGTCCTTGGCCATTTTCTTCGTGAACCCCATGTTCACGAGCATCTCTACCGGCCCTTCGGCGCTTGGGCTGTTATCGTCCTCGTTATCGTCGTCGTCGTCGTTTTTACTCTTTTTCGATTTCTTCGTCTTTTTCGCGGCTGGTTTCTTCGCCACCGCGGCTCTCTTCCCCGCGGCGACCCCTGCTGTTTTCTTCGCCTCGTTCGCGACGACGTTGGTCACGTCCTTCACCGTAGCGTTTGCGTTCTTTGTTGTTGTTGTAGTTGTCGTTGTCGATGTCTTCATTGCTGTCGTCGTCTCGCCGGGTTTGCTGTTCTCACTCGCGGCAGTATTCGCCATTCTCACCGCCAACAACCTTTTCCTCAACTGCTTCAACACCTCCACCTTTTCATTGCTGGACAACTCCTCTAATTTCACTTCGTCCACGTTCACGACGCGCTTCGTCGGTCCCAACCCGCCATTCACGCCGCCTTTGTTATGATTCTTCCCCATGTACGCCGCCGCGCCTAAACCGGCGTCTCTCACTGGTTTTGGAATTTCAATCGCTTCGATTTGTTCCGGAGTTAAACCGAATAAATGCACGTTTTCCTCTCGCTTCGCCTTCAACTCCTCTTTCCCCATCTTCCCGCCTTGGTTGGTAATCAACCCATTTTTCCTCACCACGGTTTCCCCAATCAACTGATCGTTCGCTTGCTTCACCGCTAACACGTCTAACTGTAACCCGGTGTATTCGGCCAGGGATTGTTTCCCGAGTAATCGTTGCGTTTGACCGTTTAACTGTTGGATTTGTTTCCCCGGTAAGGCGCCGGAGTCGACGATTTGGACCCACTTGCCGACGCCGAATTTTTTCAAAACGATGACTAAATTTTCAACCTCCGGTTTCGTCCATCCTGTAACAGGATGCGATGTGCGTGGTAAGGATGAAAAAGAACAGAGCGTCAGAGAGAGAGTGAGAGAGAGAGAGAGAGGAACGACGGAAACGCGAGTGGTTTTCGAGAGAGACGGCGAGAAGGAGGACGAGAAATCATTTCCACATCATCATTTCAAAAATTCAAACGCGAGACGAGACGCGACAGTCTCCCCAAAACCAACGCATCATCATCACAACAAACGCGCGCTGCTGTAAAGAGAGAGAAAGAAAGAACACGTAATATATAATAATAGAATACCTGGAGACGGGGTAAAATTCCACAAACTTCTCGCGTCGCCTACTTTTGGTCCTTGTTCCGCCATTATGTGATGCGTTCTTTGTTGTGGTGTTGTTTTAGTGTGAAGAAAAGCAGAAGCGCTCGCGAGGAGAAAAGAGAGATTTTGGGAGTGGAATTTAATTGGCTGCCAAAAAGCAAAGGGAAGATGATGAGAAAAAAAATCGAATACACGTCACATTACGCAGAGAAAGAAGAGCGTGTTGTTAAAGAGAAAAGAAGAAGAGAGAGGGTTCAGGGAGCGCAGAGGGTGTTGGAGAGAAGAAGGGAGGGAAAATGCCTGGAATGGCTGGAAACGTTTCTGTTGGGACGACGATTCAGACGACGCAAAAATCATCGGTGGGGGGGGGGGTGACAACGAGAAAGCAATCGCTCGTGTACATCCTCTCGTTCGTCTCTCTGTTCATGCTCGTCGCGTTGTGCGACTGGGAGAATTATACCTCCTCCACCACCAACAGTGGGAACAACAATAATAATAATTTCGGCAGCAGCTTCAGAGAAGATTCGATGAGTATCATCAACGATTTGGAAGGCGTGAAATCGGAAAAGTTATCCGAGCGATTGGAAGAGTTGAGAGAGGAGAAGAAAAAGATTGAAGAAGAGATTAAGAAGACGACGAACGACAACGAAGGAGGGGAGGAAGAAGAAGAAGAAGACGGAATGACATCGACGAAACGAAAGAAAGAATACGACGAGAATAACTTCCCAGAGGCCATCATCGAGAACATCGAACGCGATTTAGGGCACGGGGCGAGAGCGTACCGAGGACCGGAAGAACCGGCGAGGACGATGGAGTTGGCGAGGTTGAGATGCTTAAACGCGCCGGAACCGTGGTCGCCGTTTGACGCCGGGAGGAAGAAGGATAACGACGGGAACGTGAGAGGGAAAGGAGATGGGAGGAGGAGGAGGAGGAGGAACGTGCTTTCTTCTTTTGAGCGAGTGGGAAAAGAAGAAGAAGAAGAAGAAGAAGAAGATATAGATAGTACTGGCGGGAGAAGGAAGCTTCTGGCGTATAGACTTCCGGCGGGGAAATATAAACCTTTACAACCAAAGTGCGCGGCGAGCGAACGCGTGAAGAAAAATATAAGACCCGGCGAAGACGCCATCGTCGGGTGCTTGAAAACCAACAGGTGCTCGCACGCCGTAGAAGACGTGTTTACAGCCATACAAAATTTGGATGGAATCAAATCTTTAAAAAATTACGTCAGTTGTATCACCGTCAACGGCCAAACGAAAGGGTGCGGCTCGATTACGGGCAACCCGGAAACGTTCCCGTATATCGGCACGAAACCGCCGCCGAAAGCGAAGAAAGAAACGATGCGAACGTATAAAACATGCGCTTTAGTCGGCAACGGTCCTGGTTTACAACGCGAAGGTATGGGAGAAATCATCGACAAACACGATGCGGTGATTCGATTCAACACGTTCATCTCCAGCGGCGTCTGGCAAAACTATACGGGAGTCAAATCCACCTTGCGCGTCTTCAACAAAAAACGCGCGGAAACCATGAAGAGCACGAAAAACGTCTACATCTCCTCGACGAAAACGAAAGACAAAAAAGACGTCGAAAACGAGTTGTGGATCTTTTGGAACTACATGTCCTTTCCGTTCCTCCCTCCGGTTTTACGAGCGAACAAAAACACCGCCATCATGTCGCCAGACGTCATCAAATACATGGTCAACGGCTACTTCAAATCTCGATCGGATTTACACCGTTTAGGATATAAAGGTTTCCAGTGTCCAACCAACGTCAATTCAGGCATCCACGCCATGTACATGGCCATGCAAATGTGTGAACGCGTCAATTTATTCGGTTTCAGTTACAGCATGGACATGTTGAACAAACGCAACGACGCTCGATCGCCGCGCATGTCTCGATTCCACGATTGGGCGTTCGATACCATGTTGGTCAGAGTGTTGCATCTCAGCGGGTACGTCAACGTGTGCACTTCCTAGGAGTAGCTCGTAGTAGTAGCAGCAGTAGTAATAGTAGTAGTAATAATAATAATAATGCGATAATAGCACACAGTAGATCAGAGATCGTGTTGTTCTGTAGCGCTCGTAATGTAGTAGTTTATTTCACTTTTTTTGTTCCCTCTGATGCTGTCAAGCAGATGTCTTGTCAAAACACTGAAGAAAAAAAGAAAAAAAGAAGGAGATTCATCACAAAATCCAACGCCTCTTTCTGTTGCGACGATTTTTATAAAAGCACACAAAACGAGAGCAGAGTAAAAGGTGTTGTGCTCTGTTAGTAGTAGTAGTCGTCGTAGAAGATCTGTGCACAGCAACAGCAGTTGTGTGAGTCTGCGTTTGTTCTCTTGTGAATTCTTCCATTCTCGATCGACTTTCCCCGCTGCATTTTCCCAAACTGAAAGTTTTACGAAAGCGTAAAGAAGAAGAAGAAGAAGATAAATGGCCGCCTCAAAAGGAGGACTCGTCGATGTGTCCATTTCGGGATGCATCCGCGCGATTCTGATCGCCTACGCCGCGTATTCCGCCTACGCTATTCGTTTATTCGCGGTGCAAGAATACGGGAGGATCATTCACGAATTCGACCCGTGGTTCAACTTTCGAGCGACGCAATATTTAGCGGAAAACGGATGGAAAAAATTTTCCACCTGGTTCGATTACATGAGTTGGTACCCGCTGGGAAGACCAGTCGGGTCGACGATTTACCCCGGGATGCAAGTCACCGCGGTGACGTTGTGGAAAGCGATCAACGTATTCACGCCGATTTCGTTGAACGATACGTGCGTGTTTTTTCCGGCGTGGTTCGGCGGCGCGGCGACGGTGTTGACGGCGATGTTGACGTACGAGTGTTCCGGGAGCGCTTGGGGTGGGGTAGTCGCGGCTTTGATTATGGCGATCATCCCGGCGCATACGATGAGGTCCATCGCGGGTGGGTACGATAACGAGTCTTTAGCGGTGACGGCGATGGTGTTGACGTTTTACATGTGGACGAGATCGAATAGAAACGAAAAGTCTTGGCCGTTGGGCGCGGCGGCTGGGTTGTGCTACGTGTACATGGTCGCCGCCTGGGGCGGATACACGTTCGTTTTGAATATGGTTGGTTTACACGCGGCGGCGTTGGTCGCGTTGAGGCATTACACTGACGCGTTGAGAAAGGCGTATTCGTTGTTTTGGATCGTGGGTACTTTGGGGGCGATTCAATTTCCCGTGGTCGGGTTACAACCGATTAAAAGCGCCGAGCAAATTGCTCCGATGTTTGTATTTTTTTGTTTGAACATCATCGGGTACGGGGAGATGTTAGTGAAGAAGCAAAAGTTGCAAGGCGATAGGAAGAAGGCGTGGCAGTTACGAATAAGGGTGTACACGGGAGCGGCGACGATTGCGTGCGCTATTTGCGCCGCGTTGGCGCCAACCGGGTGGTTCGGGCCGTTGTCCGTCCGCGTTCGCGGTTTGTTTATTAAACACACGCAAACTGGGAATCCGTTGGTAGACTCGGTCGCCGAACATCAACCGGGGACCGCGGACGCGTACGAGAGGTACTTGCACAAGTCCATGTTTATGACCGCCCCGATTGGTTTCCTCTTCGCCATGGCGCACTTCTTCGCGCACGTCAACCCGCAATCATTGTTCTTACCGTTGTACGCGTGCGTGGCATATTATTTCGCCAACAGAATGGTTCGTTTGATCATCTTCTTAGGCCCGGTTGCGGCGAGTTTGTGCGGGATCGCGGTTGGGTACGCCCTCGACGATTTGCACAAGATTTGCAAGAAATACGCCGTTCGATACTTGGAAGGTAAATCGATTTTGTTCCACGTGGACGAAGAGGAGAAGAAAGCCAAAGAAGAGGCGAAGAAAAGAGCGGACGAACCGCCGGCGAAGATTTCGAACACAAAAATGAAGAAGAAGTATTCTAACAACATGACCTCTTCCTCTTCAAATGTGAAGAATAAAGATTCTTTCGTCAGTGACCCGAGACAAGCCATCTCGAAGATCTACCACTCGAACGTTTCCGTCTTGTTTCGTTTGACGCTCTTGTGTCTCGGACTCGCGAACTTTGCCATCATGTGGCCTGCATTTATGAACTACTCCCACGAGATGGCGCAGGGCATGTCCATGCCGTCCGTAATGTTCAAAGGCCAACTCCAAGACGGCCGCGTCATTCTCGTTCGCGATTACATGGACGCTTACGAGTGGGTGCGAGACAACACGCCGGAAGACGCTCGCGTCATGGCCTGGTGGGATTACGGTTACCAAATCACCGGCATCGCCAACCGCACCTCTATCGCGGATGGGAACACGTGGAACCACGAACACATCGCCAACCTCGCGCGAACGCTCACCGCGCCAGAAGACGAAGCGTACGACGTCATCCGTCACTTGGCCGATTACGTCCTCGTGTGGACAGGTGGCGGTTCCGATGATATGGCAAAATCGCCGCATCTCTTCCGCATTGGCGCCAGCATCGGTCAAAAAGGTGGCACCGTGGACATGATGGACATCCACCGCAAATTCGGCGTCGACCGTCAAGGCCGTCCGACGCCTATGATGGCCAATTCGTTACTCTTCAAACTCGTCTCCTTCCAAGGCGGCGTCTCCGAAGACCACTTCGAAGAAGTCTTCACGACGAAATATAGAAAAGTGCGCATTTACAAAGTCGTCGACGTGGACATGGAATCTCGAAATTGGCTCGCGGATCCGAGCAACCGCGTGTGCGACCCGCCGGGAAGTTGGCAGTGCCCCGGCCGATACCCGCCGGCGTTGAAAAAGTACCCGAAGTTGATCAAACCGGCGTACCCGGCGGAAAGAGAAAAAATGGCCGCCGAAAATCTCGCAAAGATGAAGAGGAAGAAGAAGAAACAGAGCGGCGATACATCGGAACTTTAATAACGCCGCGATTCGAGAGATTAGAGAGACGGAGAGAGAGAGACTTATTTAAATGTTGTTGTTGTTATTTTTACCTAACTGTAGTAGTTGACTACTCTGTTGACTTTTCCCCACAAATTTTAAACCATTTGCACACTTTTACGTCATGGCCGAACAACACCAAGGCACCAACGCGTCTTCTACTGCCGCTGACACCGCGAATACTTTGGACCAGTACTTCACCGAATGGTTCCACGTGGCCGATTCGGACAAAAACGGCGAAATCTCCGGCAACGAAGCGGTTGCATTCTTCACCAAATTCGACGGTTTAGTGAAGAAAGATCTCATCGAGTGTTGGGAAATCGCGGACGAAAAGAAGCTTGGATTTTTAACTTTGCGAGAATTCATCGTCGCCTGCGGCGTGGTTTCGCTGAAACAAGCCGGAGTGCGAGAAATTACGGCCGCGCACGTGCAATTGTTGAGGAATGGAGAGACGAGAGGGTTACCCACGCCGGTTTTGAAAAGTGGGGAGAGTTTAGTAGTAGGGGACTCGAACGAAGAAGCACCGGCGAGCCGCAGCGCGACAGCGCAACCGGAAGAGAACAAGACGACGACGGCGAGTGGAAGACCGATGTTGAGCGACGATATATTTGCGGCGTACGATCAACCGCCGGTTGCCCCCGTCGTCGCCGCAGGTGGATTTGATGGTTTCAGCAACGCGGGAGGAGGACTGACAAACAGCGGGTTTAACGCCGCTCCGGGTACGTTTAGCACCGATGCGTTCAATAGTGCACCTTCTTCGTCAGTATCAGTGGGAGGGTTTGGCGCTCCCCCTCCTTCTTTATCTTCTGATTTCAATAGTGGTTTCGATTCCAATTTTCAAACGTCGTCGTCGTCGCAAGCTTTCGCTTCTACCGCTCCGGTGCCTCCCCCGAGCGCAATGCCTCCTCTGCCGCAAAAATGGCCGGCGATGGGACCAAGCGATTACCAGAGGTATCAAATTCAGTTTTTGCAAAGCACGAATAACGATCCGACCGCGTCGATTCCGGCGCAAGTGTGCGCGCCGATGATTGCGGCGTCCGGGTTGGAGAAGCACGTTTTGAAGCAAGTTTGGGAAATTGCCGACGCGAGGAAGATTGGCGCGTTGGCGTGGCCGGAGTTTGTAGTCGGAATGTACTTAGCCGACGTCATTAAGACCAGGGGTGTGCAATGTCCAGAGATGATGCCGCCGATGCCGTTTCCTCCGTTTGATCAGAACGCGGCTGGTTTGTTGACAAACATCGCGCCTTCGATTTCGATGGCTCCCGCCGCTGCTGCCGTCGCCGCTCCTCATCCTCCTCCTCCTCCTCAACAACAACAACA
>Ga0209091_10002124_pt1 | contig 16944 bp, 19 predicted proteins | sample ArcticOcean_MG_C_6_FD_187438 | JGI IMG/M metagenome (GOLD analysis project Ga0209091, IMG submission 187438) | Marine microbial communities from western Arctic Ocean - ArcticOcean_MG_CB8_128 (SPAdes) (version 2) | ecosystem: Environmental > Aquatic > Marine > Oceanic | place: Arctic Ocean...
TGACCGACTGTATAGCCTACTGATACACCATCATCGTCTGCTGTGACTGCTGTACCTGTTCCTGCTGCTGTGAATAGGAAGCGTTCTGCTTGTCCCTGTCCGGGTTCTTGTCCGATGTAGCTCATGGTTTAGTGGGCCAAGTAATGTTGTCAGGATCAGCCTGTGAAGGTACGTCCCTCAAGGCTTGCCTGTATGTTGTCATGTTGTCTGTTAGTGTACTGTCAGAGAGTGCTAAGTAGTCAGTCTGACTAAGCCTATTGTCTCTGTCTCTACGAACTGCTGTCCACTTGTCTGCTAGTAGTCGAGCATCCTTAGTGGTGTCATTGCCTGAGAAGTGAGTCTGTATTGTTATGTCTTCTCCATCCATGTCCTGACCTGTGACTGCACTTACTTTGGAGTCTGACCATTTGATGTTGTAGACTCTTGGCTCCCCTACATTCCGATTACTATTAACATAATCACCAAGCTGATTCAGTCTTGCAGATACATCCTCATCAGTGCATTCGACTATTGTGAAGTCTTCAGAAGGATATGTAATCACATCATGACCATCATCATCCTGAGTTGTAATTGTTGCTAACCATGTATTGTAAGCAGCTAAATCTATATCTTTGGCAGTCATTCTACATTGCCATTCAGTTCCCCTACAAGTAATCAAATCATTACCAGATTTTTTATAAGCTATAAACATTAATTTTCTCCAATTTTATAACACGAAAAAATACTCCATTCATCATCATTATTATCAATATACCCACCAAATCTTTGGACATAATCACCTCTTTTAAGGGTAAATCTTTGAGAACCATAAATAGACCCATCACTAGCGTGTAACGATTGTACCTTGTTTCCGTTTATTTTAAGATAAACATGCGCAGTTGAAGAATGCGAGCCAAAATTAATTACATAATCCCCATTCCTCAGACAAATTAGTCTGTCATAAGCAATTGCAAAATCTTTATTGAAATAAGCGGAATACTTTTCATCTATGTTCGACACTCCATCCAATCCTCCACGAAACAATGACCAAAGTACATTAGTTGATGATGCTGTCGCATTGGTCAATAGTTCGGACGAAACATTAAATCCTCCTCTAGGCCCAATATAACTCACATCCCTAGTCACCTCATCCCATGTCTTACCATCTGGAGTAACCACCAGATTAGTCTGTTCCATGTTTCGATCACCTCCTACTAACTCATGCAGAAATGGTGTTTCAAATGTCTGGTAGTGTGATGATGTGTGGATTGGGGAGGCTATTTCATAACCAGCAGTCTGTAATGCACTAACACCAGCACCATACTGATCATAAACATTCTGTCCAAGAGTAGTTGCGGCAGTAGGATGATAATAAGAACCATAAGCCGCACCATTTTTAGTTGTGGTATCCGCAGAAGAATGTGCAGTATCATTTGTGTACCATGCTTGGTATCGTGCTGCCGCATTATATGTCAGTTTTATTGCATTAGTAGAAAATGCAGTTATTCTTGATAAAACAGTTGACTCTGTATCTCTATGGATATAATATCCACCAGACTGTGCAGGGTCTAATGAAGGGCCAGTAAAAGCACCTGCCGCATCATAAAAAACATCTCTTGTAGCATAAACAGTTCTAACTCCTTTTGATATTTTCTCTACACCATCTGCTGTTCTAACTACATGGTCTGCCATCAGCATATAATCTGCAATGACTACAGCATCCTCTGGAATAGGTGGCATCTTGGGTTGGTGGATGGTAAATTCTGCAAAACGAAGATTCACACTATTAGCCGTATTTCTAAGAAATTTTACAATATGAGTACCATAGGGTAAATTTTGTACAACTGCATGAGGGCCGGATGATTGTACAAAACCGGAAGTCCATGTTTTTACTGCCACACTATCCACATAAGCAGTATAATTATCTGTTCCTGCTAAATTTGGCCCTGATGCTGTCCACCCAAATCCTGTCCCAATAAATGTGATATAAATAAAGCCACCATCTCCTCCTACAGCTAAATCTGAATCTCTTCCATTACCAGCACCAGACATTGAAGTTAGACCATCATCCATTACATAAGCTAAATCGTCTGTAGTATTATGCATACTATAATCTGCATAAGTACCACCTGTTCCACCATTAGCCGCACCATTCCCAAACTCTCTCCAATGGAATGTCTTTGCAACTTCTGCAAGTGAGTGGTCTACTGCATCATCACTAAATGCTGGAAGGTATACGTTGGTTGCACTTGGAGTTGTTATCTCAGCAGCCGCAGTTGTACCAATATTCTGAGCATTTGGAGGCATCATGTTTACTGAAGTCTTAATAACTCCACTAGAGTCAACCCACTTGACTACTCTTCCTCCATTGTAAGGTCTGATGTTGTTAGAACCACTTATTGCCCATGTTGCACCATGTAATGTTCCTGTAGACAGTCCTAGTGAGGTTGCAGTATCTACAAATGCAGAGTGCAGGGATGTACTGTTAGTAAACCCATTGAACGGATCATAGTGTGGTGTGCCAGAAACAGTAAACTTCTTTCCGTAGGATACTACATTCTGTGAGGGTATTTGTATTTTGTTTACATCAGCCGCATCGGTGTCTTGGGCTATTAGTTCTATGCCGTAAATTCTATGATAATCACCACTAACATTTGACATTTTAATAGTATGTATTCCTAAAGTAGGTGCAACATCAAATACAAGATTCACCAAACTTGTAGCATTCACATATCTATTAATTAATGGGCTTGTTACAGTTGTAGTTGCACCTGTAAAACTAGAAGCGTTTTGGACTCCATCTATAGAAATATTAATATCATCTAGGCCATTAGTAAGGGTTGTCCAATTTACATTATTAAAATATCCTGTGAATTCAACATAATTAGTGTCCGTAGTAACTGAGGCCACTGAAGCCCACACTCCGTGAGCATCATTTGCTAATACCCAATTTGCTCCTACAAGTTTAAACCACTCTCTACCATCCACAGAATAAACATTAGAACCATGTGTAGCAGTCTCTTGTTCCAATAGCTGTATTGAACTTAAGTTATGCCTTTGACTCCCAAAGTGAGCACCAATTCTAGGGTCTTTAATAGGCTTGCTTCCCTTGATGTCTGTGTAGTAGTAACTACGTCCGTCTGCTTGAGCAACACCATACGTTGCACCATGTGATGTAGAACCATCTAGTAACTTGCCAGCAACAGCAGGATACAGCACATTTGGGATTATGTGTGGCTTTACACCAATGACACTTGCCGCCATTTCTGTAGTCCCAACTGAACCATCAATAATATTTGCTGCCGCAACTGCATCATTTGCTAACTCGGAAGCACCAATAGCATCTGCCGCTACATCGCCAGCCGCAATCGTATCTGTAGCAATCTTTGCCGCAGTTACACTTCCGTCTGGTATGTCTGCACTTGTTAATGGGGCTGCCCCCGGACTACGTCCTAGTGTTGCCATGTTACGTTATCTCTAAAAAGCTCATTACTACATCGGCACTTGAGGCCGTGTTTGAAAGTACTGATATTTTGTCACCTGTCATTAACACAATCTTCTGGTCACCTCCCACGACTATAAGACTACCCCCTACAGGTATGGGTGCCGCCTTAACTAGATACGTTGCGTTAGAAGCATCGCTAAGTGTAACATCAACAGAAATGACTGAGGATACACGATTTGCTATTGTCATTCCAATCAATGTAGTCTGTGTGCTACCAAGTACTGCTACACCAACATCAGTACCTACTGGGCCTGATCCGGTTCCTACTGATCTTAGTGTTCTGTTTTTAAATGTGTTTGCCATATTTATCCTTTAATTTCAATTAGTTATCCAAGAGCGATACTCATAGCTACGGCTGAGTTGTTTGCTTCTAATTGGGTTTCTGCTAGGGTTAGTCCTGTCCTGTCAAATGATGAACCATTGTAAACCTTTAATTGATTTGCTGTACTATCGTATGCTAGGTCACCGTCTGCTAGACTAGCTCCACTACCATCTGTTGATGGGGCCGATGGTGAAAAGTCATCAATCTGGTAGAGTGCCGCAAAGTTATTTACATTTGCAATGTTAGTTGCTACCGTTGTAACATTTGCACTAACACCAGCAACCGTAGTTACATTGGCTGATATACCTGCAACCGTAGTAATGTTAGCGGCAATACCAGCCAGAGTATTCATATTGGTAACATTACCACCTGTTCCTAATGTATTCATATCAGAAACTACATCGGCTGTTCCTAGCGTATTTAAGTCCGTTACTACATCGGCAGTCCCTAATGTGTTTAGGTCAGTTACTACATCGGCAGTCGCAAGTATTGCTAAGTCAGCTACTACATCAGTTGTTGCTAGTATAGCTAAGTCTGCCACAATATCTGATGTTCCTAATATTGCCATGTCAGCAACACAGTCTGTCGTACCTAGTAAGACCATATCTGCTATAGCATCGGCTGTACCAAGTCTGCCTATCTCAGTTGCTTTACCTGCTACTGCTCCAATATCAGAAGCATCTGCGGCAACCGCAGTCACATCACTTGATATTCCAGCTACAGTAGTTACGTTACTACTAATCCCTGCAACTGTAGTTGTATTAGCTGATATTCCTGCTACTGTAGTAACATTTGTGCTTATCCCTGCTACTGTAGTTACATTTGTTGCAATACCTGAAACGGTATTTATATGTCCCTGTTCTGTAGTTGTAGGCTGTATCTGCTTCCAAGCTGAAGTAGTTGCGTCATATACCTTAACAACATCATCTGTAGTATTAAAGTATAGCATACCATCGGCTAATGCGTCACCATCATTATTTAATGCAGGGCCATCTTTTGTGCCGTTAAAGGTGCCATAAATACCATATCCTGTAAATGTGAGGGTTACGCCAGAACCTGCCGCATCCATGTTATCCGACAGGACTACTGTAGTCCCTGCAATGGATAGTACGTTGGGCTTAGGAGATGTGGGCATCCCTGTGCCTGTTACTACTTGTCCTACCTTAATGTTTGTTCCGGCTGATACTGTTATAGTGGATGAGTTCTTAGCCCATGTACCTGTAGGTGTAGGATTAGTGCCTTGAGTTGCACCGTCTGCCATTGCTCCAAGGTAGGTATCATTAAAAGCATCATATATAACTGAGATTGCATCTACAGAGGCATTTGCGGATGTTTCACTAGCGGCTGAGGCTGTAGCAGAAGCTGCTGAAGCTGTTGCAGAAGTTGCACTAGCTGTGGCAGAAGTTGATCCTCCTGAAGCTGATGCGGCTGCTTTTGCGGCATGGTGTAAGGCCGAATAGCTGGAGCCTGTGACTGCCGAATCTTCTGCCGTTATAGCCCAGTCCTTTGCAGACCCGCTTGCTATAGTTGTACCTTGAGCATACTCCTTTGCTGAATACTCTGAACCGTTTACTGTTGCTCCTGTAACATGTGCCCAATCCTTAGCTGAACCACCTAAAGTGACTCCAGTCATAGATGCACCTTGAGACCATGCTTTAGCTGAACGGTCATTAGCTCCTGCACCATTAACCCCATCAGTATCCTGTGACCATGACTTGGATGAGCCACCAGTTGAAGCCGCTGTTCCTTGTGCATATTCCTTTGAAGAGTAACTCGCCGTGTCTACAAGTCCAGTAGCAATAGCCCACTCCTTAGAGGCTCCTCTTGTATTAGTGGTAGTTACTTCCGTTCCACCGATTGCCCATGCCTTTGCGCTGTAGTCTACATCTGCGGCATTTGCATCATTGGTTACTGCATCTGTTGTTAAGGAAGCCCAGTCTGATGCCTTTCCTGCCTGATGCAGAGCACTATAACCTACATTACCTATTGAATCAGTTATTTGGGTATGTTTTACCTTTGTAGCCCATTGAAATGCATCGTCTCCATTAATGAAGAGTGACCACGTTGTGGAGTCTAAGACAGGAGTGTTAGAGGCACTTGCTGTATGCTGGACATTAACAACATAGAGGTTACGGTCTGTGAAACGTACTAAGTCACGGACTTGGTATACTGATCCTGAAAGCCAAAGACCTTCGTATACTAATCCTGTTGCTCCAGCGGGGCCGGGAGTTGCTACTGTTACTTGATTGGCTGCCATTAGTTAAGTTCCCTTACTAGATTTACTTTTCCTCTTAAAATCTTTGAATTTGTTGACGACTGCGACAGTTCAAGGTCGTAAAATGCCTGACTGAAGCTATATGCGGCTGTAGTACCATGTCCTATATCTATAGAAATGTTTGGTTGTACCTTGTAGAATAAAACTGAGCTATCTGTAATTGTGTCTCCTGCTACTGCATTGTAAGTAAATGTACCTGCGGTTGGAGTTGATGTCACCTCAAAGACGGCATTATATTCAGCAGGAGCACCTCCTGAGATGTTGATAAAGTCGCCTGAAACAAATCCATGTTCACCTGAACCAATTGTTACTGTGACTACGGACTTACTTGTATCTACTGCAATTGTACCTGCTACTGAAGTTCCAACGCCACTTGTTAGTGTAATCTCTCCAGAGGCTGTAGTCAAACTATCAATGGCAGAAGCGTCTAAGTATGACTCCTTAATATTCATTAGTGCCGTGTAACCAGAGGACAGGTCAAAGACCAGACCGGATGAGTCCTTGTAGGTTACAGCTAGGGCATAGTCACCGCCCTGTTCTATTTCAATGTTGTATACTCCTGCGCTCATCTAGCCACTCTACCTAAGACCTTTCTTGCTTTTTTCTTTTTATTCTTTGGAAGTCCATATGATTCTATTTCAGGAGAATCGCCTTCCACAACTTTATATCCTGTTGAATCCGTTGCTTTCTTTACTTTTCGTTTAGACTTCCTTTTTTTATCAGCCGCTGCCTTCTTTTTCTTTTGCGCTTTCATAAAAGCAATATCAGATTTATACCCCTTATATTCTGGTTCCTCCTGACCCATATCTGCTTCCCAATCTCCATATAGTCCTGCCATATTAACCCTTTCTTTGTTTTTGAGTTACTTTGTGAGCATCCCATTTACCCAAGAAGCCCTTTTTGCCCGGTAATCTGCTTTTCTCCGCTCTGCCACGGTTCTTTGATTGTGGTTCAAGCCCTATAATTTTACCGTTTTTGTGTGATGCATCTAGTCCATCACCATTACCGTATGTACCGTTTTTACGGTTGTACCTGTTTAGCTCGGCACGTTTTTTTCTTTGAGAGGGCTTCTTATTAAACTTCTTGTCGTATTCGGCCTTATTATACTTTTCCATACATCTTGTCCATCATACTATTATAACCGCCCTTCTGCTTTTTTATTGCCTTATGTTCAGCTAAAGCTTTTTTTCGAGCCTTACCAGTTTTTCCTTTATAATGTACTGGCATTATAAACTCCTATTAATTACAAACCCTGATTGATTACGACCCTCTGATAATGCTCCTGATGTCATGCCTTCCATTGTACCTGCTTGTGTCACATTTTCCAAGAACTTCTGTCTGTAAAACCCCGATTTATCTGCATTACGTTGCTGTGATTCCTTCAGGTATGCCCTTTCTAAAGCTCCCCATACTATACTCTCATGCCAGTATGCATGTACTGTTGGAGACGTTGTATCTGTTGCAAGTGTATTATCCTTTGGAACACCTCTAATTTTGAGAGAATGGAACACCTTTACAGTTGCATCCTTATCTATGTATAGGTCGTTTGTTGCTTTAGGAAGGGGATATATTCTAAATGTAGAGGCTGTCCTATTGTTAAAGACTGCGGCTTCTATTGGGCCGTTCTGGTCACGCCACCTAGGGGTATTGTCTGTAGAGGATACTGCTGAAGAGAATGCGTTTGGATGGAATCCCATTGAGGATTCTAGCATGAAGTGTCTGTTACCACTTGAGGAAGCTGCGGCATTTAGTTCAGACTCTGTAAATATATTGAGTTCTCTGCCATCAATACTGATGGACACTATCTCTGAAATTGTACTGGGGATTGTATAGAATGGGCCTACTCTAAACACAGAAACGCTAGAGTCGGTTACTGAACCACTTGTTGAAATCTTATATGTTATAGTAGTTGTAGATGGAACAGAAACAATGAATGTCCCAATATACTGGCTAGGAGCACCATCGACAACATTAATAGCATCGCCCTCTGCGTATCCATGTGCAGACTCAAATGTAATGGTTGCTGTTTTACTGTTAGTAGTAAGTGTACCTGTCTTAGTGGCTTCACCTATAACAGTTCCAGATGACCCATTAGTGGCATAACCTTCTACTTGGGGGTACCTTACTCTACGTGTAAACTCATTACAAGCATCATCAATGTAGGTGTTTAATTCTCCATCTGACCAATGCTTATTAGCTGTGTCTTGTAATGCGGTTTCGGCACGTTCTCTTATTTGCTTTCGATTCATTAATTCTGGTCAAGGTCAATCACCTCATGACGCTCTAGTGCACCGTCTAAATCTTCCTTAGTTATTGGTTCGGATTCTAAACCTACTTCTGTGCCAGCCTTATTACCTGTCTTAGGCCATTTTTTTACTGTAAGCATAAACCTACGGTTAGACCTTGAAGTAAGACCTTGTGACAAATCCTTCTGGAAGTAGTCGGTTGAAATAGCATCATTCAGTATATTTAAATGTTGAAGAGGTACAATTCTGTCTGAACCTCTCGGTATAACTATAGTCCAATCTCCGGCTGTCACAGGTACTGGCCCCATTTCTGTACTGTCCTTACCATACTCAATATTTATCACGGCATGACCTTCTGGAACGAAATCACCCTTTTTCCATTCAGCCGCCATCTTCATACCATTAGGTAGGACTACAAAACGGCCCTCTCCTGCTGGTGCATAATTATCGTGCCTCTTCTGTGTAGGCAAATTTTCACTTGGTAATAAACCACCTGCTATAGACATATTTCTCTCCTTATCTCCGTTATTAGAATGTGGGTGACCGAAGCCACCCACTACTGAATTACACTATTACGCTAGTGCAGTCTGCTCCCAAACAATGTTTGGATCATAGATGTATTCAACCCACCAAATAAGTGAGCCAGTACTAGCTACTCCACCAGTATGAGTCCATTGCAGGACAACTGGAACAACCTTTTCACCAGATTCGGAATAGGTTTGACTTACTGTGTAAGAAGGTTTTGTGCCTAAGAGTGCTCCACCTAGAGACTCTGTTCCACCACGGCAACTGAGGTATTTACCGAGAACTTTTAAATTTGCGGTAGCAGCGGCTCCTGCCATAAATCCGTTAGGATCGGCAGTTGCGGCAGAAGCATCAGCCTGAGCTAATGTTCCTACTGTACCTGTTTCGGCATATGAAGCAGTACTTGCGTTAAATGCTGCTGTAACAATAATTGGAGTATCAATAACAATTGCACCCCAAGGTATAAGAATATTACTAACTGCGGCATGAGTAGCAACCGAAGTATATGTTCCTAAAGCGACTGACTTTCTGCCAGACATTTGAGGAGCATTAGTAATTCTTGTCTTTAAAGAATCCATAAATTTTCCTTTTTAGAATGTGAAACCCCTCCCATTGGAAGGGGTTATTTAGTTATGCAAGTTTAGTACAAACTACTTCTAGTCTATACATATTAAGGTCTTGCAATATGATGCAGGAATAGAATGTATCCCATGCTACCGTACCACGCTGTCCTAGTGGATCACCGGGGCCGGGTTTAGGCATAACAACCTTAGAACGGAGCGAATCCATTCCACCTAGAGTTGCACAACCAATTGCGTCTTCTCCAATTATTAAAACTGGATAAACGTCATTGTTTACTCCACCTGTAGATACACAGTTTGCAACACCATTGGTGTCACCTGCATCCTTAAAGGGAGTTGCCTGAGTTGTGGTAATAAAACGTACTCCTTCTACACCACCAATCTCACCCTCAATTGCATCACTCTGTTCAGAGTACTTCTCTACAGCTACAAAGCCGGGAAGTGCCTGAATGTCTTGACGTAGGTCAGGATGGCAAATCGCAATATACGATTCACGGATTGGTTCGGTAGCGATACCAACGGATGCCTTTAGCTTTGACTTGAGCTTCTGTGCATCGTTGTTCTCAAGGACACGAATTGCCGTTTGAAGGGCAGATAATGTCTGAGTCCCTGCTGAGGGATTACCAAGTGTCGGTGCAATATTACCGATTGTGAAGTCCACATCTGTACGAGCAACATTAGTTGTTCCTACATACTTTACCTGTGTACCAGCACGGAAGACCTTGTAGCTGAGAAAGTCAATTGTCTCACCAGCCTGTGTTGCCTGTCGTTCTGATATAATTTTTAAAACCGGATCGCTGGCTGCTGCCATCTGGACATCCGTGGTATTCACGTATGAACCATACTGCTTTAGCGTGTGCATGAGCGTAGTATGCTCAAGACTTGAGAAGTCCGGTGTAACACCTTCTGCAATAGGCGTATCCACTACTGGAAAACGCTCATACCTGCGGTGTCTAATCTCTAATCCCTGTTTCTGGGGCTTAGTTTCTTTTTGTGCGAATTTCGCAAATGTCAGCAATCGCTTTGCAATTGGTAACATCTTCTTTTGTATGGTAAAGGCATCATTCTTGCTTAGATCACCATAAGATGATCCGCTTATTGAGCCTGTTCCTCCATATGCAGCCATAATTAACTCCTATATTATTGTTATTCGGGAATATTTTCCCATAATTCATCATCGGACATATTGTCCGTGTTTTTACTTTTCACGGGTGCGGAGTTTCCTAAAAGACCAGTCGCTGCTGCCCTCTTAGCTTGTCGTTTTGTACTCGTTTTGACGTTTTTTTCGACTTCTGGAGGTCGCCACGCATCTTGACCCGATTGGGTTGAAAGAAATAATTGCATAACAGAGGCATGATCGATTGGGTCTGTTGACTCAGTCATCATTTTTGTCATCGCTGGACTACCTAAAACAAATGCTTGAAAATCAGCATCCTTGTCTATATCTCTGTAGTCATTTCCTACATTATCATGCATATAACCCTCATGATACTGTAAAAAGTTCTGATAGTTTTGTTCCTTACCCTGATCTTCTAAATACTTTAACCGTTCTTGAGACTGTATGGTGGCTTCCTGCAAGGTACTACCCTGTTTAGCCATTTCATGCTGAATCATTTTACGGAAAGTAGAAGACAGTTCAGAAAACTCCTCCATTGTCTGCTTGTCAGCATCATTGAAAAAAGAACTACTATCTTTAGGATCAACTGGGGGTGCTTCCGTTTCTGAAAGGCCGTCCTTAACCCTTTGAAGTGCTTGTTCTCTCTCAACATCTCTAAGCCTTAGCTCATCGAAGTCTTGACGTAATCTAGCAGAATCTTCATTCCTTTTATGAAACTCTTTTTCTAAATCCTTATATCGAGATTCATAGTCGTGCTGTGGTTCTTCAGGTTCTTCTTCGTCTTCGGTCTCATCATCTTCTGATTCTGGCTCCTCAGCTTCTGCTTCAGTTTCTTCTGCTTCTGCTTCTACTTCAGGGGTACCTTCTTCAGTTGATTTACCTTCAACTTCTTCTTCCTGAGTCCATAGTTCTTCGTCTGAGGCTTCTGAATCTTCAGCTACCTCATCGAGTACCTCTTCTTCTGACATATTCTCCTTCCAATGTCCCGATTAAACGGATTGGTTAATATTGGCCCTTTCCTTAATGGAGTAAAGGCTATTCTTATTTCGGTTCAGCAATCTCAAGCATTTCTGTCCATGCCTGTATCTTGCCAATAGATACATTATGCCTTGAAACTGACTCTTGGTCAACTAATTGTTTCAATTTAATTATATCATATGCATCTTGTATTCTTTTTTCAATCATTTCTTTATAAATTTGCCAACCCGGAGATTGGCTTAACATACCTAACATATCATTGCGGGGCATTTTCTGCGAACTCCCTTTGTCTTATATCTTGTGCAGTTGGGCCTCCCTGTAGTCTCTCTTGTGCTGGCCCTGCTTGTGTTGGGTCTTCAGGCATCTGTCCTTGAGGTTGTTGCATTTCTTCTTGAGGTGGAGGCATTCCCCCTTGTTGTTGTTGCTGTTGTTGTTCTTGTATACTCTCTTGCTCCATAACTTGCCTTAATTCTTCCTGCTCCTGTTCTTTTGATTCTTCTGACCTAATTCTAGTTAATGCAGCCTCCTCCTTCATTTTTTCATCACGTAACATAATACTGTAATTCTCTAAATTAGCAGGATGTAGAACATTACCTTGATTCATTAATACTATTCTTTCCTGAATTTCAAGTTTGCGTTGATCTTCTCCTATGGACTGTTTCTCATCTAATAGAGCTTTATTTTGCTCAACAGCTATACTAGATTGCATTTGAGCTTGAGTCTGTGCTTGCATTATTTGGCCCTGCTGTTGTGCCAGTTGAGCCTTTGATTGGGTTTCTTGTTGTAACTGTTGTGCAACCGCCTGTTGTGCTGCTTGAGTTTGAGCCTCAATTTGCTTTTGTTGTGCTTCCTGTGCTGCTTGCATTTCTTTTGTTACCTCTTCTTCAGTCTTTACAACCTTATCTGGTTCCATGTTAAAGGCACGTAGTAATGGTCTTGTAAATGCTTCATTCTTAAGATATTGTTTTATTTCAGGAAATTGACCAATTACCTGTAGGAAGTTAATAAGTTGTGTATTATGTACTTCTTTAGCAACATACTGCTCGTAACCAGTTGATATTGCTTCATAATCTCCCTTAATGGACATGTCTGTAGAGTCCACCATAAGCCACCTATATACGGCACCTATGTTCTTGGTGATCATTGAAGATACTGATCTTACAACGTCTGCGGTCTGCCTGTTTGCATTGGAATTAAGGATAGACATGCCTGTGGCTGTCTTGGTTTGTGATGGAGACTGATCCCCATATCCTATACTGGTTTGACCTGAGTCTAGGTCTGCCTCACGTTCCATCTGCTGGATTACTGATAGGAGTCCATTTGTTACATCTGGAATCTGTACTGAAGTGAAGGAATCTCGGACTGAAGCTCCGGGTTTTACACGAAACTGTTTACCCGGATATATCTGTTCTGTGTCTGTACCCGGTTCAAATGCATTGGGGTCTATAACTGTAAGTGGGGCTGCCGATAAGGATTTACCCTCTATCATCATTGCATAGGAAAAGTTCAGGATAGCCTGTGCATCTCTGATTGCATAGTATATACCGTCTCCCCATATTGACTCTGGATTCTTCTGCCAGTTACAGAAGTGGAATGGTAGTGTGTCGTCAAATGGGTTTTCTGCAATTTTTACTACCTTGTCGCCTATAACTGTAATTACTACAGGTATAACATCTGGAACGTCTTCTGAGTCAATTGATAGATGTGGTTCTAGGTCATCTCCATCTAAACGGCCCCAAAACTCTAGTACCTCAAACTTCTTTAACCTTGAAGCTGAAGTCTCGTTGTACTTCTTAGGATGTTCGCTGTCATCTCCTCCATGATTAAGTCCTATCTCTTCTTCAAGAACCTTTTCAAGGGAACCCGGAATAAATCCTTCTGCTGTCTTTGCTAATTTTTTAAGTTGTATTTTACTAAGAAATGATCGTTGGATAACATAGTCTGCATCATCTGCGTTTATAGCTTCTGGAGATGGAAATACATTCCATATACTTACAAACTTACATGTAGGCATTAACTCTTGTTCAAGGGTTGACTCAATTGCAACCATTTCGTCTGGAGTCTGAACCGTAGTGTAGACAGGAAAGTTTTTATATTCAAGGGTAATACCCTTCGTGCATCCTGTGCCATATAGACACATTTCATGTACAGCGTGTTGAACTTCTTCATTATAATTTGTTCTTTCCAGAATGTCACGAATCCTAAACTCCATCTGTTTACTGCGTTCAATAAGCGCATCATCAAGCAAGTCAGGTCTGTCTGGTGGTGTTTGTATATCCGGAGGAAAGAACCTTGGTTTGCGTGAGGGTGTAATACTAAATGGTACTTTCCCGTCCTCAAATAGTAACGTATTAACCTTAATCTTCGCTGAGTTAATCTTACGCCTAGTCTGATTGACAAATATACCCCTTTCACTTGCCAGTTCATGTGCCTTCGATATTTTTGAGGGGTACTTTCCTCTATATGCATCATAAGCCTCCAACCAATGTTGTTCGTGATCTCTACGGTAGTCCTTTGCCTCTTCAAACTTCTCCTGTACTACACCAGCAAAGTCATCTACGTCTACATCCTTATTACCAACCTTCATTTTACCTTCAGGCTCGGCCTCCTCTAAAGATTCAGGTTCTTCCATTTCATATTCTGCCATTAACACTCCTTTGTTTTATATGGGGCATCCCCTTGTACACATTGCCATTTTGATTCATACTTTGATCTTCCATCTAACCAGTATCCTAATTCTGTTTTTTTGCTGCCATTAACAGCACATCCAGATAATAGTAAAATTAATAATAATATCTTCATTCAATATAATCTAAAGTAAAGTCTATAGTATCACCATTCTCCATAGTAAGTACATAGTATTCTTCTTTTGCGTACTTATATAGAACTCCCATCACATCACTAAGTATTTCTGTTGCAGTAACACTTCCAAAGTTGTCACGTGCAATATCCACCAAATCTTGTAGTATTGGCTGTACCTCCTCTATAAACCTCTGCTCATTAGACAGAGCATTTTCCCTAAAATCTACATTTATTACATTACTCATAACTGAGATGGTTGAAAGAACTTAAGTTCTGGTTTCCAATGTCTTCTGTTTATATTCTTATCCCACTCTGACATTGCAGGAAACATCTTACATCCAAAACAGGCAATAGCCAAGGCCATTACACAGTCATCATGTGAACCTGACTGTGCTGCCATTCTGCCATTGGGATAGTTTACAAACGTCTGTAATTCATCCAGAACCTTGGGACTCCTGATTTTTATTTCATTTTCCCTGATTAATTCCTTTAAGTAGTCTATAATCAGGGGTTTTGATTTTACTGTGGTATGGAATCCTAATTTGCGGGCTGAACGACTTGATCTTTCGTCTAGTATCTTCTCCGAATATATGTCTGGATATAGATGTACATCTGAAAGAAACTTCAATGTTACAAGTCCATGGTTGTTTCTTTCTACAATTAGTTTTGCATTATTGTACCATTTACCCAAACTTGCAAGCTGCCATGCAAATAAATCTGGATCAATCTTTACACGTATAGTTGCAACCTCATCCATGCTTGTTGCATCTAAGACTACACCTACACTCCAGTCTGTGTCTCTACCTACGTCTAACCCCTCTGATATGTCTGCACCTATCCTATATTCTTTACCGGGTTGGGGTCTCTGCCATACCTGTAACTCTCCATCATCCATTGACTCTATGATGTATTTTTCTCCACCCCGTTCTCTCCATGCTTGCACGGGTATATGGAATCCTTCTGATGGGGCTTCCCTCTGTAGTTTTTCTGATGTCAAGACAAGATTACTGATATTGTCTACATTAAAGACACTACGTCCTGTTGTTACAAAAGACTCTCTGGCTGTAGTTGGAAACTCTTGATGAAATTTTCTGAGGTCATTCTGACATTGAGTCTTAATACATTGCCGCCGCCAGTTTAAGTTCTCTAGGGTAACATTGAACTCCTTTATCTCATCACCTATGTCATACTTACAGGACATATCCAGTAGGGCTATCTCCTCCTCACCGCCGTACCTCTTATCCTGTCCTAACTCACTCTTAAACTTTTCCTTTTCCTCTTCTGATTTAAACGGATTACTGTAGTAACTGTATAGATACCATGGAAAAAAGACACTCTCCCAGCCAGAGTTTCCCTCTGCTGCATCCCAGTACATGTCATGGAAGACACCGCCTACTCCCTGTGCAGTAGACTCTATGACTGCTTCTGTGTTAAAACCTTGTACCACACAGTTGAGCAGACCTAGTAAATAGTCCTCACCGCCTCCCGACCAAGATGCAACTTCACTACAATGTAAATAGTCTATTTTACTACCACGTACTTCACGCCCCCCTACCGTTGAAAGGGAGTAGGATGAATTAAGGCCGCCCCCTTCACCGCCCCAATGAAGGTCTCTCCTGCCGCTATATTTAAGTTGTGGTTTTATTTCCTGTGGAAGGTTCTGCTCCATAGTACGTGTCATGGCAAACATGACATCTGTAGCTGCCTTACTATGGGTGGTGATCTGTACCACCTTATTATGGTTCATGGCGGCATGTCTGAAGTACCGCCCCTGTACGTACGTTGAAATACCAAACCTACGTGCCTTTAAAACAATCATCCTAACATGGTTATGTTCAGCTAACTGTCTCTGCATCATAGAATGCATGATCTGCTGTACCTCGTTCAGTTTAAACGGTATAAGCTCACCTGTCCCAAAATTTTGAATCTTTAAACAATGTTCAAAATAGAGTTGTGGGTCAGCTTGTAACTTCCGTATAAGCTGTATTATCTCCTCTTCTTCCATTCATTATTTCTTACATACACAAGGGCTACACCTACATTCTTCACAAACGCATGTACTTGGCCCTGTAGTCATTGATAGCAGCTTTAATTGCATCTTCTGCCAGTACTGAGCAATGAATTTTAACGGGTGGTAGGGAAAGCTCTTCCACAATATCAGTATTTTTAATAGACTGAGCTTCATCCAATGTCCTGCCCTTGACCCACTCTGTAGCCAGAGATGAGGAAGCGATAGCACTTCCGCACCCAAATGTCTTAAATTTTGCATCAACAATTTTGTCATTTTCTACCTTTATCTGTAATTTCATTACATCTCCACACTCTGGAGCACCCACAAGCCCAGTACCGACAGAGTCGTCAGCACCATCCATACTACCAATATTCCTTGGTCGTTCATAGTGTTCCAGTACTTTTGTGCTGTAAGACATTGAATGCCCTTAATAAATTATTAGAAATGACAGCCCCAACCGAGGTACTAAGGGGGGCTAGGGCTGTCTAGGGCTGGAGACAAAGCCCTTACATATTCTCATGTATAACTGTAAAAGATGCAAGTGTGCACTTATGCCCCTAACTACTTTATGTATATATAAGGGGGGGCGTGTGATGGGGGGGG
>Ga0209091_10002130_pt1 | contig 16922 bp, 14 predicted proteins | sample ArcticOcean_MG_C_6_FD_187438 | JGI IMG/M metagenome (GOLD analysis project Ga0209091, IMG submission 187438) | Marine microbial communities from western Arctic Ocean - ArcticOcean_MG_CB8_128 (SPAdes) (version 2) | ecosystem: Environmental > Aquatic > Marine > Oceanic | place: Arctic Ocean...
TAACCTTATACAGGGATTGCTGTGTCTCATTGGCGCGAGCAAAGGTACTATCACCGCCGGTATGGGGTATCAGCAGTACCTGATCCAGTTTAAGTCGATCCGAATGTAGATTATTTCTAGTCATGAGCCATTGCACTGGTACGCGAAAACGCTGTGCAATCTCCGAAAGGGTGTCGCCATTGACAACCATGTACTCGGTATGGGGTATCCACGTTTTTGGGTCTGTCGTCGCCAATAACTGGCGCAGCGGCTCTGCAGCGCCAACCGGTAACAGCAGGCTATACTTACCCTTGGGTGGTGTAATGGAGCGCCGGTAAGCGGGGTTTAGTTGCGTAAAGGTGGCCGCCTTTACGCCGGTGACTGCAATCACCTTATTTAGGTCAATCTGCGATTCTACTTCGACTGCTTCGAAATAGGCCTGATCAGGAATCGAGGGCAGCACAATATTGTAGTCCTGAGGGTTTTCAATCAACATAGCCAGAGCCAATAGCTTGGGGACATAATTCCGTGTCTCCCTGGGCAACTTGATCGACCAAAAATCAGCAGTTTTACCGCGTCTATTATTCGCATTGATTGATTTTCTGACATTGCCTTCGCCAGAATTGTAGGCCGCCAAAGCCAGCAGCCAATCATTATCAAAGCGCTTGTGCAGGTATTGCAGATATTTAATCGCAGCCTGGGTTGAGGCAGTAACGTCGCGGCGCCCTTCATACCAGCGGTCTCGCTTGAGACCAAAGGCTTTGCCTGTAGAGGGGATGAATTGCCATAGGCCAACCGCATGACTGCGACTGTAGGCTAGAGGGTCATAGGTGCTTTCAACGATAGGTAACAGGGCCAGCGTCAGTGGAAGCGAGGCTTTGTCTAGTTCGTCAGTGACGTAAAAGATAAAGGGTCTGGCGCGGGCGAACACTGCTGCTAAGTACTTTGGGTTGCGTAGATACCAGTCCCGTTGTTTTAATACATCGGCATACAGGGTATCCGGCGTTAACGTAGGCCCCCTGCGAATCCGCAGCCACAGGTCATCTTGCTCTAAAGGAGTTCCGGCATCGCCGGTTAGGGAACCCTCTGTGGATGATCTGATGGTGGGCTCAATACTTCCGGTGGCAATAGCCTCCGAGCCAACGGGTGCAAGCTGACAACCGGCGAGAAAGAGTGTGGTGACAAGAAGCGTTAGACGATGGGTAAGGCAGTGATATTTAGATGGCACGCAGTGGACTCTTGGTAGTTTAATTTCCCAAGAGGATTGTAGCGATCAGGGCGATATTAGACAATGAAGTAGGCATAAATAGTTTTCAGATTTAAAATCACCCTGAAGTGCTTCATAATGATACTTTGATAGCAAAGCCAAAACAACGACAGCAACTAATTATGTCATTACAGTTCCTCCGCGACCGCAGCATAAATGCCCTTGACCGCCTAAAAGTAGCGGGATTAGATAGGGTGTCTGCGGATCTACAGGGTTGGCTTCAGACCGATTTTGGACGTTACCTACTGCATCAAGAGCGCCGGTTGTTGACTGAAAAGTACGGGCAACTGTCAGGCTACCGTCTGATGCATGCAGGCCTGTCACCAGATCCGCAGGCGTTAGACTGTTTTAGCCATATGCACCGTTTCTCATTTAATGCTGTAGCCCATGCCGATGCGTCAGCAGTATGTCACTATGCGCAATTACCATTGCCATCAGATACCATTGATGTAGCTCTGTTGCAGCATGCCGTTGAATTTTCGGTATCGCCCAAGGCCGTATTAGCTGAGGTGAGTCGTGTGGTGGCGCCAGGCGGGCATCTACTGCTATGCCTCTTTAATCCATTCGGCCCGCTGGGCGCTATGAAGTTTCCGATGCAATTGTGTTCAACTGAGCATCAGTATGGGTTTCACAATTTGCGCAAGGGTCGGTTAATAGATTGGCTATCGCTGCTAAACTTCCAAGTCTTAGATGTTGACTATGGCGCATATAATCTGCCGCTCAATAGGCCTCAGTGGATTGAAGAAGACTCAGGATGGGAGCGATTGGCTCGTAGGATTCGTTTTCCTTTTGGTAATTTTTACATGATTCACGCAGTAAAGCGCGTAGCGCGAGGTATCAGTGCAGGGCCTTCTTGGCGGCCAGCAGTGCGTGGTAATAATGTTTTAGGCGCAAAAAAGCGACTTAATCAGATACGCGAAAATATGGGTAAAAACCCCGATAGGTGATCACATGATATCCGTTGAAATCTTCACCGATGGCGCTTGCCGAGGTAATCCTGGGCCTGGTGGCTGGGGCGTATTGATGCGCTTTGGTAACGAAGAAAAATCGCTCTGTGGCGGCGAGTCTGAGACCACCAATAATCGCATGGAACTGACCGCGGTAATTGAAGGCCTCATGGCGTTAAAAAGGCCCTGTGAGGTTAAGGTCACATCAGACTCAACTTACGTACTTAAAGGTGTTCAGGAGTGGATGCCCAATTGGAAGAAGAGGGGCTGGAAAACCGCTTCCAAGCAGCCTGTTAAAAATGTCGATCTTTGGCAAAAACTCGATGCCGTTATCGGTGAACATAAGATAGACTGGCGCTGGGTTAAGGGTCACAGCGGCCACCGCGAAAACGAAATTGCAGATCAGTTGGCCAATCGGGGAATTGATGAACTTTAAGCCCATGCCTAATTCTTTAGATAAGTAGAAATGATGCGACAGATTGTTCTTGATACAGAAACCACCGGGCTAGAAACCTCCCAGGACCATCGAATTATCGAGATCGGTTGCGTGGAAATGATCAATCGTAAGCTCACCGGCCGGCACTATCATCAGTATGTCAATCCCCAGCGAAAAGTGGATGAGGGTGCCTTGGAAGTTCATGGTATCACCGATGAATACCTTGAAGATAAACCGCTTTTTGAAGCCATATCGGCAGAGTTTTTTGCGTTTATCAATGGCGCCGACCTGATTATTCATAATGCGCCGTTTGATATTGGCTTTATCAATCATGAAACCTCAAAGCTTAAACCCAAAGTCGCGGCGGTCGAAAGCGGCTGTCGTATTATCGATACGTTGGCCTTGGCACGGCAAAAGCACCCAGGACAAAAGAACAACCTTGATGCCTTGTGTAAACGCTATGGCGTAGACAACTCTCAGCGTGACCTGCATGGCGCCTTGCTGGATGCTGAAATCCTGGCGGATGTCTATTTGCTGATGACCGGCGGACAGGTCAGTTTAAATATGAGCGAGTCGTCCGATTCGGACAGTGGCGAAATGAACAACGCCTCGAGTATCCGTCGCCTACCCATGTCTCGCCAGGCGTTGCGAGTGATCGCGGCCAGTGAGCCGGAGTTGCTAGAGCACAACAAGAAGCTGGATGCGATAAAGGCTTCCAGTGGTGAATGTATCTGGAAAAAAATCGGCGAATAGTACGTTGATGTCGCCGCCAAAGACTAACACAGAGTCGGAGTTACTCCGCAGAGCGCCTACTAAAACGACAGATTTTAGCGCGCTGGAAGATTGGCTGGTCAAATCTGTTAGCTGTCGGGATTTATTTCGCCTAAGCCGTCAGTTAAAGGATTTAAAGCGGCTAGTCGCATCGAATAAAGAGGTGTCTAAAGACTGGCCAAAATGGACCTTGGCCGTGCAGCGATCGCTGGACTTGGTCGCGTCACGCCAGGCGAGCCTCCCACAGATTAGCTTTCCAGATCTTCCTGTCAGTAATCGCTCTGAAGAAATTCTCGAGTTGATACTGAATAATCAAGTGGTGGTTATTGCGGGTGAAACGGGTTCAGGTAAGACGACTCAGATACCGAAAATTTGTTTGCAGGCAGGGCGTGGTGTCAGGGGGCTTATTGGCCACACACAGCCGCGCAGGCTAGCGGCACGGACTGTTGCGGCGCGTATTGCCGAGGAGCTTAAAATCCCTCTGGGGAAGGCCGTGGGATATCAGGTGCGGTTCTCCGACAACAGTTCTCCGAACAGCCTGATCAAGTTGATGACCGATGGTATTTTGTTGGCTGAAATTCAGCATGATCGATTCCTAAGTAAATACGATACCTTGATTATCGATGAGGCCCATGAACGGAGCCTGAATATTGATTTTCTGCTGGGTTACCTAAAAAACCTTCTTGCCCAGCGACCTGAATTAAAAGTCATTATTACCTCTGCCACGATTGATGTGGAAAAGTTTTCCAACCATTTCAATAATGCCCCCGTAGTCGAAGTATCTGGTCGTACATTTCCTGTCGAAATCGTCCATAGCAACGAAGACTATTTCGACACTGACCGAAATCAGAATATTATTGAATGCTTGAGAGAAATTCAGGCCAACCAACCCGCGGGTGATGTATTAGTGTTTCTGAGTGGTGAGAGGGAGATTCGTGAGGCTAATTTAGCCATCAAGCGAGCCCAGTTACCACATACCGAAGTCGTGCCGCTCTACGCGCGTCTGAGTCTCGCCGAACAGGCCAAGATATTTAGCCCTCACCGAGGATGTAGGGTTATTCTCAGCACCAATGTTGCAGAAACCTCATTAACAGTGCCGGGTATCGGCTATGTGATTGATACGGGACGAGCGCGGCTATCGCGCTATAGTTTTCGTACTAAGGTGCAGCGTCTACCCATCGAATCAATCTCTCAAGCCAGCGCTAATCAGCGTGCGGGCCGCTGTGGACGGGTCAGAAATGGCGTCTGTTATCGGCTCTATACCGAAGATGATTATAATAACCGACCAGAATTTACCGATCCGGAGATTGTGCGTACCAATCTCGCGGCGGTTATATTAAAGATGCTAGACCTTAATATGGGTGACATACGCGAATTCCCTTTTGTCGATCCGCCAGACAACCGCATGATCAATGATGGTTTTAAGTTACTGGAGGAACTCCAGGCCGTTACCGCAAAGGGTATGTTAACGACGCTGGGTAGAAAGCTTGTAGCAGTCCCATTGGATCCAAGATTTTCAAGAATGATATTAGAGGCCGCAAAAATAGGCTCACTCGCAGAAGTGATGATTATTACCACGGGGCTGAGTATTCAGGACCCCAGAGAACGTCCTGCGGACAGACAGCAGGCGGCGGATCAGTGTCATAAGCAATGGCAGGATGAAGATTCAGACTTTATGTCACTGTTGAATGTCTGGCGCCACTTTGAAGAGCGGAGGCAGGCCCTATCGGGTAACCAGTACAGCAAATACTGCCGCGCTAACTATGTGTCATTTCTGCGTATGAAGGAATGGCGTGATCTGCACCATCAGGTACATACGGTTTGTCGATCACTTAAACTGTCCAGCAATCAAAAGTCCGCTGAGTACGCAGGGATTCACCAAGCGATACTCTCCGGTTTGTTGGGTCAGGTCGGTATAAGAGAAGATAAATGGGAATTTCTTGGTACGAGAAACCGCAAATTTTTTATTTTTCCCAGCTCAGGACTGAGTACAAAACCGCCTAAGTGGATCATGGCTGGGTCGTTGATAGAAACGGCTAAACAGTATGCATTAAACGTTGCCAAAATTGATTCGGATTGGCTCGAATCACTGGCAGGTCATCTGGTTAAAAGGACCTACAGTGAGCCTTTTTACCACCAAAAGGCCGGTCAGGTAATGGCCAAAGAGCGCCAGACATTGTTTGGGCTGACCATCGTCGAGAGTAAAAATACCGTCTATGGGCAGGTGGCACCGGTGGAAGCGCGAGCCGTTTTCATACAGCAGGCGTTGGTGGAAGAGGGCTATCGGGGCAAGGGCAGTTTTTATCAGAAAAACCAAAAACTGGTTGAAGAACTGCAGGCGCTGGAGGACCGTTTTCGTCGGCGCGATCTACTCGCCGAACAAAATGTAATTTACAGTTTTTACGATGAGCGTGTCCCCGATGGTATATATAATTTAACCAGTTTCGAGCAGTGGCGCAAAAGCGCAGAGCAAGAAAACAGCAAATTACTGTGCATCAACAAAGATGTCTTGGTCTTGCGTGGCTTAGCCGAAGGCGAAGAGGCTCAGTTCCCAGAAAGCATCACCTGGGACGGCATAGAGTATGAATTACGGTACCATTTTCAACCGGGTCATACTGAGGACGGTGTCAGCGCGATCATTCCGCTGCCCCTACTGCATCAACTGCCCCGTTATTTTTATGAATGGCTGGTGCCAGGTATGTTGCGCGACAAATGTATCGCCCTTATCAAAACATTGCCAAAACAGACAAGGAGGCACTTTGTGCCGGTGCCTGACTATGTCGACAAGATCCTGCTGGATGTCAGGGCCCAGGATCGATCGATTACCGAGGTGCTTTCGGAGCAGTTAAAACGACAAACAGGCAATTCGATTAGGCCCGAGGACTGGAAGCCGGAAAAACTTGACCCCTGGTATTGCATGAACTTTTTACTGCAAGATGACGAGGGTAAGACCATTGCCATGGCGCGTACTTTAGAGAGGTTGCAACGAGACTTTAAGCAGCAGATCAGTGCAGGACTGGAACAGCAGGCATCCGACAATTCTATATCGCGCAAGGACATTCTGACCTGGGATTTTGATGAGCTACCACAAGAAGTGCAGCTTAAGCGTGGCAAGATCAAAATCAAAGCTTGGCCTGCGTTGAGGGACTTCGGGGAATCCGTCGCAATTGAGGTGCTGGATAGCCCATTGATCGCTGACAAAGTGACCCGCCGGGGTCAGCTGCGACTCGCGCTATTGAAAGGTCGAGAGCAGGTCAAATATTTGACTAAAACCCTCCTGCAGAGGTCTGAACTTGCCTTAAAAGCCGCAGCAATAGGGCGTAGGGAAGAACTGGTCGGCGCATTGATCCTGAGCAGTTTTCAAGAGGCAATCTTTAAAAATGCGGAGGTCATCCGTCGGCGAAAAGATTTTGATACCGCTTATCAAACAGGTATTGGTACCGTGGTTGATATTGCCCAGCAAAAGGCGATGATTATAGAGTCTGTGTTACCGCAATTGTATCAACAGCAAAAGGAACTGCGGTCGTTAGGCCTTAAGGCCATTTATGCTAAAGATGACATCAAGCAACAGGTCAATTGGCTGTTTTCAGCGAGGACACTATCTACGGCAGGTGTTGAGAAGCTCCGCCAATACCCCAGATTGATTCAGGGTATTGGGGTTAGGCTGGAAAAATTAGCCTCGCAAATTACTAGAGATCACGACTGTATTGGACAGCTAATGGATTTTTATGAGCCAGTAAAAAGCATTGAGGGGCAGAGCCTGTCCTATGACCTTGAACAGGAGATCTGCGACTTTCAATGGTTGCTTGAGGAGTATCGTGTCTCATTGTTTGCTCAGCAATTAAAGACTCGTGTGCCGGTGTCTGAAAAGCGCCTGAAAAAGCGTTGGTCAGAGATCCACGACCATCTGCGGCGCTACTCGATTGATGGGGGATAGTGCGCGGATGAAGAGCCTACTAATGAACAATGGCCCATAAATAAAACATCAGAATGAGAAAATAAGCATGTCGTTAGTTCTTTTGAAAAATGTCTTGAAACTATGAAACCGTGGAGTCTTGATTATTTATTTACTAGTAAATAAATATGAAATTTATAGGTTTCGTGCGATTACAATTAAAATTACTGTGTACGTGCCTACAATGTCGCAGTAGAATAGTTTACTCAATTAAGGCTTAGATAACAGATGCAGAAAGTTCTCGAGTTCAAAGCGATGAAGATATACCAACTTACAACGTCATTGCTGCTAATGGCTGCGATTCATACAGGATCAATCTCCGCGGACGAGAATCAAAATGTAGATCCGCTAGAGGACCTTAATCGCAAAACATATGCGTTCAATTCGGTGCTGGATGACTATATTCTTCGGCCGATCGCCAAAGGCTACAAAGCCATAGCCCCCGATCCTCTCGAGCGGGGTATCCTGAACATATTTAGTAATCTGGGCGAAATTAGTAATGTTGTCAACAACACGCTTCAGGGAAAGATAGGAGCCGCGGGGCACAGCAGTGCACGACTTCTTATCAACACCACGGTTGGTGTCGGTGGATTGTTCGACGTGGCCAGGCGGGCCGGGTTAAGGGAGCGTGATGGGGAAGACTTCGGCCAGACGCTAGCGGCTTGGGGTGTTAAAGAAGGCCCATTTTTGATGTTGCCTCTGATAGGTCCATCATCTTTGCGGGATGCACCGTCTATGTTTATCGATACCCTTGCTGATCCTACCTCATCCCTTGATGATGTCCCAACGCGTAATTCGTTGGTTGGGATGGACCTTTTGACTGTCAGGGCAGATCTATTGGCACTTGACGAAGTGATGTCGGGTGACAAATATCTATTTATGCGGGATGTGTATATTCAGCGTAGAGAGTATCTCGTGGCCGACGGGTTGATTGAAGATGACCTTGACTATCTGGACGATTATTAATCGACGGTTGATTGTTACTTTTAACACTATCTGATGTACGATGCAGCCTGAGTCGAGTCACTATCAGCAAGGATAGAATTCAGCCTCTATAAGTCAAGCCAGTAATCGCTAAAGCCGAAACAGAATGGGTAAAACAAAAGGCCTCGTTATCCTCGTCGAAACTGACGAAGGTAGGCTACAGATCCTAAGGGCTAACTTCCAGGCAGAGGGAAGAGAGATCGTGGTCGCCTCAGATATTAGCGAGATTGATGCCCTGTGTAACCAGCCTCTAAGCCAAGCGGTTATTCTGTTTTCTGAAAATATCCCCATCTCAAATGCCTCGCTACTCGAAGAGTTCCGCCAACTCTGTCGGAAACACCTGATCATTGTCGCTCTGGAGACTTGCTCTGCCGAACTTGCGGTAGACTTCTTTAGGCTCGGCGCAGCCGATATTATTCTCTCTGAGGTCACGGAAGACGCTGTCGCAGCCACTATGGTCCGTGTCGATCAGTTAGCGGAAATGCGTCAGCGTATGATAGCCGACGGCGACGAACTCGAAAAAGCTAATCGTGGTTTGCAGGAAAGTCTGAGGTTACTAAAACAAGACCAGATGGCTGGGCGCGAAGTTCAAAAAAGCCTGATGCCTGAGAGCCCGCTAAAATTTGGCGACTACGAAATATCCCATTCGATTACCCCGTCGCTTTACTTAAGTGGCGATTTTGTCGGCTACAACTATATCTTGGGCCGCTACCTGCTGTTTTACTTTGCAGATGTATCGGGTCATGGTGCCTCGTCTGCCTTTGTTACCGTCCTGCTGCGCTTTATGATCGGTCGCGTCATACGCCGCCATGAACTCGAAAAAGACTATTTAGCACTGGCTCAGGCGCCTGACGGGTTGGTCGAGCATGTCAATAACCAGTTGTTAGCCTCTGGGCTAGGCAAGCATCTGACGATAGTCGCCGGATCATTGGACACGGAAACGCGCAAGTTACGATATGTGGTGGGCGCGCAGCAGCCAAGCCCTATATTAGTAAGCAGAGGTCGTGCCGAGTTTTTGCCTGGTAAGGGTAAACCTGCAGGCATTTTTGAAGACGCCACATGGGTGGTGGAAGAGACCACATTACCTGAGAAGTTCGCTCTAGTACTGCTGTCTGACGGAATATTTGATCTGCTTCCGGACAAAGAAATTATTGATAAAGAGCTGAGGCTACTCGATCATGTAAATAGCAGCTCTGGTGATATTGAGCAGCTAAAGGAAGCGTTATTTATCGACGATATTGAAGACCCTCAAGATGACATCTCGGTGTTGCTGCTGACCGGGGGTATGCAGACATGACCGTCGGTAGAATTTTAGTTTCAGATGACGACGGGCACTATCTTCTTAAGTTTAGCGGTGATGTGAGGGTGACGCTCTGTGGCTCATTAAATCGGCACATGGACATGATATTTGGGAGCCAGCTGGTAACCCAGGTGGTGGTTGACATGTTGGAAGCTGAATGTCTCGACAGCACCACGCTCGGGCTGATGGCCAAGTTAGGGCTCTATTGTCGTAAGGAATACGGTATTAATATGCAGGTATTCTGCCAAAATCCGAGCATTTTGCGGACATTGGATTGCATGGGCTTCGAGGAAATCTTTGATATCTGTCAAGAGATTCCAGATATAAGTTCCGACTTACAGGATATTGGCGCCGTTGTAACACCAGTAGATGAAACCCGAGAGCAAGTGTTGGAGGCGCATAAGCTGTTGATGCAGCTGAACCCAGATAACTGTAAAGAATTTACTGACCTGATTACCGCATTGGAGTCAGTTCACTAAATCACTTTGAGTTTTTGCTGCCAGCTTACAACGAATGTAATCGCTGTGTAGGAGATGCAATAGATCAGCCACACGGCGAATAATCCCTTCTTCATGTTTGTCCAATTGGCCATCTGCAAAGGCAACGCGCCACATCGCTGTCATCAGGGCCATTTTTTTATCATGATCATAATGCGCGTTGATCTCGCGTGTAAACTGATACAGCGAGGTGGCTTCTGTCACCTCATCGCGCGATAGCGTAATCAGCTCATCAATTTTCTCGCGACTAAGGTCGAGCATCTGACTTAGCGTAGTGCTAATTGACTGCAATTCCTGTTCATCGAGATTACCATCAATAACCATCACTTCAATAAGTAGGGCAGCGGTCGCCAACTGCTCGGTGCTCATTGCATTATCATCTGCTTCAATAATGTTGGTGCTAAAAAATGCTTTTATTTTATCAATCATCAGTTTAGATCTTTTAACCAGGTTTCAAGTTTAATTTGATCGGCAACAAAACTGCGAATGCCGTGGGAAAGTTTCTCAGTGGCCATTGGGTCATCATTCAGCTCATAGCGAAAGCTGCTCTCGCCACCAAGATCATAGTGAATCGTCTCACCGGTATGCGAAGGGTCGAGTTTCCGCTCCAGTCGGCCAAAGTCGCTGTCTAGTGCCTGCAGCAAGTCTGGACTGATGGTTAACCGATCGCAACCAGCCAGCTCAGTGATTTCTTCGGTATTTCTAAAGCTCGCGCCCATGACCACTGTATTGTAGCCACATTGCTTGTAGTAGTTGTAGATGCGGGAGACCGACTGAACCCCCGGGTCATCCGATGGCGCATACTCTGTTAGGCCCGTTGATGCTTTGTACCAGTCGAGTATTCTGCCAACAAAAGGAGAGATCAAGAAAGCTCCGGCATCGGCTGCGGCAACAGCCTGAGTGAAGTTAAACAGTAGTGTCAGATTGCAGTTGATACCTTCTTTTTCTAGCTGCTCCGAGGCACGGATACCTTCCCAGGTAGACGCCATTTTAATCAGCACGCGTTCTTTACCAATGCCTGCCTGTTCATAGAGGGCAATGAGCTGGCGCGCTTTGGCAATGGAAGCTGCAGTATCAAAGGACAGCCGGGCATCGACCTCTGTAGAGACCCGACCGGGAATCTGTTCTAGAATTTTTTCGCCGAAGCTTACCGCCAGTTCATCCATGCAGGTCGCAACCTGCTCGGCACTCGAGAGTCTACCGGTCATGGTGTTGGACACGACACGATTAACGAGATCACGATATGCGGGCATCTGCGCTGCCTTCAGCAGCAGTGAAGGATTTGTGGTGGCATCCTCCGGTGAATACTGGGCAATGGCATCAAAGTCGCCCGTATCGGCTACAACGGTGGTCATTTCTTTTAATTGGGACAGTTTACTCTTGCTGCTCATTAACTTATTACTCCAGATGTTTTTTGTAACGCTGCGGTTAAAACCTCAATACCTGCAGCCGGTTTAAATGCATTTTCGCTAATATGACGTCTAAATAGACGGGCACCACGCATACCATGAAACAAACCCAGGATATGTCTGGTCATGGCGTTTAGTTTGGTGCCTTTACTGAGTTCATTGTCCACATATTCTAAAAATTCTTCGGCAATTGTCTCGCGAGTTTTTATCGGGTCAGTAGTGCCGTAAATAGCCTGATCTACCGTGGCAAGTAAGTAAGGATTAGTATAGGCCTCACGGCCGACCATGACACCATCGAGATGCTGTAGATGCGCCAAAGATTGTTCAATGGTGGTGACGCCACCATTGATAATAACGTCGAGCTGAGGAAAATCCTTCTTTAGTTGGTAGACACTAGCATAATTTAGTTCGGGTATTTCACGATTCTGTTTAGGGCTAAGCCCCTTAAGCCAGGCTTTACGCGCATGGACCAAAAAGACCTCACAGCCACTCTGCGCCACAGTGCCAACAAAGTCTCGCAAAAAATCATAGGAATCATAGTCATCGACACCAATGCGGTGTTTGACGGTGATAGGCAGATCAACCGCATCGCGCATCGCGGCGACACAGTCAGCGGTAATCCGTACGTCTTTCATCATTACTGCACCAAACATGCCGTTTTGCACGCGGTCGCTTGGGCAACCACAATTTAGATTAATTTCAGCATAGGCATATTGTGCGGCCATCTTCGAGGCTATGGCCAAATCCTGGGGGTTGTTGCCACCTAGTTGAAGGGCGACCGGATGCTCAAACGCATTCATTTGTAAATGATAGTCAGAGTCACCATGTATTATCGCACCGGTGGTCAGCATCTCGGTATAGAGCATGGCATGCTGGCTGATCAGGCGGAGAAAATACCGGCAATGGCGGTCAGTCCAATCGAGCATAGGAGCTACACAGAATTTCCTACTAATTTTCATAGGCTTAGCGTTATTTTGTATCATTTCCGTCCTTCTTCAATCATCGCATAAGCCTCTGATTTATATAAATGCCTCACTTTTGTTCAACTAACAACTTTTTCTAACTGCGCCGAGAAATGGTTGTATATTCGCTCTATCCTGCGCGTCAATACTAGCTTTACTGAGCTACAGTAGAACACTCATAAATAGCTGAGTGTGCCGAAAAGGTGAACTATACAGAAAAGAACCGGCCAATTGGGTGTTAAATGACCGGTTAAATACGCAAGCTCGGTGTAGTGGTCTAGTAAAACAGGGCTATAGAAAGGACAGCCATTCTGCGTAATAAAGCCGCAGTAATTGAATAGTAAGTGCGGTGAAAGCATAGCTACTAAGCTCATTGCTTCGTAACTTACCGGGAACGTTAATTCAACTCGATAATATACCAGTTAGAATGAAGGTTTGCTGTGTATATGGCGGATGCACTCTTATGGCTCGATCAGCATTGAAAACCACAAATCTGTCCTTTTGGCTGCTCATGATCGCAGCCCAAGTGGGCGGATTTTTCTTGTTTAAGGATTTAGCCGATATCAGTCAATGGCTGGTTCAGTCGAGCCGAGAGTTCACTATGTTTATTTGGTACAACCGCTGGCTGATAGCAATTTCAACACTACTCGCATTATTCGGCAGTATCTTGATTTGGTTTAACAATCGAAATATTATGCCCCGCGGTCTGTTAATCGGGTTAGCCCTGTTTTGTCTGTTTAATTGGTATTCCGGAATGCTTAACACGCTCTTGATGTTTCGACCTCAGCAGTTTGAGGGTCAAGCTATGTTTGTATCGGTTGATGAGGCACCAAAATTCCTCCAACAGATGAAACACGCAGCTTATGAAAAGCCGGAGTTTGACTCGGTTGATGAAATTGAAATGTTAGTGCTCGAAAATGATAACGGTGCCCGCGGTGGTTCGCGATGGAATGATGTTGCTAGCAGTAAAAACCTTACAGTGGCAATCCGACGAGCCTGCATTCCCCACTATCAACGAATTTGATGACCGCTTGCCGGTAAAGAAGATGGTCTATGGCATTAATGTTGGGGATGACTATGTGGCCTATACAAAAGACTTTGTGATTGATCAGGGTGGTTTATTAAATGTCGATATTGGCAGGCGAAAAATCATCCTTTATTACGCTGCACGCTATGATTCGTTGGTCGCATTTTATAATGACAGTGACCAATCGATTACTCAGATAGATATATTTGGCAGCAGTAATGCAGGTCAAATGGCTCGTGTAGAAACTCTTAAAAGCCGAATTTTTTGGTTTATTTGGAGAGATTTTTATCGGAAAACAGATGTAAATCGTATTTAATTTAAATACTCTTTCTAAATTTTTATAAGACTAAGCGTCAGGGGAGTCTTTCCTGCCCTTAACGGTGTTGTTCAATGCGATTTTATAATCCGTCATCAGGATGCGGCGTACTGAATCCATTAAGGTAGTTATTACTCATGATTAGTAAACCATGTCCATTGTGTTAGCTATGACTGAGCTGCGGCGAATGCCTCGCTATGGTTTGATTAAGGATGATGGTGGATTCGATGTTTTCGACCTGCTCGACATTGGCCAGTTTATCCTTTAAGAACGACTCGAACGTCTGTAGATTTTTGGTGACGATTCGAAGTGCGTAATCATGAACTCCAGCCAGCACACAGCACTCTAGAATTTCAGGAAATTGATTGATCGCGGTTTCAAATTCTGCTGCTTTATCAGAGGTGTTCTTGTTGAGCTTAATAAAGACAAAGGCGGAGACATTTATGCCCAGCATGCTGTGGTCCAGGCACGTCGTATATTGCTTAATAAGACCGCTTTTTTCCAGTTTACGCAATCGTCGCAGGCAGGGTGTCTGCGACAGATTCACTAAGTCAGCCAGCTCGGAATTACTGACACGTGCATTGGCCTGCAATGCATTAAGTATTTTAACGTCAGTACTGTCGACCACTGAGATGTCTTTATCTTTTTTTTGCGATCTATTAATAAAATCTGGCATAATCAGTCAATAAAACTAGTTAAAGGAGTGAAATTATACTATATAATCCTATTTATGACTATTAATTGGCTGAAACTGCTACAGCATTTTTGGTATTATTTGTCGCTTAGTAAGGCAATAAATCAGGTGTAAAAATAGATGACTGCAAGATCTCGGGCCATGGATATGTGGATTCGTAATGAATTCAGAGACATTAATAGCAAGCTCGAAGAGCTTTACTTTACTAGTCCTGAAAGGACTACTTTGGGCAGCGTTGGTGCGATACTTAAGCAGCAGTTGGTGGAGCAAGGAACAGCGTTGATAGCGGGCCTTCTGACCGAGGGGAATACCGACGAAGGCTTTGATAGCGGCTTCGAACTGCTGGGCAATGTGGGCTTTTATATGGCCGCCTGTCGACGCCATGAGATCACTGAACCCTCTCGAGAAACTCGGTCACCACTGCATGAAGCGTCGGCCTTAGCTATGCAGTTAGGTGCGTCCCTTGGGGTGGTGCCACGGTTTGCCTCATGTCATCTTGAAACGCATAATCAGGCGGTGAATGGGGTTTATAAAACCTTTACCGGTCTTGAAGACGAACGAATATTCCTTGATTACAATACTCGCAGCGTCTTCGCCTTTATCCGTGCGTCTGAGGCATTGCGGCAATGTCTGCCGCTGGGTGTGTCTCATTCAGTCACATATGATTTGCTGTTATCGGCTAAAGCGGCTCTTGAAGCCGTACACAGCTATAATCAGTCACTGTTTGAAAAGCTGGATATAGACCGTTTTTTCTATTGTGTAAGACCGTATTATCGACCGCATCGAGTTGGCTTGCATGAATACCGAGGTGCCAATGCAGGTGACTTTGCGGGTATTAATGTGATCGATTTGTTGCTGGGCCTCTGTCAAGCGGACGACCCATACTATTCGCAACTCCTAGTGGATAAGTTTCTGTTTATGCGTCCAGAAGATCAGCTGGTGCTGCGTGACTGCATGCGGCGGACCAGTTTGATGGACAGCTTTGTAGCCGAGGCGGCTGCTCATAGCCACGAGCCTTGGTTCCAAAGAAACCTCGATATGTTTCTACAGGTCTGCCATGCACATGGTGAGACCGCTCTGCAGCACCATGAGCAGTTGGTGAATAAGTTTATCGAGAAGCCAGCAGATGATGCTGCGCTTAGCAATACTGAGGGATTGACTGCCAGTGGCCCACCATTGCCCGTGTTGTTAAAAAGCTTGCGCAAACTCTGCGACATGCGCAGAGCCGCTGATGTTCAGGGCGCGTTTAGAACTCGTCATCAGGATGTCAAAATGCTAAGAGGCTGTCTGTTGTGAGTGAGACCGTGAATGGCCTCGCAGAGCGTCAGGGGACCTATCTTCTCAGTCATTCGGTCGGTCTTCCGCTGCCTAACGCCGAGCGGGCAGCAGCGACCGCATTCTGGACACCATGGGAAGCGGGAAACGGCGATATTTGGCAGCACTGGCTGGGGACCATTGAGGCCTTTCGTGCAGAGCTGGCTCTGCTGTTTAACACACACATGGGAAATATTTGCCCCCAGAGCAGTCTTTCGAGCGCAGTCGGAAAAGTCATCCATTCCCTCGACCTGGCAGTCGATAAAAAGGTGATTTTATTAAGCGAGGAGGACTTTCCCTCGATTGCCTTTGCCCTGCAAAAGAGCGTCAGTTCGGGTTATACGTTGAAGTTTATTGACGCCGGTGCAGATACCTCAGACATGACTATATGGCGTAGTCAGATGACTGAAGACGTGGGTTTGGTGCTGGTCACTCATGTGCAATCCAATAACGGGCGGCAGCTGCCAGTGCAGCAGATTACTGATCTAGCTCGCAGCCGGCAGGTTTTGTCGTTAGTGGATGTGGCGCAGTCTGTGGGAATACTGCCCATTAATCTGGCGCAGTGGCAAGCAGATTTTGTTGTCGGCTCCTGTGTTAAATGGATAGGCGGTGGGCCGGGAGCAGCATTTTTGTGGGTTGATACACCCATGATTGGGCAATGTCAGCCTCAAAGTGTTGGGTGGTTTTCCCACCAAGATCCCTTTGAATTTGATATACATCATTTTAGGTATGCCGATGATGCGCTGCGATTTTGGGGCGGCACACCAACGGTGTATCCCTTTGCGGTTGCCGCCAATAGCGTGCAGGCCATTAATGCAATCGGCGTGAATAATATTCGGCAGAATAATCTCGGGCTGAGCGACCAGATTATTCAAGCGGTCCCCTATGAGGCACTTATTTCACCCATGCAAGAAGACCTGCGAGGTGGGACGCTGGTGCTGGATTTTGGCCTGAGGCAGGACGCAGTCATACGCCGTCTGATAAATCTCAACGTCCATTTTGATTGTCGCGTTAAAGGCATGCGCTTGTCTCCCCATACCTGCAATAATGAGGATCAAATAGGC
>Ga0209091_10002131_pt1 | contig 16921 bp, 19 predicted proteins | sample ArcticOcean_MG_C_6_FD_187438 | JGI IMG/M metagenome (GOLD analysis project Ga0209091, IMG submission 187438) | Marine microbial communities from western Arctic Ocean - ArcticOcean_MG_CB8_128 (SPAdes) (version 2) | ecosystem: Environmental > Aquatic > Marine > Oceanic | place: Arctic Ocean...
ATTCATAAATTAATTTAATTTTACAAAATAATAAATTCCATGAGTATGGAAAAGCTGCCAAAGAAAATTCTGCTAAATTTAAGTGGAATACAATTATTGAAGAATATAAAAAAATTCTAAACTAGATCTTTTTATTTTTAATTGTTTTATAAATTTGCCATCCAACAATTAGAATTGTAAATCCTATTATTGTAGCGGTAAGAGGTCTGTCCCATAAAAAAGTCCACGAACCATCACTTATTAATAAAGATCTTCTTAAGTTTTCTTCCATTAATCCACCGAGGACAAAAGCTAATATGAGTGGTGGCATTGGAAAATCGTATAAGCGCATAAAGGTTGCAACAACTGCAATGCCAATCATTAAATAAATATCAAAATTATTAAATGACATTACGTAAATTCCAGTAATTGAAAAAAATAGAATAAGCGGAATTAAGTAGTTTTTAGGTACTGCAAGTATTCTTGCTATGTAAGGTATCAAAGGTAAGTTTAGAATAAGCAGCACTACCATCCCAATATACATAGACATGATTACTGACCAAAAAATTTCAGGATTAGTTATATAAAGTCTAGGTCCTGGCTGAATTCCAAATCCTAATAAAGCTCCAAGCATTACAGCGGTAGTTCCACTTCCAGGTATTCCTAAAGTCAATAAAGGAACAAAGGCTCCTGAACATGCTGCATTGTTTGCAGTTTCTGGTGCAGCTAAACCATGAACACTACCCTTTCCAAACTTTGCTTTTTCTTCATCACTAACAAAATTTCTTTCCATTCCGTATGCTAAGAATGAAGCAATAGTTGCCCCCGCACCTGGTAATACTCCGATTAAAAAACCAATAACTGAGTTTCGCGGAATAGCTTTTAGCATTTGAGCTCTTTCTTCTTTATTAATTTTGATTGACCCAAGTTCTGTTAAAGACACTTGTTTGGATACTGCAGACGGATCATTTCGTTTTAAAATAATTGTTAAGGCTTCACTCATAGCAAAAGTTGCCATTACAACTAAAACAAAGCTTATTCCATCTGATAAGTTCATATTATTAAAAGTAAACCTTGTAATGTCAGATAATGAATCTTGTCCTACTGATGCTAACATTAAACCAAGAACAACCATCATCATTGCTTTTAAAAATTGCCCCTTTGATGAGAAAGCTGCAATTGCAGTTAAGCCCAAAATCATTAAGGCAAAATAATCTGGTGATCTAAAAGATAAACTTACTTTTGATAAACTTGGTGCTAAAAATAATAAATAAATTGAAGCTAATGTTCCTCCAGCAAAAGAACTCCATGCAGCAATAGCTAAAGCCTTACCTGCTTTACCTTGTTGTGCCATCGGGTAACCATCAAATGATGTTGCAACAGTTCCAGGTACTCCCGGTGCATTTAATAAAATTGATGAAGTTGATCCACCAAATACTGCACCATAGTAAACACCTGCCATTAAAATTAATCCAGTAGCTGGATCAAAACCATAAGTAATAGGTATCATTAATGCAATTGCCGTCATTGGTCCAAGACCGGGTAACATCCCGATGATGGTTCCAAAAAAACAACCAATCATAACCATAAATATGTTTTGAAATGTAAGAGCTGTTTTTAAACCAATTAAAATGCCTTCAATCATCCCATTACTCCAATCAATTTTAAAAATGGATCTCTTAAATAAATTTCAAGTACTCCATGCAAAAGATACATGAAAGCTCCAACAAAAGGGAAAGAGAGTAAAAATATTAATTTCCACCTTCTCTCACCTAACGCATAATAAGAAGACGCTAGAAATAGAGAAGTAGTTAAAAAATAACCTACTTTTAGTATAGTTGCTCCATAAATAATTGCTATGATCACAAGTATAGCTGTTTTCTTATACTCTAAATTTTTGTGATCAACTTTTATAGTATTAGGCTCTGGTAAAATAATTTTTAAACCAGAAAAAAATAAACCTGCATAACCTAAATAAATTGGAAATGTTCTGGCATTAAAAGGTGCATTTTCATCAAATGAAAAAACTCTAATTTGATATGCGATATATAAATAGAATGCTGAGAAAATAAAAAAGAGCAGTGATATAATTTTAGTAGTATTTATATTCACTGCTCTAATTTTTAAATAATCCTAAAGGATTATATAACTCCTAATTTCTTCATAAGAGCTGTCATTTCTACAGTTTGTGCATCTAAGAATTTAACAAAATCCTTATCTGAGTTATAAATATTAACCCAAGCATTTCTTTTTCTAACAGCTTCCCATTCAGGAGTTTTCATAACTTTACCTAACATTGCAGATAAAGCTTTTTTATCTTTATTGCTCATATTTGGAGGTCCAAAAAATCCTCTCCAGTTTACGAACTGAACATCATATCCTTGTTCTTTTAGAGTTGGTGCATCTGGTGCATCAGCTACTCTTGAAGGAGCAGTTATACCAATAATTCTTACTTGGTCTCTTGCACCCATAAGTTCACCTAAACCTGTAGAGATAATTTGAGTTTCTCCAGATAAAAGTCCAGCTAACGCTTTTCCACCAGCATCATAAGGAATGTAAGCAACATCATTTGGATTAGCACCAGCAGCTTGGAAAGCTAAAGCACCAATTAAATGGTCCATACTTCCTCTTACTGATCCACCAGCCATTTTGATAGAGCTTGGATTCTTTTTGTATGCATCAACTACATCTTTAAAGTTTTTGTAAGGTGAGTCTTTTGCAACTGCAATTGCACCGTAGTCACCAATTACACCTGCGATTGGTGTAACATCTTTATAAGATAGAACTCCAGACCCTGAAACATAACCTTCATGTCTAGTGATAGATCTTAAAACTAGCGGTGTAGATTGTACTAAAACCGTATTTTTAGGTTGAGTATTAATCATGAAAGCTAAAGCTTTTCCTCCACCACCACCTGACATATTTTCAAATGATGCACTTTTTAACATTCCTGATTTTGTTAAAGCTTCTCCAGTACCTCTAGCAGTTCCATCCCATCCACCACCAGCACCACCACCAATTACGAAATGGATTTTATCCATTGCGATTGAATTTGTTGCTGTTGCAGAGAATAATAGAATTGCTGAGAACAATACTGAAACTAATTTTTTAATATTTTTCATTATTTTCTCTCCATATTGTTAGTTTTTAAAAAAGAACCATATAAAATATAAATATTTATTATATAAAAAAATAGTATTTACAATCAGGAAGTGATTTTTACTTTTGTGTTATTAAGTATTGTTTTATATACAAATATTTAAATAAAAATTTATTAGGTAATTTTTTCTATAGAGGAAATTTGTTTTTCAGTTATTTTTTCCAAAGTAAATGATAAAAGAATAACTCTCAATGAAAAATTCTTCTATTCCTTTAAATTCTTCAAATATTAAACAATTATTCTCTAAAAATTTTATATTAGTAATTTTAGTTTCTATTCCAAGTGCAGTTGTAGCTGATTATTTCAATATACCTTTGGCATGGATGCTTGGGCCTATGCTGGCAGTTTCTATTGCAGCATTAGGTGGAATTAAAGTTAAAATGCCAAAGCTTGCATTAAGTTCAATTTTAATAGTCCTTGGGTTACATATTGGCAATTATATAGATCAAAATTTAATCAACCAAATGACTGAATGGGTATGGACTTCAGCAATAATGTTTATTTATATTCTGGTGAGTATTTTAATTGTTTCAAAGTATTTACAGAAATTTTCTGGTTATAAAGATAAAACATCTATTTTTTCAGCGGCACCTGGTGCTTTGGGACCTCTTATGATTTTAGCTGAACATGAAAAATCTGATTTATCTCAAGTAGCAACATCCCATCTAATAAGGTTAATTATAATAATTACTGTTATTCCATTTTTTGTTGTCAACTTCTCATCTACCGAAGCTTTAGAAATTCAAAAATTTAATTTCCTTGATCAAAACCATTTCAATCTTTTAATTCTTTTAATTGGATCAATATTATTAATTTTTTTATTTGATAAAATTGGGGTACCTGCAGCTTTATTGTCAGGAACATTGGTTGCAAGTGGTATTCTTCAAATAACTGAAATTGCTTCTTATAAATTACCAGATCAAAGTATTAATTTTTGTTTATTAATTTTGGGGGCCTCTGTTGGCTGTCGATTTGCCGATAAGTCATTAAAAGAAGTTGCAAGAAATAGCTTTCATAGTTTTGTTGCGACTGCAATATTGGTTACTCTTGGGTTGTTGGCTGCCTTAGCGGCTACATATTTTGTAGATACTAATTTCTTAACTTTATTATTGTCTTTTTGCCCTGGTGGAATTTATGAGGTGGCTGTTATAGCAATTGCTTTTGACTTAGATCCAAACTTTGTAGCATTTCATCATATTATAAGGTTATTAATGATTTTATTTACTGTTCCACTAATATTAAAAATTATTGGTAAAAAATTAACTTAATTTATTGGATATTTTTTCTAATACTTTTTCTGCACTTAGTTTTTTCAAGTCATCAACCTGAATTGCTTTAAAGTTTTCACGCTCAATACTGACCTTATGAGCGGTTGTATGTTTACCAAACAAAGTCAATCCTTTTGCACCAAGGTGTGCTGAAATATGAGCTGGACCCGTATCATTTGCGACGACAAATGAACTTTCTTTAATTAAGCTTGCAAGTTGAGAGATATCAAGAGCTTTATTTTTATCTAAAATTGAAACAGCATTAATGCTTTTTGCACCATCAATTTCTGAAGGACCAGGAGCAACAACAACTTTTAATTGATCATTATATTTATTTTTAATTAAATCTATTAGTTCATTGTAATGAGGCCACATCTTATGAATTAGATGAGCTGAACAAAAAGGAAATAGAACAATATATTTGTCTAAATTAAATTCTTGTTTAATATTATCAATATTAGATGTAGCCCAAGTAAAGTCTGGTTTCATTGTATTTTCTGCTTTAATGCCGCAAAATTTTAGTTGATGTGTGAAACGATCTAATACTGGGTCTTTATCAAATTCTTCTTTAGATATATTTGTGGGTAATGTTGTCTCAGAACTAGACCATGTATCAAATTTTGATTTTGGAAATAAAATATTTTTGTAAAATTTTGTTCTAGAAGAGTTTTGAAGGTCATAAACTTTTATAAAACGAAACTTTTTTAAAATCCTCATCAACAAATATAGATAAATTAAATTAAATCTGGATAATCGTTTGTCTAAAATAACATTATGAATAAATGGGTTTTTTTTAAATAATTCAAAGTAAGGTTTGGTAGTTAATATATGTATTTGATCATTTGGGTGATTTTCAGAAATATCTTGAATTGCACCACTTGCTTGGGCTATATCTCCTAAAGAACCGTGCTTAATAACTAAAATATTAGACATATTTTTAACAACTTAACATAGTATATATTTTTATGAATAAAATTCTAGTTGAAGTCTCTGTTGGTGAGCTTTTAGATAAAATTTCTATTTTAGAGATAAAAAAAGGGAAAATTCAAGATCCTGAAAAACTAAAATTCATTAATGACGAACATACTATTTTAAAAGAACAGTTAGATCAAAATGTCAGCTCAGACGAAAAACTTAACCGTTTGTTTCAATCTTTAAAAGAAATTAATGCTAGATTGTGGGTGATTGAAGATGACAAAAGATTATGTGAAAAAAATTCTGATTTTACTGAAAATTTTATTAGACTTTCAAGAGACGTACATTTTTTAAATGATGACCGTGCTAAGATAAAGTTAGAGATAAATAATCACACCGGTTCTAAAATTAAAGAAATTAAAGAATACACATCTTATTGAAAACTATATTTTTTTTCTAAATATTTTATCAAATTGTGAATAATAAAAGTCATAAATAAGTAAATACCTCCGGCCAAAAGAAATACCTCTAATGGTTTATATGTCGTTGACACAATGTGTTTTGCAACACCAGTAATGTCCATTAATGTTACTGTACTGGCCAAAGAAGTTCCCTTCATCATTAATATAATTTCATTACCATAAGCTGGCAAAGATTGTCTAATCGCTACTGGAATTTGAATTTTATACAAAATGATTTTATTAGATATACCAAGGCTTTTACCAGCTTCAATAATTCCTGGTTTAATTGTTTGAAAAGCTGATCTTAAAATTTCTGAAGTATAAGCCCCTGTATTTAATGCGAATGCAATAATTGCACACCAATAAGGTTCTTTTAAAATCACCCAAAGAAAAGTTTGCCTTAACCATTCAATTTGTCCTAAACCAAAATAAATTATAAATATTTGAACCAGTAAAGGAGTTCCTCTAAATAAATAAGAATAACCATAAGCAAATTTATTTATAAATGGATTTTTATTTAATCTTAAAACTGCAAATATAAATCCAATTAATAAGCCAATGATTAAAGATACTGATAATAGCTTTAAAGTTATAACAGCTGCACTTAGTAACTTTGGTAAACTTGTTAACATTAAATCTAAATCCATTAAAAGCCCCTACTATATTTAACTTCAAGTTTATTAATCAACTTCATGCTTAAAAAAGTAAGCATCAAATATAAAACTGCCGCAAAAGAATAGAAGAACAGTGGGTCTCTAGTTGAACCTGCCGCAATATATGATTGTCTCATGATTTCAACTAAACCTGTAACTGATATTAACGATGTATCTTTTAAAGTGATCTGCCAAACATTGCTTAAATTTGGAATAGCTAACCTTAACATTTGTGGCATGATTACTTTTAAAAAATAAATATGTCTTTTAAATCCTAAAACTTTACAGGCTTCAAATTGACCTTTGTCTATTGATTGAATAGCACCTCTAAATACTTCTGTTGAATAAGCACCCGATATAATACCGATAGCAACTGAGCCAGTAATAAAAGCATTAATCTCTATATATTCAAAGTAGCCAAATATTGAAGCAACATACATAATTGCTCCACTTCCTCCAAAAAAGAAAAGGTAAATTACCAATAACTCTGGAACACCTCTAATTACAGTTGTGTAAGTGTTTGCAATAAAGTTTAAAAATTTATTATTTGATAATTTAAATGGGGTAAAAATTAATGAAAATAGAAAACCAATTAACATTGCTGTAACTGCTACAGCAATAGTCATTAGAGTTGCGTAAAACAACTCATCTCCCCAGCCTGTTTTTCCGAAAGTTAAAAGATCCATATCGAAAGGGCGACTAAATTAATAGCCGCCTTTTCAAAATATTATTTACATAGAAGCGTCAAAGCCAAAATGCTTGATCGCTAATTTGCTGATGATTCCTTCTTTTCTAGCAGTGTTAATTGCTTTGTTGAAATCTTTAAGAAGTTGAGCATCTCTTTTACCAATTGCATCATCTCCACCTTGTCTCATTCCAACTCCAACACCGTTACCAAAAGCACCACCTGAAAAAGTAGGTCCAACTAATACAACTGATTTTCCTGATTTATCTGCATAATCAGTGAATGCAACTGCCGCAGCCAATGCAACATCACATCTACCAGACGTTAAGTCTAAGTTTACTTCATCTTGAGTTTTGTAAGTTCTAACATTTACTTTACCTACGTCACCAGACTCTAAAAAGTTTTGATGAATAGTTCCTGTTTGCGTACAAACAGTTTTTCCAGCAAGTGCAGAAGTTAAAGTTTTAAGAGTTTTTTTAACAGCACTTCCACCTAAAGTTAAATTAATACCTTCTGGTGTGTCCATGCCTTCTAAACTTGAACCTTTCATTACTGCAAGTGCAGCTACTTCGTCAGCATAACCTTGTGAAAAAGTAATTGTTTTTTGTCTCTCAGCTGTTATTGACATTCCTGCCATAATTGCATCGAACTTTCTCATTAACAAAGCTGGAATCATTCCATCCCAATCTTGTTCAACGATAGTGCACTCATGACCCATGATTGCACAAAGTTCATTTGCTAATTCAACCTCAAAACCAATAAGAGCACCAGATGCATCCTTAGAGTTCCATGGTGGATAAGCACCTTCTGTTCCAATTTTTATTTTATCAGCGTAAACATTTCCGATTAATAATAAAGAAGCAAGAACAGTTAAAATTGTTTTTTTTAATATATTCATTTTTTCCTCCATAAATTTAAGGGGAGAAATCCCCATTAGGGATATTTATTTCATAAATTTGGTAATTTAAAAAGAAAATTTTAGTGGTTGATCGAAGATGAGAAGTTCCAAGAACAGTCAAAACTTGGAATATAAACCCTATCTAAAGTTGTATTGCCAAAATTCTTGTTAAAAACATCAAGCCATTTTTTAACTTGTTCTGGTTTTTTATCTTGGCTACCCACTTGTGCTGTAATTACACCGTTTGGTTTTAATATTCTAATTAAGGTGTCCATATTTTTAGCAGCTAAATCTATGCAAAATTGATCATCATTAAGATCAACGAAAATTTTATCATACTTATCGTCTTCAACAGATTTTATACTTTCAAAAGCATCACCCCAAATACATTTAACTGAATTTTTTTCTGTCGATTTATTACCAATACTTCCCAGATGTTTGTTGCATACTTCAACAACTTCTGGATCAAGCTCATACCAGTCTATAAAATCAAATCCTTTAGACATGCACTCTCTTGCAACTCCTCCATCTCCACCACCAATGATAGCTGCCGTTCCCATATCTTTATTTAACTTCAATGCAGCATTTACAAATGTTGAGCTGTATAAAACTTCATCATTAGTTGCGACCTGAATTTCATTATCAATAAATAATGATTTACCAAATTGTTCTAAATCCAATATTTCAATATGTTGACCCACTTTAGATTTAAAATCTTCTAAAACTTCATTTACCACATATGATTTTTGTAACCCAGGTGAACTATAAATATCACGATATAAAGATTTTGTATCTCTATCAAAAGCTTTAGTGACAATTCTTTTATGTTTAAATTCTTTTTTAACAATATCTAGTGCAATAGAGGGGCTTACTTTTCCACATGTAAAAAAATCAAAACTAATAATCCCTTTTTCTGGAAATGTATGAAAACTGATGTGACTTTCAGCTAATAAAGCAAGAATAGTGAAACCATGGGGTTCAAATTTATGTTTTGAAATTTTGAGAATTGTAACTTCAGCTGCTTTAGCTATTTTACGAATTACATTTTCGTAGACTGAAGGGTCATACTCTTGAGTAGTACCGATGATGTCTAAAGTTATATGCTCACCTACTTTAGTCATAAAAATTATTCCCTCTTATAATTTTTTATTAATATTAAGTTGGAAAGTTTTATATAGGTGAATTGACATTTTTCAACATTTAATCAATTTTTTATATTTTACTTGATTACATTAAAATTGAGTGCTTATTATACTTGCAAAAGCACTCGCCCCTAAGGTTAGATTTTTATTCCAATCATTGTCAGCATTTTGATCCGCATTATCAGATATGTATTTAAAGCATTTAAATTCAATATTTTCTAACTTGCAAACTTTTGCAATGGCATAGGCCTCCATATCAACCACATCTACTTCCATATCTATCTTTTTATTAACAAAACTGTCTCCCGTTCCACAAGAATAACCATCTTTTGATGTAATTATTTCTTTAATTTTATCAAAAGGTGTTTCTCCCAATTCAAAATCTAAACCTCTAACATCCATATCTCTTTGATAAAATTTAGTGCATTCTACGATTCCTTTTAATTTACTATTAATTGCTCCAGCAGTACCATAATTAATAATAATCTTGGGCTTATGAAGATAAATTAATCGAATAGTATTGTAAGTAGCATTAATTTTCCCAACACCTGTATGATTAAAATAGTCTAGTCCGATTGTTTCTTCTTTAATTGCCGCAAGGAATAATTTGTTCATAGATTTTTTTTATTAAAGATATAAATATATTAATAGCATGAATTTAAAAGATTATATTCGATCAATACCCAATTATCCCAAAAAAGGAATTTTATTTAGAGATATTACAACTTTAATTAAAGATGAAAATGCATTTGAAGAATGTATTAACCAAATTATTGAAAGATCTAAAAAATATAAAATTGATAAAATTGCAGCAATTGAATCAAGAGGATTTGTATTTGCTTCTGCTGTTTCTTATCTTCTTAAAAAACCTTTTATTATGTTTAGAAAAAAGAACAAACTTCCTGCTGAAACTTATTCTGTTGATTTTGAATTAGAGTATGGAACGGCAACTATTGAAGTACATAAAGATTCAATTAATAAAGATGATTCAGTTTTGATTATAGATGATTTAATAGCAACAGGTGGAACAGCTGAAGCTGCAGCCAAACTTGTAGAAATGTCAAATGCAAAAGTTGCAGCATTTGTTTTTGCGATTAATCTTTTTGATCTAGGTGGATCTGATAATTTGGTTAAAAAAGGATATAAGATAGAAAATTTAATAAACTTCCCCGGTCATTAGACTTTTAAAAATGGAAAAAATTAGTAAAGTTTCGAGAATTATTAGAAAATTATATTACATAATATTTATTGAAAATTTTAGTAAAAAAATATCCTATAATTTCCCACCAAATTATTTTAGGTGGGATCTGATTAAATATTTACATGAAAAATATAAGTTTAACTCTTATTTGGAAATTGGATGCGATAAAAATCAATTATTTTCAAGAATAAATATTAACAAAAAATTTGGCGTTGATCCATCATCAGGGGGTAATATTAGAAAAACTAGCGATGAATTTTTTAAAAATAACAAGGACACTTTTGACTTAGTTTTTATTGATGGACTTCACGAGTACACGCAAGTCAAAAAAGATATACTTAACTCTTTAAAATTTTTGAATTTGAATGGTTTAATTCTAGTTCATGATTGCTTACCTGAAAGCATGTCTAAACAAGCTGTCCCAAGATACCGAATGCTTTGGAATGGTGATGTTTGGAAAGCGATAGTTGATTTGAGACAAGATGAAAATATAGAAATATACACTTGTGAAATGGATCAAGGAATAGGTGTAATTCAAAAAAAAAAAAATACTAGCATTTTACAAATAAGTAAAAAGATAAAAGAATTAAAGTTTAAAGATTTTTATAAAAATCATAAAGAATATATGAGGACAATTTCTATAAAGGATTTACAAGAAAAGTTTTAATTGGCAGAGCTGAGCTTAGGTCTATACCAAGAACCTCTTCCCACTATTGCATTAAATGTACCTGATGCTCTTAAAAAATAGATTGTACTTTTTCTTTTATTGAACAAATAAAATAAAGTCCCCTTGATATAATTAAACAAAATTATAAAGAAAGCTTTTCTAAATGCATAAAAAAAATTTTTATATTTTATGTTGTAATAAACTTTAGACCACATCCAATGCCAATTTCTACATTTATCAAATTCGAATCCTATATTCGATGATTTGGCTGCCAAATGTTTAATCTTAGAATCTTTAATTATAAAGATTTTTTCATTTCTTTTTTTTATTCTCTTGCAAAGATCTATCTCCTCCAAATATAAAAAGAAACTATTGTCAAAATAATTAGCTTTAGATTTTTTTATTAACATTGAAAAACCATTAACAAAATCAACGTCTATAATTTTTTTATTGTCTATTCTTTCTTCGAAACTATCTCTGAAATAACCAAAATTATTAGGTTTTGTTAATGGAGAGATGATTGTGAAATTATTATTTAATTTATTTGCACCATCAACTAATTCTTTAATACAATTTTTTTCTAAAATTGTATCTGGATTTAATACAAATACATAAGGAGTCTTTGCTAATTTTAAAACTTTGTTATGAGCGGCTCCATATCCAATATTTTTTTTAGATAGTATGTACTTAATATTCGGGTATTTTTTATTAATAGTCTTCTTAAGATCTGTATCATTAGAATTATCAAAAATAATAATTTTTTTTACTTTATTGATACTTTTTAAGCACTGAAAAACTACTTTTTCGCTTCTAAATAAAACTAAACTAATCGTAATATCGTTAAAATTCATTTTAAAATGATACTATTATAATATATTAAAATATTTATTATATGAAAAAAAAAATTATTGTAACAGGTGGACTTGGATTTATTGGAAGTAATTTAATCGATTTATTAATTAAAAAAAAATACTTTGTAATTAATATTGATTGCATCACCTACTCCTCTAATTTTTATAATACCAAAGATTTTAAAGATAATTATAAATTTATTAAGTGTAATATTAATGATCAAAAAAAGATTTTAAATTTATTTTTAAAATATAAGCCTGTTGGTATTTTTAATCTTGCTGCTGAAACCCACGTCGATAGATCAATTGACGGTCCAAAACCTTTTATTGATAGCAATATTCTTGGTGTATTTAATTTACTTGAAGCTTTTAGAGAATTTCAAAGAAAATATATAAATACAAGATTGATTCACATTTCTACAGATGAGGTATATGGTGATGTTTTAAAAGGTAGATCTGATGAAAACTATAGTTATAAACCAAGCTCCCCTTATGCTGCTAGCAAAGCTGCCTCTGACCATTTAGTTTATTCTTATGTAAGAACTTTTAAAATACCCGCAATAGTAACTAACTGTTCAAATAATTATGGCCCCAAACAACATCCAGAAAAACTTATTCCCAAAATTATATATAATATAATTAATAATATTAGTTTACCACTTTATGGGAAAGGTAAAAACTCAAGGGAATGGATTTTTGTTGATGACCATTGTAACGCTTTGATTAAAGTTTTGAAAAAAGGAAAAATTGGCGAATTCTATAATATTGGCTCTAATAATAATTTGAATAATATTCAAATTATTAAAATGTTAATTAATATTGCAAAAAAACACATTAAAATTGGAAATAAAGTTAAAATTAAATATGTAAAAGACAGGCCTGGTCATGACTTTAGGTATGCGCTAAATAGCAATAAAATTAAGAAAGATTTAGGATGGGAACCTACATTTGATATTAAGTTAGGATTAAAAAAAACTTTTTTATGGTATTATTTAAACCAATCTTATTTTAAAAATATAAAAAAAAAAGACATAATCAAAAGATTAGGTAAAAAATGGTAAAAAAAGGAATTATATTAGCGGGTGGATTGGGAACTAGAATGAGTCCATTAACAAAAGCTGTAAATAAACAGTTACTTCCCATATATGACAAGCCTTTAATTTTTTATCCACTATCAATATTAATGTTATCAAAAATTAAAGACATACTTATTATTGTTAACAAGGGTCAGCTTGATCAGTATAAAAAAATAATACCTAATGGAAAAAATCTAGGTATTAAAATTACTTATGCTGAACAAGAAAGTCCTAAAGGGTTACCAGACGCTTTCATATTAGGAGAAAAATTTATTGACAAAAAAAATGTGGCCTTAATTTTAGGTGATAATTTTTTTTATGGGCAAAACTTGACTAAAGTACTGCAAGATAGTGCAAAATTAAAAAGCGGTGCAAAAATTTTACTCCATAAAGTTCAGAAGCCAGAATTATATGGAGTTGCAAAGATAGACAAACAAAGAAAAATTATTTCCCTTAAAGAAAAACCTAGAAAATTTTTTTCGGATTTAGCTGTTACAGGACTTTATTTTTTTGACAAAGATGTTGTTGAATATGCAAAAAAATTAAATCCTTCAAAAAGAGGTGAATTAGAAATCATTGACCTTTTAAGTAAATATAAAAAACAAAAAAAACTTTCTGCAAATCTTATTGGCCGCGGTGGGGCATGGTTAGATGCTGGATCAATTGAAGATTTTTACAAAACATCAGCATTTGTTGAGGCTATAGAAAGTAGACAGGGATTGAAGATAGCCTGCATTGAAGAAATTGCTCTTAATAATGGATGGATAGGAAAAAAAGAAATTAATAGCTCAATAGATTTTTATGGAAAATGTAATTACTCAAACTATTTAAAAAAACTATCTAATTAATATGCTTAATCGTTTGAATATTTTATTCTGGTAGCTTATATTTCAATATTTTACTTACTAGACTTTTAAAAAAAATTTATAATGAAAAAAATACTAATCACTGGGTCAACAGGATTTATTGGTTCTAACATTTTAAAAAATATTTCTTACACTAATAATGTTTATATTATACTTAGAAAAAAAATAAAAATTCACCGTCATAAAAAAATAAAAATTATAAATTATAAAAACTTTAATGATCTAAACTCTAAATTAAAAAAAATAAAAATAGATATTATAATACATTGTGCAACACATTATGTGAAAGAACACTCATATAGTGACATACAAAAACTAGCTAATTCAAATATATTATTTGGGAATATTATTTTAGAGAATTTGGACATAATGAACGTAAAAAAATTTATAAACTTATCTACTGTATGGGAAGATTACAATTCAATAAAAGATGATAATCCAAATCTTTATTCTGTTTATAAAAAAAGTTTTAGTCATTTAATAAATTTTTATAAAAAAAAATTTATTAATATATCTTTCTATAATATTATGATCTCCGATACATTTGGTAAGGGGGATAAGCGTATCAAGTTAATCAATGTATTAAAAAATAATTATAAAAAAAATAAAAAAACTAAAATTATATCGAAAAATTTATATCTTAATCTTCTTAATGTTGAGGATATTTTTAGTGCAGTTAATATAATTGTTAATAAAAAGGTTAAGCCTGATCAATATCTATTAAAAAATAAAAAAGATTATAAGATTACAGATATTATATATGCCTTTAATAAATTTTTTAAAAAAAAAATTCATGTTAACTGGATATCAAGTAAGATAATTAAACAAAAAATTTATTCCTATAAAAAATTTAATAACTGGACACCTAAAAAAAGTCAATTACAAGATATAATAAATATAATTAAAAATTAATATAATACTTATAAATAAAATGATTAAAAAAGTATATTATGGTAAAGCTGTATACGATCACAAAGAAATTAATGCAGCCATAAAAGTTTTACGAGAAGGTAGTCTTTCTCTAGTAGATGGTAAAAATGTAAAACAACTAGAAAAAATTGTGCCTAAAATTTTTGGTAAAAAATTTGGTTTAATGGTTAATTCAGGGTCTTCTGCTAATTTATTAGCATTAGCTGCTCTAGATTTTAAAAGGGGGTCTGAGGTAATAACTCCAAATCTTACTTTTTCAACAACGGTTGCTCCTATTTATCAGTTAGGTCTAATTCCACATTTTATTGGGGTTGAAAAAAATAAATTTGTTGCTGATATAACACATATTGAAAAATGTATTAATAAAAAAACTGTGGCTTTAATGATTCCAAACTTATTAGGTAATATTGCAGACTGGAAAAAAATTAATAAAATTGCAAAAAAATACAAACTTAAAGTTATAGAAGATTCAGCTGATACTATAGGTTATACTGATGGTGGCTCAATTAATGGTAAACTGTCGGATATAACAACAAACAGTTTTTATGCATCACACATAATTAATGGTGCAGGAACAGGTGGCATAGTTTGTTTTAACAATAAAAAATTATACGAAAGAGCGAAACTTCTTAGGGGGTGGGGAAGATCATCGGCTACTTTTAATGAGTCAGAGGATATTTCTCAAAGATTTAATGTTAAAATTTCTGGTATAGATTATGATGCAAAATATATTTTTTCAGAAATGGGCTATAATTTTTTGCCTTCTGAAATTTCTGCAGCATTTGCATTAGAGCAAATTAAAAAACTTAAAAATAATATTTCAATTAGAAATAAAAATTTTGATTATTTGGTAAAATTTTTTAATAGATATCATGAATATTTTCACTTACCCGAACAGTATAAAAAAATAAAAACACCCTGGTTAGCTTTCCCATTGGTGATTAAAGAAAATAAAATTTTTAATCGAAGAGAAATGCAAATTTTTTTTGAAAAAAATAACATTCAAACCAGAACAATTTTTACAGGTAATATTTTGAAACAACCAGTAATGAAAAATAGATATCATAAAAAACATCCTGAGTGCCATGTTGTAGCCGATGATGTAATGAAAAATGGAATATTATTAGGTTGTCATCAGGGTATGGTTAAAAATGAGTTAGTTTACATGTGTGATATTTTTGAAAAGTTTTTAAAAAAAAATTATTCTGTTTAATGAAAATAGAAAAAACAAAATTTAAAGATTTAATTATTATAAGAAAAGAAAATCATATAGATAAAAGGGGATATTTCAGGGAATTATTTATAGAAAAAAACTTTAAAAAAAAGTTTCCTTTTGATGTTATGTCTTTATCTAAAAAAAATGTATTAAGAGGATTACACTTACAAATTAAAAAACCACAAGGAAAATTAATTACAGTGATGAGGGGAAGTCTGTTCGATGTAGCTTTAGACTGTAGAAAAGAATCAAAAACTTTTGGTAAATATTTTGCTATAAATTTATCTGAGAAAGATAATGTTTCTATATATATACCTGAAGGCTTTGCTCATGGATTTTGTGCATTAGAAAATAACACCATACTTCATTATAAGTGTACTAATTATAGAGATGCTAAATCAGAAACTGGGATACTTTGGAGTGATTCAGTGCTAAAAATTAAATGGCCAATTAAAAATCCGATAGTTTCTAATAAAGACAAAAATAACCTTACCTTTTTGAATTTTAGTAAAAATAATTTATTTTGAGTTTATTGGTAGCGGGAAGTGGAATCGAACCACTGACCTCAGGCTTATGAGTCCTGCGCTCTAACCGACTGAGCTACCCCGCCACTTAATTATCGTTGTTTTATAATAGATTTTATTTTTAGTCCAATCAAGTATTTGCCTGTTTTCCTTGCTGACTGTGTCCTATGTGTGTCAAGAACTGAGTATTTTAATATTCCCACGGTCTTTACCTTTTATGCTTTAATACGTTTAGAAAATTTATCTTTGTGACCTAAAAATTTTTTCATTTAATTTTTGCCGCAATAAAATCTAAAATTTGTGGATAGTAATCTTGAAAACAAGAATAATAAAGCATTACATGCCCTCTAGCTTTTTTCTTCATTTCTTTCTTTTCTTTTTTATCAACTGGCTTAAATCCTTTATGTTTTTTTTTAACATCATGGGTCT
>Ga0209091_10002133_pt1 | contig 16911 bp, 6 predicted proteins | sample ArcticOcean_MG_C_6_FD_187438 | JGI IMG/M metagenome (GOLD analysis project Ga0209091, IMG submission 187438) | Marine microbial communities from western Arctic Ocean - ArcticOcean_MG_CB8_128 (SPAdes) (version 2) | ecosystem: Environmental > Aquatic > Marine > Oceanic | place: Arctic Ocean...
TAGCACCATCTTTCCTTCGTATTTTCAACCTACCCATGGCAGCCTGTATCCGTTGTCCTCTTCGTTTCAGCTCCGCTTTGTTCAATCGACCTTTGGTTTGTTTCGTGAACCAGCCAAAGTAGCCTTTAAAAACGAAGTAAAACACCATGCTGGCGCAGCTGAAGGCGACAAAAATGGCCGGGAAGACGTCCTTGCGAAACATAACTCCGATGTTTTGTAAGTGGTCGGCGTTGACCGAGAGCATTTTAATCGCGGAGGTATCTTTGGCGTAACTCGCAAACGCTCGTGAACAGAATTGGGCCACCGCCATAGAACAGAGCATGATTAAGCCGGTATTGAAGAGCAAACCCGTCATTGTTGTCGCGCCGAGTTTCATTCTGTACGCATTAAAAACAAATAAGAACTTTAAACCGAGCTTCTCGTTGCCTTTCACCACGCAGGAGATTAAGTAGAAGCAATATATGGCAAACATCGCCGTGCCGAACAAGTTGAAGACGCTATCCAGAGCCTCAAACATCGAGTTCAAAAACGGATGCACCGGGTTTTTTGCTAAGATGTATAACCCGACGTGCAATATCCACGTTATGGAGAGAATAAAGGCTAAGATACCGTAGAACAAGGACCACCAGTACCCCCAGACGGTGAAGGTCCACGACGTCGCCCTATTTTCGCCTCTCGGGTAGAGCTTTTGCAACTCTCTCTCCTCGTCTTCTATATCTTCCAACTCCATGCTTAAATTCTTCAACTCGCTTCGAATCTTGCGACTTCTACCGTTACTTCTTTCTTCGTTTCGTACTGCTTTGACCTTTTCGTGAATTTCTAACGTCTTTATTGCGATTTGTTGAGCGCTTCGATCGTATTCGGATTTGCCGATGGTTTTCCTCGGTCGTTGGATAAATCGCGTCACCGCATCGATTGGGTTTGCAGCCATGCCTATTCCCGCATACGGAGCGAATAAGAACCATCCGACGAAAGATGTCAACGCAGCAACGTACGCTGGAAAAGAAACGTCTAAAGTCCACGATTTCGTGATGGCTTCGGAACTTCCCGAGTCGCACGCGTCCCCGATTAAATAGGGAGGACTCGTCGCGCTGCTCGAAAAGTCCGTCGGTGAATACGTGTTACTCCCATCCGGGTATGGATTAGCCCGAATACACAAGTGCACTCCTTGCCTTCCATCGAAATCCGAGAGCAACATCATCCCACTCTTTACAGACGTGATTGAGAAATCCGCGTATCCCGTGTAATACCAACACAAAAACAACACCAACGAGACGAATATGGCGGACATGACGACCCAAAATAAACTGTTGTACAGCTTTTGCGAAAGCGTGGCATCAAAATCTGACTCGTACCAAAACGTGGTGAACGGAATTAAAATCGCCACGTACACTAACGTGATGATATATATCGAATACCAAATTTCGTCCATCGGTAACGTCGTTTCGCACGCTGACAAAGATACGCTCGCATCGCACGACGCCCTATTCGCTACATCTAACGGGAGCAATAATATCGCCCCCGAGGCTATCGTTAATCCACTGATGACGATTATTTTCGGAAACCACGCTTGGTTCCTGTCTTCCGGGTGTTGAAAATTAATCAGCACGTATAAGTTTGCGATGGCGACTAATATCGTCACGACTATAACCACCACGATGAGGAACCTGTTTTTTTCCAGAAAGAAGAGGAAGAAGAAGAAGAAGAAGGAGCGAGTGTGGTGAGTTCCAAGCGATACAAAGGAGCACCCGAGTGAAAAGAACACACTGAGTGTGAGAGAGAGAATCAACGACGTAAACGACGGCGACGAAGAAGAAGACAAAGAAGAGGAAGAAGAAGAGCTGTGCATTTTTTTTTGAATCGCGCGTGTGCCGTTCGGTTTTTGGAAAAACGAGAAGAGAGAAAGAAAAACGATTCAGACGACGCACCAGTTCATCTTCTTCTTATTATTATTATTCGTGTCGTCGCGTGTGTGTGATGATACTACTACGACGGAAGCGCGCTGCTTTTTCTCTCTCTCGCTTTCCTTCTAAAGAGTATAAGAGAGAGAGAGAGTATATTTTTACTCTCGTAGTAATGATGAGAGGAGTTTTTTTTTGCCGGTTCAGAAACGAAGGCACGCAACGGTCTTCAAAAATCCCACCTCTTCTTCGTCTCAAATACTCCTTCTTCTCTTCTGGTCATCAAAAAATTTTAATCACAAATTCAATTTATTTAATTCTTCAAATTCTTCAATGTCTTCTTCGTCGTCGTCGTCGTTTCTGTCGTCGGGTCTCGCGCGTGCGAAGAAGCTCTTCTGCCTCCTCATTCGCAGAGAGAGAACAAGAGAGAGAGAGAGAGAGAGAGAGAGAGAGAGAGAGAGAGAGAGAGAGAGAGAAAGTTGGAAAACTGGTTGAACAGAGATTCAAAACACGCGCCGCCAAAACTACGAAATTGGAATTGGGGATTCTCTCTTTTTGTCTGTTGACCATCATTTCATCATCTCTCTCAAACCCATAACCGGGGGAGAAGATGACGAAAGAGGATCCTCTTCCTCCCCCTCAGCGCGAACCGTCTCCCGCGTTAGCGCGAATGCACTCTATGGGAGTGAGTACGACGAGTGAAGGCGTCGATAATTTTGCTCGAGTGAGCGGGTCGTTCATGAGGTCTACGAAAAACCCGTTGTTGAACAACGACAATAAGAATACCAATTTTGAAGAGAGAAAACAACAACGACCTAGTAAGGACTACCACCAAGACGAGGAACAAGAACCGTCGAGATTTTACCAACGAGAACAGAGTTTGGCGAGGAAATTGAAACATCATGAACACGACAACGCTTTAGAAAAAAAATCGTTCGGTCGATTCCTTTCTTTTTCATCGGCGAAGAAAAAGAACCAGGAAGAGCGTTCGCTAGAGGAGAAAGAAGCGGTAAGGAGACAATCGAAAGTCGCTTCGGCTATTCAGCGTGTTCGAACGGTCAGGGAAGCGGCCAGTGCGGCGAAGATGACGCGTCCAAAGAAAGGCTTTGCGAAGGGATTTCGTCAAGTTGTCGATTTTAAAGCGCTCGGGAGCGACTTGATTACGAATTTCAACGTTAAGTTTCGACGGGTGTTTGAAATTTTGAGATGCGTGGACCCGGACGAAGATAACGAGGCTTTGAGCAGGTACTCGTTGTTGCATCCGAAATCGCCTCTTTATATTCTCTGGAAACGAATGATCAACTGTTTGGTGATGATGGTGTGCTTCGTTTTACCAGCGTTGATTGCGTTTAATTATTCGGACATGCCGGCGTTGCGGTTCGAGCAAGATTTGAGAGTGGTAAAGAACATAGATTTACATAAAAAAGAGCAATTGGGAACGGCTTTGGACGGATTACTCCTTTTTGTGGATATATGTTTCTGCTTTGACGTGCTTGGAAACTTTTTCGCACCGTTTTTTGAGGAGGAGGAGTTGGAATCGAAATTAGTGGACGATCCGTGGGTGGTTTCGTATACATATTTGACCGGATGGTTTCTCGTAGATTTTTTAGGATCGTTTCCGTTTGACACGGCGCTCTCGCCTTTAGTAGACGCGGATGGTGTTAGATTTTTAGAGTTGCTTGGATTGTTTCGGCTGTTGAGATTGTACCACGTGCGAAAGGCGTGGGGGTTTGTGGAGAGAGATCCGCATGTATCCGTCACGAGGATTTCCTTCATCAAGTACTCAGCCATTCTTCTCTTAGCCGGTCACTGGTCTGGATGCTTGCTCTGGTACTTAGCAAAAGCGGAAGAATTTGATGAGACGACGTGGGTTTATGCAGTTGATCCGGAGTTACGATTGCAAAGTATTTTTAGACAGTACAATACCGCCTTGTACTGGGCGCTGGTCACGTTGACGACGGTCGGTTACGGTGATATATCGCCGCGGAATCCGACGGAAAGATCGTTTACCATGGTAATAATGTTGATGAACATGTGCATATCCGCATACGTCATTGGCACCATGACGACGCTAATTACGAAAGGCGACCAAAAGCTCTCTCGATTTAGAGACAACATGGCCAATCTCATTCGGTTCATGAGAAGGCACGAAGTTCCATTGCACATTCAACAACACGCCATGGCTCACGTTCATTTAAGTTTTCGAAAAGCGAAAGAAGACGACTTCGACGCTCTGGAACACTGTCCAGAACATCTGATCTCTCACGTTCGATCGGCGATGTATTTAGACCGATTGAAAATTTCGAGATTGTTCATGGGATGCTCTCGCGATTTCATGCTTGGCTTGATGAAACTCTGTCAGTGGGAGTATTTCAATCCCGCGTCTTTGATTATGACGCGTAAATACAAGTCGACGCGATTGTTTTGCATCGTTGAAGGCGAAGCGATTGTTTTGAGCGACCGATTTACGGTAATGGACTATTTGAAAGAAGGCGATTGGGTTGGCGTCGAATCGTTTCTGATTCAAAAAGAAGCGCAGTGGAGCGTCTCAAGTGCGAGCTTAATCAAATGCATCGCCATCGATTGCGCGAAGTTACACACCTTACTAAGCGAAAACATGACAGATTGGTCGACGGTGTTATTCAATCTGAGCAACATGATTTCTCAGAGAATCGAGGAATCTCTGCCCTCGGCGGAAGGAAACGCGAAAGAAGGAGAAGTTTACCCATTCCAGGGGAGTGATACCTCTTCCGAAAACGACGGGTCTTCGGATACTGGAAGCCATTTATCCGTGCGCGATAGAATCGGCCACTATGAGCAGACTACGTACTTGAGAATAATACGCTCGGTAAATGCGGGCTTGACCATTGCGATGACCAAACTCGTTTATGAAATCAACACGAAAATATTCTCGGCGGCGAGAGACGGAGACATCCGATCGATTAAAGTTATGATTGCAACGAAAGAGTTTGACATCAACTATCAAAATCCATCGGACGGTCGGTCGATTTTACACGTCGGTGCGTACTACGGACACCGAACGTTGTGCGAATTTCTCCTCAATGCTGGAGCAAATCACGCGCTTTTAGATAATCTTGGTTTCTCGGCGCTTGGTCTCGCTGTGATTTCCGGTCACGTGAACACTATCAAAGTGCTCGCTAGAACGTCTTCACTGATTGCAATCGGTCAACCATTAGGAGCAAAATTGTGCGAATTGGTTCAAAATTTGAATTATAGCGTGTTGCAGAACTTCTTAAGTGCCGGAACAAATCCGAACGAACGAAATACGAGCTTTGATACGCCGCTTCACGTCGCGTGTCGCATAGGTAATCTTGAAGCTGTCCAATTACTCTTGAGGTTTGGTGCGAACGCATCACTCACAAATAGACTCGATAGAACAGCTATAGATGAAGCGACAGCAAATAAGTACCCCGATATAGTAAGGAATATTGAAGACGCGCAACGATCGCGGTTGGGTTCTTCGAGCAAACGCGTCAGCGAATCCTTGGGTCAGACTGTGTTTGAACGCGAGGAGACGATTCGCGCCCATTCTCAGATTATCATCGCGAAATGGTGGAGAGGGTATCACTGTCGAGTCGCGCTTCGCGGTCGTTTGCAACACGTCTTTATAGCAGGTTCGGGTGGATACGAACGCATCTAAGTTGTTTGTTGAAATACATTAATAACACACTTTACGCAAGCCGAGTGGGAATTGTACTTATAAAATAATAATAATAATATCAATAATATCAATAAATCACAAAACTAAATAGCCATTAATAATGCACTTCCTGCAATTCCCATTCCTATGAACCACGCTACTCCGAAATACGCGTGTAAACTCAACAATCTATTGTTTGCATTTGGAACGCACGCTACTTTTAAATCGTTTGTGAGCATAAAAATTCTCTGCGAAATGCCCACGTAAATCGCGGTGCAAAGCATGAAGTTTAACACCGGATACTCTTCTGGCAACAATCCTAACAACATCCCGGGTTGCCCATTCGGTACCGACGAAGACAACCAAATGTGAAACTGAGAAATGTACGTTTCTAAGGTGATTTTCCCACATTCACAAAAAATGTGAATAAAATAACTTCGCATCGTCAGGCTGAAGTTTCTAAAAATGATGAATATCGTAATCGGTATCCACGACGTGTACGGATGCACGACGTTGTATTCCAACTTTGGTAAAACATAATACGTTGTGTACCACCAGTATGCTGCTATTGTGTTGACGGTTAAAATTAACCCTTGGATGACTGTTTTCTCCTTTGTTGGTTTCTCGTCTACCCATCTCACAAACGCTTCGTACTTTGGGTGTACGAATGCGCACACCATGCCATAGATCCAAACGTACCTGTCTAGACCAGAGCGAAAGAACCATTCGTGCATTGGATTTACGTCTGGTTTTTTCGGGTCGGTATAAGATAGCAACCACTCGAACGGTTTGAACAAGACGGTGAATACGCCCGGCACTTCCCAAATGACGTACACCAGTACGATCAAAATTACCATTTTAGCCACTATCATGTTCGTCGATGTGTTGTGTTCCTTGAAAACCAACAGCGAAAAGTACACGAAGAGCGTGAACAGCGTGTGCATGGGACAAATATAGTATAGAACATAATCGTTCCTCAATGCGATACACACGAACAAGACGAAGAAGTTCAAACGCCACATCATTTGCGAAAATCTCCCCACCGAAAAATCTTTGCGAACGTGATAGTAGGAGAAATTCCCAAATCCAGTCATCCAGACGTACGCAGCGATAAAGATACGAATCGCGTTATAAATCTCCGAAGCTTTGAAGTAGTGATAGAGCAAAAATAAGACTTGCATCCATCCCTTCCACTCCTCGGTTTGCTCTCTGTTTAGCGGTGCACTCGTCTTGCTTTGTCGCAACGTCTGATAACAGCCGTACGCCGCCAACGTAACAAAGATGGCGATGAAAAAGTCTCTCGAATACGACTTTGTCCTCTCGGGAAACGTATTCGTTCGATCGCACACGTAAAACACGAACAAGATAAAGAATAGTTCCGCCCAAGAGCGAAAAATCAATCTCGCCCTCTCGATGGCATCCGCGTCGCCTTGGAGTATCCGCATGGCGCCAATGTTCGTGAACTTTACGTTGCCGTTGTCCCCGGTAGATGGAGAAGCACCGACGGCATCGCTCATGTTCCCGCTCTGTGAATTTTGTCGTCCAAAGCTGTCCGTGAAATTTGCAAACGAGCGTTTCTTATCCTCGTCGCTCATATCTTGCATGGAGTTAGAAATCATCGATCCGTCTGGAGTATTTCCTCCTCCTCCTCCTCCTCCACCTCCTTCCAATAAAACATCAAACTTCTTCGTTCCAGCCATTCGCATCTCGATCGAGTCTTCCGCTATTCCTTTATTATACCCACCGTTGTGCATTCGTTTCATTCTCACGTGGTGTAAAAACTCCGCGTATACGTATAAGGCGACGATGAACACGCCGGAGAGGAATAAACCGAGTTGAAATCGTCCGTATTCCATGACGGATGATGGTTCAACCTCTTCATCTCCTTCAAAAGAGGAAGAAGTTAAAGAAGAAGAAGAAGAGAAGTCCAACAGCGTTCTTCGCTTGGCGACGTCCTGCCAACTCAAATAATGATGATCCATCTTTCTCTCGTCGTCGTGAATGGATTTTGTAAAAAGTCTACGAGTGAGAAAGAAGTCTCGGACGAGGAAGAGTCAATGAAGTAAAAATTCTATCTGCTTTTTGTGTCATTTCTTGTTCTCAAAATTCGTGAGGAAAAAGGTCACTTAAACTACTTTAACTGCTATTCCTACTCATAACACATCATCATCATCACAACAATCATCATCATCAATCGAATGGGATTTGATTTCCATCGTAAATGGCCGTCAGTCCCTCTTTGTACGAGGGAAAGAGGAGCGATGAAGAGGAGGAGGATGCGAACGCGCGTTTGAGCTTTACGTTCTTGACTCGCTTTTCGCTCTTGTCGGGGAGGAGGATATCTTTTTCACCACCCGATTTATATGTGATATTCTTCTCATTGTCTTCGTTATTTATTTCGTAACTAAGAAGAGTTGCCGCGAAATCGACGGCTTCGTCTCGAGATGAAGGATAATCGTCGACGAGGTTGTATATGGCGACGCGATTATCGTCGTCGATAAAAACGGTATCCTCTTCTTCGTCGCTTACTTCTTTTTCGATGCACCGAACGAGCGCGTTGGCGACATCCGCCACGTGGATCCGAGACGTGTACATCTTCTTCCTCCGAGATATTTGCGTTGGCGTTAACGATCTCGTATTAGCGTTATCGCTTTTTTTAATGCTATAAGTATTGCTATTATCCTCACTCTGTGTCTCTACTTCTTTCCTCCGAGTCTTCTCTTGGAATTGTCGCTCTCTTTCGCGTTTCGAGGCGATATCGATAGCGCTCCTTCCAGGGCCGTAAATGCCACCCAATCGAAATATTCGCAACGAAGACTTTACATTATTTCTTTTGTTACCATTTACTACCCACTCTGTCCACGCCTTTTCGGCGTTTAACCTTCGCTGAGCGACTATCGAATCTGGATTCGGTTCCGTCGTTTCGTCCACCCACTCGCCGAGATGGCCTCCGTACACGCCCGTCGAACTCAAATAGATAAACGTCTGTCGCTTCTTCGCATTCTCCAAGACCTCTCTGACTGCTTTTGTTGATAATATCGGGTCTAAATCTAAATCACCATTCGGTGGCGTCGAAATTAAAATAACGTCTGCTTTCTTCAACCACCATTCGCACTCCTCTCCTAACGGTTCCCCGTCGTCTGATTTCCACGCGTACACTTCTTCGCACCACGTGCCGTTCGAGCGAAGATTCAAAGCCTCCGCTTTCTCTCGCGATCGAGTCGTGCCCACTACAATCCACTCAAAATCTTCCTCTTTTTCTCCTTTCTCGTTATTACTATTACTCTTCTTCTTTTTCTTCTTTGTCTTGAGCAGTTGGTTGGCGACGCCGATGGCGCAATACCCGAAACCAAACGCAAAGAAATTTTTTTTCTTCTTTCGTATTCCTTGTCCTTGTTCTTGTTGTTCTTTACGTGAAGAAGAACGAGAAGGAAAAGATCTGCAAAGACGATTTCGACGAGAACGGGCGGAGGAGGAGGAAAAGGAGGAGAAAGAAACGGTGGGAGTGCTGGAGGTGCGCATCTTTTTGTTTATACTAATGTGATTTGTGTTTAATTTGTTTCGTGACAAAGACAGAAATGATGTTGTTTTTTGTTTGTTTTTCAATCAAAAAATTTAATAATAAAATTGGTAATTGTTCGTTCTTGTAACACAGTCTCTCTCTCTCTCTCTTTTTTGATTTCCTCAACCTTCCTCCTCACTTTTTAATTCTTCTTCTTAGCACAAAAAATTACTCAAAGTCACTCGAATCGAAATCATCCTCCTCGTCCTCGTCGTCCTCGTCAAAATCTTCTTCGTCGTCGTCGTCGCTGGAATCGTCGACTTTATAGGATTTGCGTTGGACGTTTCTCCCCGCGCGCGCCGCCGGTTTCGCAGCGACTTCCGCGACGACATCCTCCGCGTCGTCGTCGTCGTCGTCACCAAACGAAACGTCCGAGTCCGAATCCTCGGCTTTCTTCTTCTTCTTTGCCGGAGCGGGTTTCTTCGCAGCAGCGGCTGGTTTCTTTGGCGCGGCGGCTTTTTTCGTCGCAGCTGGCTTATCTGCCGCCGACGCCGCTGGTTTCTCGTTGGCGACTTCGTTGACCATCTTTGAAACGGCGTCAAAGTTAAACGAGTCTTGACGCTTGGCTTGTACGGTACCGGAGGAGGCCTTTTGTAACAATCGCTCCGCCAATGATAACTGAGGAACGTCGTCGTCGTCGGAATCCGCAGCAGGAGCAACCACCGGCGCAGGGGCGGCAGCAACTGGAACTGCTTTCGGTGCAGCGGCAACGGGAGCCGCTTTCGGTTTCGCCGGCGCTCGTTTCTTCGGCTTGGTGACTTCAAAGTCGTCGTCCGAGAAATCCTCGTCGATCTCAGAATCTGAAGCGTCCGAGTCAAAGTCCATGGCTTTCTTCTTGATCGCTTTCTTTTTCTTCGCGAGCGCTTTTTGTCCTGCCTTGGTGTTGTTTCTCGCCGCCGCGCGCACTTGCTTTTGCATCTCTTCCTCAGCCGCGACGTCGTCGTCTTCGAGTTGATCCAAATTCTCCTCCAGAGCGTCCAAATCCTTAAACCACAAGTCCTTATCCGTCGTTCCTCTCAAAAGCGCGACTTCGGCTTCCTTCTCTTCCTTTTCCGTGACCAAATCTTCAACCTTCTCCAAAGTTAAGTTCCACAAAGGCATGGAAAGCAAGTAATCGTAGGACGCGTTGGCGTCGTCGGATTCATCCGCCGCGATGTCGTTCTCGTCCGTTTGAACGATAGCCGCCGCCGCCGCCGCAGACGTCTTCGTCTTTGGTAACTTATCGTACATCATCATCTCGAGCTCTTCAACCAACTCAGCCTTCTTCTTTCTATTGACCACCAAGGAGCCTTCGACAACCGCCAAGATGAAACGCGTCTTGTTCGCCAAACGCTTGAGTTCCGACTCGGCAACTTTGATGAGCATTTGACGTCTCTCTTCGTACGCCTTCAATCGCAAAGGAACGAACGATTTCATGATATCCTCTGCGGACTCGTATTTGGTGATGATCGAGTGCTCGTTGAACGCGTGCATGTTGGAGCACGAAATTTTCGACGCCAACTTGAACTTCTTCACGATGCCTTCTTCTTCAGCCTTGGCCAAGTTCGCCGGAGGCATGGTGATGACAAAGTGCACCGATGTGTCCGTGTGATACTCCTTGTAATCGGTAATGAACGGAGCTTTCTTGTCCTTTGGCGCAATGAGTTCTTCCAAGAACTCCTTGTAGTCTTGCGTCCACGTGCGCAACGGTAACTCGGTGATTTCCAACGTGCACTCGTCTCGGATGTGATACGAGCCAGTGGCGATGAATCTTCGCTCGCCCTTGAAGATTTCCTCGGTGATTTCACCCTTGAAGTGTCTGTACCACGGCATCATTTGCGTTGGCTCTTCTTCGTTCAAAATCGCGCGAACGTTGCTGATGACGTCTCTCGCGTTGTAGTTTGGAATCGAAGTAGACCATCCCGTTCCGATACCTTCGGCGCCGTTAATCAAAACAGTTGGAATAACCGGCATGTAATACGTCGGTTCAATCTTTTGACCGTCTTCGTCGTTGTGGTTCAACAACGCGTCGTCGCATTCCGGGAATACAACTCTGGCCAACTGCGCCAAACGCGTAAAAATGTAACGCGGCGACGCGTGGTCCTTCCCGCCTTGCAAACGCGTACCAAACTGACCGCTCGGGACTAACAAGTTGATGTTGTTCGTCCCAACGAAATCTTGCGCGAGATTAACGATTGTCGACGCAAGAGACGCTTCGCCGTGGTGATAGGCGGAGTGTTCCGAGACGTAACCGCTCAGTTGCGCGACTTTGATGTCCGACTTCAACTTTCTCTTGAAGCACGAAAACATAACTTTTCGTTGCGAAGGCTTGAAACCATCAATGGCGGATGGAATAGAACGCATTAAATCCGCCAAGGAGAAGAGAATCAACTCTTTGTTGATAAACTCATCGTACCGAACGGTCTCGCCGCTTTGGTCCAAGAACGTCCCTTCTTCGTACGCGGACAACCACCTTTTACGATCTTCGACTCTCTTCTTGGAGAAGGACATGTCGATCAAATCTCCGTCGCCGTCAGATTCCCAGCAAAATGTCTTGCGGTGCAACTCAATCGCAGCGAAATACTCCTTCGCTTCTTTCGCCGTGGACGTACCGAGACCTTTGTAGTACTTGATGGCCCAGCCTTTACCGTCGTTGTTGACGAGCTTCCAGTTGTCGTATTCCGGCAACGTGTAAAATACGCGCGTTTGTTGGCCCTTCGTCGCCTTGATGATGGGCGTGATGAACTCCAACAAGAAACCCGGAATTTTCAACAAAGACGGGAAGTGCGCGTGCAGAAAGTTGATTAACAAACCTTTGATGTGCGAACCATCGTGATCTTGATCCGTCATGATCATCAACTTCCCGTATCGCAACGTCTTGATGGAATCTTCGTCGTACGTTTTGCCGTGTTGCAAGCCCAAAATCTGTTTGATGTGGGTGATTTCCACATTGTTCTTCACTTGATCAAACGAAGCGTCGCGAACGTTCAATAACTTCCCTCTCAACGGAAACACCCCGTAGTTGTCTCTTCCGACGATGGACAAACCGGAAACCGCCAACGCTTTGGCAGAATCCCCCTCGGTTAAAATCAGCGTGCAGTCTTTCGAGTTGCGTCCGCCGGCGTTGTTCGCGTCGTCCAACTTCGGAATACCAGTCAATCGCAATCGCTTGACACCATCGGTCTTCTTCAAGTCCTTGGATTGTTTGAACTGAGCCCACGACATGATGTTCTCAACCAACGGCGTGGCCATCAACTGCTTGATGAGTTTGTCGGAAACGGAGAACTTGGAGCCAAAGTTCGAAGCTTTGGTGATGAGCGTCTCTTTCGTTTGCGAATCAAACGCCGGGTTCTCGATTTGCGCGTTCACGAACACCCACAAGTGGTTCTTCACTTGAAACGACTTCAAGTTCTTGCACGACTTTTCCTTCTTTTGAATCTTCTTCAACAACTCGCCCGCGATGCCGTCGGCGATGTTGGCGACGTGCGTCCCACCCTTCATGGTGCAAATACCATTCACGAACGAGCACTGCTGGAACTGTTGCGTGTTCGACACCGTCACGCACACTTGCCAACGATCGCCTTGCGCTTCGTAAACTTTCGGCGCGTTCTCCGTGTCTTGCAAATACATATCGACGTATTCCGAGAAGCTCTTGACTTTGATCTGTTCGCCGTTCAAAAAGATCTTCGTGTTCTTCCCAATGATACCTGCGGAATCGTACACTCTCTTCGACATCAACGCGATGGAATCGTTTTCCAATTCAGTCATTCCGAACTTCTCAAAGTCTGGTTTAAACGTAATTCGGGTCCAGTTGTCGGATTTCTTACACTTGGTAATTATCGGTTCCCCTTTCTCGCTCATGTTGTTCTTAAACACTTGCTTGTATTGTCGCTCGCGACTACCATCGCACGTTTCCACGATGAACTCGTGCGAGAAAATGTTCGCCAACTTTGCACCGTAACCGTTACGACCGCCGGTGACTTTCTTTTCGTTGTCGTTGTAGTTGGACGACGTCAAAAGATGTCCAAAAATAAGCTCCGGGACGTACACGCCTTCCTCTTTGTGCATCTCCACCGGGATCCCTTTCCCGCCATTCATGACCGAAATCGTCCCTTTCTCCTTGTCGATATCCACTCGCAACTCTTTCATCGTCGGATCTCTGACTTTATTATCTGTCGCGTTGACCAAAATCTCGTCGAAGATTTTATACAAACCCGGCGTAAACGCGACGGTTTTCTGCACCAACTTGTTCAAAGCGGCGTCGAACACCCACGCCGTCTCTTCCGCTTTTTCGCACGACCCGACGTACGTGTCCGGTCTCAACAAGATGTGTTCCAATTGTGTTTTCTTTTGGTAAATGTCCTCGATGGCAACTTTTTTAGTCGTCTTACCACCACCACCGGCGGCAACGTTGCCGTCCGCCAACGGCGCTTTCTTCGCCACAGCAGCTTTCTTCCCCTATTTTTTGTTTGTTTGATATTTTTTTTTTGTGAAGAGAGAGAAATTTATGTGAGTAAAAAGTACATTTGCGCGCTGACTCGTCGTCAAATGATGCATCGAAAAAGAACTGTATCATTGAAAGAGTGCAACCAAGAAGACATCACGAACGGAGAAGAGTACAACACAATTTTTCGATGATACGAAAAGAAGTGCGCGCGTGGTGTTCAAAAGAGATGAAAAATCTTTCTGTTGTCATTTGGGGGGGAAGAAAGAAAAAGATGAAATTTTCCATTTCATATCTCAACAGTTTCTTAGACACACACAACAACGCGCGTACCACCCACCAACTCGGTGGTGGTGTTCAACGTTCAACAATACTAATACTAATACTAATAACGTACCTTTGCCACTGGCATTGGGCTGTTTTCGTTCTCGGAATACTCCGAGTAGTCCATCGAAGTCTCCGCCATTTTCTTCTTTCTGATGTGGTTTTTTGTGGTGAAATCAAAAAAGTGTCTTGGAACAAAAAAGACGAACTTTTTGGTTTTTTTTGGTCACCTCGCTCCCCTCTTCACAAAACTTCTTTTGCAACAACAACACCAACAACACAACATTAAACAGGAAGAACTTATTAAAGACGATGACAACAAACGAGAACAACTTAAAAGTTGGATTTATTGGATCGGGAATGATGGCAGAAGCTCTCGGTGGAGGCTTTTCCAACTCTGGAATCGTCCCTTGGCAAAACGTGTATTGCACGGACCCGTGGCAACCGAGATTGGATTTATTCTCATCGTTCGGCGCCACGGCGTGTAAAGATAACTGCGAACTCGCGAAGCACTCGGACGTGATATTCATCGCGGTGAAACCATACGCAGCAGCAAAGGTTCTGCAAGAAATCTCGAAGGAGTTGACGAAAGATAAAATTGTGATTTCCATCTGCGCGGGAGTGACGCTAGAAACGTTGGAAGAGGCGATACATGGGAAAGATGTGCCCGTGGTGAGAGTGATGCCGAATACGCCGTGTTTAGTCGGCGCGTGCGCGGCGGCTCTGGCGAGAGGCAAGTTCGTGACGGATGAACAAGCAGATTTGGCGTTAAAGCTCATGCAATCTGTTGGAGTGTGCGTTGTGGTGCAAGAGAAATTGTTAGATGCGGTGACTGGAGTGAGTGGGTCGGGACCGGCGTACATCTACCAAGTCATCGAAGCGATGAGCGACGGCGGCGTGTTGTGCGGGTTGCCCAGAGACGTTTCCACAAAATTAGCCGCGCAAACCGTCATGGGTGCGGCGAAGATGGTTTTGGAGAAAGGGACGCATCCAGGCCAGTTGAAGGATAACGTGACGTCGCCAGGCGGGACGACGATTGCGGCGGTGCACGAATTAGAGAAAGGGGGCGTGCGAAATTCGTTCATCAACGCCGTGAAAGCCGCCGCGGAAAGAAGCAAAGAGTTGAGCAAAGAATAATAATAATAATAATAATAATAAAGTGCTTTTGCTTTTAATAATGTGCGTAGATTTTTAGAGAATGAGAGAAAAGTTGCAATGAATAATGATAATGTCCATCTACTACCTATCATAGTTTTATTAAAACTTCGATTCCTTGAATACTTTCACCACGGCTTTAGCCCAACTGGCGTTATCGCGCGTTTTGATTTTTGCGAATTCGCCTTGGACTTTCCTACCAACCACGCCAGCTAAATTTTCACAGAAAGAACACGTTTCAGCGTTGGATTTCGCGATAAGTGCGGTGACCGCTTTCTCTTTCGCCGATGTAACGCTCGATTCGTCCACTAAATCGAAAGTCGCCTTTATAATTTCCTCTTTTTCCTTCTTTTTCGAATTTAAAGGCGCTTCTTTTTCTTCCTCTTCCTCTTGTTTCATTTCCACGTCTTCCTCGGCGACCGCCGGGAGCGGAGACGAAGATCTCTGCCGCTTCCGGCCCGTCGTCTTTTGGTCCTCCTCGGACCTTTCTACTTCACCCAAACGACGCTTCGCAATCGCAACGCACCGTTCAATCACTCGATTATCCAATTGTTGACACATTTCCGTGATGGTATCTTCCAACGCGTACGCTCGACTGACAAACTGGCGTCCTTTGGAATCTTCACAATCCTCTCCCCAATACTGTACGGCTGCTACGACAATCAAGTGTACATCTTTAAGAAACGACTCTATAGTTAAATAAGCGCTCGAATCAATTCTCCAAAGTAAAGTGGATAAATCCATCGGAGATTGCACAGTCTTGGAGTACCCGTCGAGCTCGGCGTCGGTAATAGGCGCCGCTAATTTGGACCACTGTTTCTTAAAGAGTAAACGCGTCACAATGTCCCGCAAGAACATGCGCTGCTTTCTTAACATCTGCTCTTCAGCTTGAATGACTTCTGGACTCACTTCCACGGCCTCGTCTTTGTTTGCGGGAGTGGTGGCGTTCGCCCCGGCGTTGACATCTTTCGCTTTTTCTAAGACTTCCAGCTTTTCTTCCACCGCGGCGGCGGTATTGACGTTCTTCAATCCAGTTTTTGCGGAAGCCACGGTTTTGCCGTCGTTCTTCTTCATTTGCTCGTCTCGTTTCCGCGCCGCATTCAGTGCCGCCGAAACGATAGCTTCAAAGTATTCCTTTCTTTCTGCATCCTTTGGCTTCGTCAACGCGTACGAGCGCTGCTCGCCCGCAAAAGCTTCGGCCAACTCTTCATCCAACTCATTTCTCTCGCAATCCGCTGTCGCTAAGAGCATGACGGGTAAATTTGGAGGGATATCGTCTAATAAAGTCAATAACGTCGCGCGCAACGTCGCGTTGGCACTTTCCCACCATAAGCGAATGTGTGGAAGGTACAAAATTGAAGGCGCCGCTCTTCGCGCCTCGGTCACCGCGACGACTAAAGCTTCTTCCGGTAATCTACCGCCATCCGATAAGAGCGCGGGCAAGGATATTGCGTGCACCGCAAACTGCTCGAGCGCGTGTAAGAGCGCTGGAGCAATGTGCGCCTGACCAGAACCAGGCTCACCGCAGACGAGCAATCGTGGATTTTGTGAAGGCGGCGAGCGAATAAATTCAGAAGCTGCGATTTTCAACGTATTTTTCTTCATTTTACCTCTCATCTCGTCGTCGTCGTCGTTGTCGTCCTTATCACCCGCGGTAGATGCTTCGGCGAGAAGGAGGTTGTTGCCCTCATCGTCGGAGTCGTCGTAGTACGCGATTTCTAACTGGTCAGTCGTCGATTTCATGATATCGTTGTTCGCGTTGTTCGCCTCTTCATCGTTCAAAGACGCGTCGCTAGCAATGTACGCCGCTGGTGGGTACACGTCTCCAACGATTTCTAGAATTTCCTTCAGCGTGTTACCCAGAAGCGGACGGATTAGTGCAGAC
>Ga0209091_10002135_pt1 | contig 16898 bp, 18 predicted proteins | sample ArcticOcean_MG_C_6_FD_187438 | JGI IMG/M metagenome (GOLD analysis project Ga0209091, IMG submission 187438) | Marine microbial communities from western Arctic Ocean - ArcticOcean_MG_CB8_128 (SPAdes) (version 2) | ecosystem: Environmental > Aquatic > Marine > Oceanic | place: Arctic Ocean...
CCGTCGGTAGGGTCGTTCGGGTCAGATCCGTCACCGCTCACTGCAGTTAATGCAGAGATAGCAAGGAACATTGCAATTAGCACGCTCATTATTTTTTTATCATTCATGTTTTTTCACTTCCTATTTTAGTTTGTTTTTACATAGAGAACCCGCTGTTCTCTCTTTCCAATTGTGCAGCCCACGTAATGGGATTCACAATTTGGGATATGTACGATGCTGCGCACTGGCTTCGAGTTGTTTTCAAGGCATTATTAAAGCGATTTAGACGGCTCTCAAGCACTGCTGAGAGAGCGTGACACTGGTTCGCAGTGTCTTGTTTATTCGCTTTATTATATTCCTTGATTATGTTCTCCAATTGCATCGTATTCCACGGGTCGATCATAGGGAACCCTTCGTTCCCTCTAACAATTGGAACAACACGACCCTATATGAAGAGCGCGATGGATTGCCTCAATTCTAGTTATTTTGCAATAATGATTGTGGCAGTAATGCAGAAGCATCCTGGCTGAGAACATATCGGGCAACTAAATCAGCGGTATTTGAATCACTAAAACTGTGAACTCTTTCATAACCATGTCCTTTTGCAGGATTAAATATTTTCATTGGTTTTGCCATCCGAGAAATTGCTATTTTTGCGGCCCTGATTGCATTTGATCCTTGTATTAGGCCATTTTCCCCTTCACTAATCCCGAGATTATAGACCATTCTGCCTTGTTTTTCGCCCCCTTTTCCAGCGATTGCTAGCATCCCCAATACAATGAATTGATCTCTAATCGCCGCATCCCACCGGTTATAATCACCATCGAACTTTTCTTCTAATCGGGAAAATAGTTCTTTGTGGATGGAACTGAGGTGTTCTTTAGAAGGCGCGTTGACGACAGGCCGGTCCAATGTCGTGTTTTTCGATTTTGGAATAATCTCGTGAAATGGAGTCCATAAGCACTCTTTGTCTAGCCAAAGAGATAGTCTTTCTGAAAAGTAAGGGTCCGCCCCTCGCCAATTCCAAACAGATCTCCGCAGTAATTCGGGAGCTATCGATTCAAACCCATCTGGATCTTTTTCGGATAATGATTTGAAAGCTTCAATATAGCTCTTTATCCGCTTCTTTTGCTCAGACTCTTGAATTGCCATACTCTCAAGGCTGTTTGATTTAGTATAACAAGGATTGTTCTTGTTGGTATTGTTTTGTATCATGTATTCAGCTCCAATTGCTTTGATAATTGTCATATCAGTTCGCAGTTTGTCTTCTATGCTGTAAGTAGGTAAGAATCAACCATTTATCAAGCATTGAACTCAAAATTGCTTCATCATAGAATGATGAGGGCCTATTTTTTCAATGATATATGGCGCGTCTATCATTTGCCAGTGCTGTGATTGATAAAATGAAAACGCTTCCTCGCGAGCCTGTAAGAAGCCTGTTTTAGCCGAAAAGTGTTGTATGGAGTTCGTTTCTAATGCAGCAAGTACAGTTGAAGCAAGCCCTTGCCTCCTACCCTGTTGCCTAGTTCCCATTTGTCTGATTTGGATTGAAGGCCGATTTTGTGAATTTATTTGTTGTAAAGGACCGAATGCCGGACAAATACTCGCGCCTGGGCCTGCATGGTCAGCAGCACTACCGTCACTCGATGCGTCGATGAGGTGGGCTCGGCCAACACATAACACAACGCCATCTCTTTCCACCCATGCATGTATTGCTTCACTATCATCAACCAACCGTTCACTACCAATGGGAAAACCAAGAGGATGGCGCAATACGTCATATCTGCATTGGAAGTATGACTCTGGAATGTCTTGTCCCGGAAGACATACTTTGACTTCATAATTTTTCGATGTGTCCGGTTGAGTTCCGCTCTGTTGCCGCATATCGTCACCAACCGCCATCTTCGTTCGTTTTTGTTAATCGCAACATACATAAAATCTTGACCGTGTATTGGTTATTGGAAATTAGTTATAACAAATATCAATCTAATACAAAGACGCGTTGAAATAGGGAAGGCCAATCCGATTAGATGTTGCACGGTTGTCAGAGCGGCTATGAGCGGGGTTGCAGACCCTGAAACGGGAGTTCAAATCTCTCACCGTGCTCCACCTTTCACCCTTAATGTTTCATTTTGAACATCTTCCCCTCTACCGATAGGTGAGGCATTTATGGTTTGTAGTTGAATTTGTTTTGTTGTTATTTTAGAAAATGAGAAGGTTTATAGCGGTGTAGTCATTATACGATATCATGGTCTCAAAACCTAAAAAAAATACCGAACCTGCAACTGAAACATCTTTAGCAGTAGAGAATGATAGACATGGATTTGACGAAAATCCAAACACCGGAGCCCCGATAATGCACGATGTGCTAGTCGATGGAACGCCTGCGAAAGCTGGCGTGGGATCTTTTGGAATGTATAGTACACGAATTGTACTACTGTTTGATCCACCTCACCCTAAATGGGGGAGTGAATTTGCTACCAAGCATTTCATTATTGATGAAGACAATCCGGGTGTGCTGAAGTGGGGACATGAGGGGAAAAGTTTCAACATTGAAAAAATAGTTGAATAATCTTACATTGTATAACGAGACAACACGGTGGGTGGAGTTGCTCTAGTCATTCAACTCTATGAAAACAAAATCAAGGCGAATAGTATGACAACATCCAGTATAGCCCATTCTTTGAAGGGTCAAGGGGCCAAGGGCTCTTCCACAGAACCCCATTCCACCATCATCCAAGCACGCTCGTGACCATAGTAGAATATCAATTTTAGAATCATGTCGATGATGATGAATTTCCCTGCATCCTCGAATTCTCCGGTGAGAAAAACCACTATCGCCGCTCCGGCTATGGTGCCGATGATCCGCCAACTGATTGCCTTCGCCATGCTTCTTTTTCTTGTTCCCTTCAGACTCACTGACGACCCCGAAGAGAACTCAGTGAATAACATTCACCCGTGATTTCATGCCTACGTACCTACTAGGGCAATATCCCGACCGCCATCCGCTGACCTTGGTTGGCCCGTATACCGATGGCCCGTCGCCAGCCACGCAGGCCCGAACATCTCCGTTCATCTCTCAGGCGCTTAGTCCATTATTGCTGTTCAGCATAAACCCCATGCACATTGGCGATAATGGTTGCGAAAATTCCCAAAATTCTCACTAGGATAAGCCATGGAAGCTAACGTTCAGCAGATAAATGTAAAATCTATGTGGAAATTATTGATTTTGTTTTCATAGAGTTGAATGGGTAGCGAACAAACAGGGTTGAGTTGCTCTAGTTATTCTTTTCAAGATATTTTGGTACTGTCCTTAATTCTTCATCCTCTTCCTCTTTTTCCATTTTTCTAAGATCGTATAGTTGGAATATAAATGAACTTAAGAATAGCCCAAAGACGCCGATTTGTATTATTAAACCACCCAAGTTGATCTCGGATGGAGTTTGCCCGAGAAGTATTAAGAAGCCGTATATCGCCATTAGCGCACCCAATGCCGCAGACCCGAAAACATAGAGATTTTTTCTCAAAAAACGATTCATAAAAAATGAAAGAAGGAATAACCCCCCACCTAGCAATTCTAATTCTAAATCATATCCATTATTTTCTAACACAGTCATTAGCCCAAACATCACGTAGAGTGAAATGGAAATTGTCACTGCAACCGACACTAAACCAATGAGTAATACTGACAATACCCCGCAACCAATTGTCGCAATGAGTGTGAAATTACCAGCGGATATCGCGGCCATGTCCCCTAATTGGCCATATAGAAGTGAACTTGATAACAGCCCTATTGAGCAACCGATAAAGAATGAAAAAACTTTGATGTATTTTGAACCGAATAGTAGCAAAAAAATAGCGATGGGGATTAGTAATCCCCCTGCAACGGGGCTTGCCCAACTGTCAATTTGTTGCCAGAACTCACCCACGATACCCATTTGACCAATCTACAACGGGCAGCCGGGGCTTGTTGTAGATTTTGGATGAAAATACGAAATAACAAGTAATTTGTTTAGTACAATTTCTTATCAGAACTCACATCTTCCATTTTACTGAACATCCGATTGAATCAGTTTCAGCTACATCTGGTGTTTGATTCGCCAGTACTGCTGCTATAGCATCTGATAACTCAGATGTTGTGACTTCAGTTGGGTTGCGGGGGGAATCGTCCATTCTTCCTTGATAGACTAGTTCAAGTTGTGAATTAAATAAGAAAAACTCAGGTGTGCGCTTAGCCCCATAATGTTGTGCAACCTGTTGTGTTGCATCGTGTAAATAGGAGTATGGCAATCCCTTATTCGCTCTCTTAACCATATTATCATAAGAGTCGTCTGGGTAATTATTTGCATCATTAGAATTGATTCCAACATAACCGATTCCTACGCTAGCACAGTACTCGGCCATAGCATCCATTCTTGAAAAACTAGCTACGACATATGGGCAATGATTGCATTCAAAAACAACTACTGTACCATTCTCTCCTTTGGCTTGATCAAGAGAAACCATTTTCCCTCCATGCTTTGGGTTTGCATTTTGAAGATTGAAACTCGGTGCTATATCAGATATGCTTAGGCTCATAACAGCCCCACATAGGGCCTTGTTCAAATCACTTCGCTTCAAACGCTATCAGTTGGAAGTGGTCATTTGAGCGATTTCACATTCATCCAAACGGGTACGGGCGACTTGACAGTCTGCATCGATTGCGAGTACGCTCTTCCATGCTGCACTAGCCTGGTCAAGTCGTTGTGCTTCATGGTGTAATGCTGCGATATGTAGTCGTGCGTCCAAGTGCTGAGAATCGGAACGAACTGCTGCTTCAAAGTCTGATAACGCTGCCTCTTCTCTGCCCCAGTCGAGGTAGAGTAGACCGCGTTGATGCCAAGCAGGTGCATGGTTTGGAACTAATCTAAGCGCTTCATTCAACGGCGCTTCTGCTCTTTCTGGCCTCTTCAATGACATGTGACATGATGCGAGTTGTGTTAGTGCATGATGATGATGAGGGGCATTTTCTAGAACGATTTTGAGATCGTCTCTGGCCGGTTCCCACTCTCCAAGCATCATGGAGGATTCTGCTCTTCGCAACCGTGCTAAGATCAAACTTGGTGCTAAATCTAAGAGTATTTCTGAATCATCCAATGCTTTCTTTGGTTCATCCATTGCCATCAAAACACTACATCTGTTTAGACGGGCCCGGATATGTCCGGCGTCATATTTGAGAGATTCAGTATAATGTGTTAGGGCTTGTTCTAGGTGTCCACCGCGGGCTGCAATATTTCCTCTTACATAGGAAATTGTTGCATTCTCTCCGTGGATGTCGGCAGCATCAATAAAAGTGCTAGCGGCTGAAATATCACCATTATCAAGAGATAGTAAAGCCGACTCAATCGATGCGGAAGGATCAGATTCTGGTAATAATCTTCGAGCTCTATCAAGTGATTCTGCTGCTTGATCAAAGTTTTGTAGTAAACGATTGCTTCTAGCAAGTCCAAGCCAAGCGACTCCCGATTCTCTATCTAATTTGAGTGCTTCATCGAATGCAACAAAAGCCTCAGCTAACAGAGTTGCATCGGTTTGTCCAGTACCATCGCGGGCTCTGTCCGCATTGGCCAAATGTAAACGCCCCTCAACAACATGTAGGAGTGTGTGGTCAATACCAACTGGTGTTTCATCGAGTAACCTTTGTGCTTCCATGAAATCGCCTTCAAGTAATTTTCTTGAGGCTATAACTGCTCTTAACTCTCCGTTTTGTGGGTTATTTGCTAGTGCCTTCTGTAGTGCACTTTCAGCATCGGAAGGAGAGCCGCTTGCGATTAATAAGTCTACTTTCAGTAGCATCAATTCTACTCCGCCACAGTCTAGTGCTACTGCGTGTGTTGCGGCTTTCAATGCCTCTTTGAGTCTGTTTTCCTTAGTCGCTAGTAGAATTGCCATCAATGCCCATGCATCACCGTGTTGTCTATTCAATTCTAAACAACGGTCAACCGAGGTTAGTGCCTTACCCATTTCCTCTTCTTGGTAGAGTAATTTAGCATGACTGTACCAGTCATTAGCGATGCTTGGATCTTCTGCAAGTGCGTTTTCAATCGCTTCCAATGCTTCACTGCGAGCGCCCGCTCTAGCGCGTAGCCCTGACAATAGTGAGCGGTCTGCTGCTGTATCAAGTCCTAGTGCTTCTAAGCGACGAACGTCTCTTTCTGCTTCTTCATCGCCTAAACTCGCCAACAAGTGTGCGTGTGCACGAAGTAATTCTGGATCGTCTGGAGTGACACTCATTCTAGCCTCTAGCCAATGACGGCGTAATACGGGGTCGCTCTTGATTATAGCAATCTTTTCTAATCCTTCTAGTAAATTGGTATTACCTGGAGATGCTTGATAGGCAAGGCCGAATGCAGATTCTGCCCATTCATATCTGCGTAGAGACATGCTAACATGGCCGAGTTTGTGGGCTGAAAGTGAACTCATTCCTAATTGTTCTAGAGTCACATTCTTGCTGACAAATAGGTCGAGAAGACGGATGACCAAAGCCTCACTCGTTGAATTAAGAACGCCTTCAGAACCGACCGCAGTATCGCTGCTTACTGTCGATACAAGAGTTTCGATGCAGTGCAAGGAATCTCTAATCGCAGAGTCGATGTCCTCTTGATTGGCAAATTCTCCGAGATTTTCCAAGCGAGTGATTGTGGCGTGTGAAAGAATCGCGCCATCCAATTCGGGGTTAGTTGCTCTTAGGGCATCGATTAATCCCAACATATCGCCAACTGAATTTTGTAATACGCCGATTTCGTTGTTGAGGTGAGAATAATTTGCGGCTTGTGATTCTTGCAGTAAAATTCCCGTCTCGTTGATTAAAATGAATTTGTCATCGGCTCTCTTCAGCCAATAACCAAGTCCAGTTCCAACACCAATACAAGTGAGGCTGAAAAGTACTGTTAGGGGGTCCATTACCGCCCACCTTTCCTTTATGCCTTTATGGTCTGCGGCTGAAAAGTGGTTCTTGGAGGTGTTTTCCCGACCTTCTAAATTTAACCACCCCCTAAAGGGGGGAAGTAGTAGACGAGGTATTTTCTAAGTAAATTAAAAGGTGATGGCATTACCTTATCTCGGTGGAAAAAAGCAACAATTTGTCTCCAACATTGCTCACATTCAAAGGCTGTGGCTGTTCTTAGCAAGGTTAGGTGAGCCCGTGAGTACCGATTCCGATGACGATTCCGACATCCCTTGGTATTACTCAAGATTGGAGGAATGGGGTGAATCTGGGTTAATCATTGACGCTTTGGAAGATTTTCTTTCAAAGGATTCAGCGACATCTAGCGAACGATTGCAAAAGGCAGAATATTTAGTTGATCTAAGTGTCAATCTACGTCATAGGCTAACTCCTGTTATTGATAACTGGAGCGACGAGGATGTCACTTTGGCTTTGGGCTGGGTAAATGATTTGAAAAATCCGATGGCAGCAGACCAGATATTGATTGAATATCAAAACTGGGCCAAGGAAAACCGACCCTGGGAATTGGAGCTTGAGGCCGGAGCGCTACAATGGGCTACTAACGGGATGGGTGAAATCCGCAAGGAATTACTGGAACGGTTCGACTCATTAGATTTTTCAAATAGGTCCGCTACAATAGTAGTTGTACCCTACTTAGCCGATCCAGATAATTATGAACTCATTAAGATGGAATTAGGTGAAATTGAACGAATCGAAGAAAAGCAAAACCAATTGATAACCGACTCGATGAAACACATGTTGGAAGCGGGTTATGATGTTGTATATATTTCTGAATTAAATCTAAAGGATGCCCTTGATGAAATTGATAAATGGTATTTATTGCATGATGAGCATGAACAATTACGTTTGTTAATAATAAGAGAGATTTCACCATTTGATAATAGTTTAGCCGACCATCATGAGGCTAGAAGAGTCGTACTGATCAAAGAGGGTTTGTCGGCTGATATTGAAAATCTTAGCGACCAAATCATCACTATTGCAGATAATCTCCATCAAAGACTACAACTTCTCAATGACCAGTTGAAAAATTGGAGAAATATTGGAATAATATTACCAAGTGAAGAAGATGCTACTGCGGAAGAATTGTTGGAATGGGAATCAAATCTTCCAGAGATAAATAGCATGATAAATATCCATCTAAACGCTATGCAAAGTTGGCAGGAACTCGTGTCTATGTGGCCTGAGAGAAAGCATGAGGGCGAAGCATTAGCAGGCCGGATCGAACATACTCAAGATTTTATAGATATTGTTGAGTCTTTGCAACATGATTGGAGACAAATTGAACTTGATGGTTTGGAATTGGTCGCTAAATATGAAGATGTGGGTTTGGTAATGGATGATTGGCGACGCCGTGTTGTCGATGAACCGCGTGATTCACTTCAACTATTGAGGGCAGAAGGCACTAAATTGGATGTTAGATTGCAATTAATTGATGCTTTGAACAGTTTAGATTCCTCGTTTGATGGATCTGCTGAAGTAAATAAACGAGTTGCTATTCTAAGGGAAATTGATGCTGATGCTGAACTATTGACCAATATGGAACAATTTATTGACAAACAAGCGAGGCGGGGTGCGAGGCATTTGAGAATGTTAGAACGGGACTGGTTGGATTTGTTAGGCCAGGGTAAGGCTGACGAAAAAATATCAACTTCCACATTGAACATTCGTGCATTCGAGGAATTGATAGCATCTACTCGCCGCTTTGGTAAATCGGCTTCTGCTTCACCTACTGCTGGCGATATAATCGCCGGTGAAACGATGAAAAGATTAGCCACAAAGACTGATCAAGAATTGGCAGAATTAGAATATCGTGGTTGGGATGTCACTCATTTGCGGGCTGAGGTTAATATTAATCTCGTTTCTGCGGCAAGAAAGATTTCCAATATGCGTACACAAATCCCTCAACATCCATCTCTGTGCCGCCGCCTCAAAGCCCTACCATGGCATAATGATGTCGCGTTGGCACTCGATACCGAACTAGAACTGCGCAAACCGGATACAATTGAAAATCTCCACAATACAATACCTCAGTTCCTCAGGCATTTGGCTTCACGCCCGGTTGAAGATCCTGATTTCACTTTCACTTCATGGAGCCCATCTCCTATTCGTCAGACTTTAGTGCCGATGGTGAGTAAGGATGGGAAAGAGGTTTTGTTGCCGCGTGATGGATTGCCTGATGTTCATGAAGCGATTTTAGAGGCCATGGAAGAGGAAACTATCGCGCAACAAGAAGTTGCCACTCCTGTTATCAAAGATAAAATTGTTGAGAAAACTACTGTTGAAGAAAAACACATTACGCCTGTTGTCAAGGAGAAAATCATTGAGACTCCGGTTATTGAAGAAAGGGTCAAAGTTGAAAAACATAGCAATGGAATCCCCAATGCGGAAAACGGAGGAGGGGTGGGTAATGCTCTTGTTGCACTTTCAGCGCTTCTAACTAATCTTGGACTCAAAGAAGACGCTGAGTTTGTGCAAAAAGAGGGGGCTGAGTCATTGAATTCAGTTCGTAGAAATTTGGCAAGCCATGTTGGCATTGAGCCTCGCGACATGCGCGTCGATAGAATACTGAGACTAGCGATTCGGCTATTTCCTAGGCAGGAAAAAGGAGATGATGCTCGTGCTGAATTACTTTCCCAATTATCCAGTGCAGTTGCTGCGATGAGTAAGTGGTCGCGTTTGCGACTTGAGGCAAGGCATTCTGGTGCAAGTGGACACTTCCTTGATGATGCAATTACACTCGGTATTGCTCTCAAAAGAATTCCAGGTCCCGGCATAAGCCTACCATTGATGGCTGACCAATTAGAACTACCACATCCTGCTGAATTAGTAGAGTTGAAAAATGGTGTAAACCATGTAGTCAACAGCATTCGATTACCGCCTGTTGGCGGGGTTAGAATCTGATTCAGGTTTCAGCGGTGATCTTCTGATAACCAAGATTTGACATCTTCACGTGCTGCAAATCCTTTTCCAGCCTTTGTTCCGATAACTGTTGGAATTGCTGCTTCGCTTGCAATTTCTAATGTTCTTTCGCTAACTGGGCCGTTGATGACCATTGCAATTGCTCCGTCCGCTTCGTTTGCTTTCTTTGCGAGAGTGGATGCGCCTACTGGTTCAGATACCGTTCCATCGACCATGATAAATACAGCCTTTTTAGGTTCAAGATTGTCTAGGTGGTCGAAGAATTCTTGTACTTCTGCTGGGGCTTCTTCTACTACATATTCCTTAGGCATATCCTCTGTCCAATTCTTATCTTCAGTAGCATTACCACTATCACTTTCTTGCTTCTTCTTCAGCATATGTGAGAATTTTGTTGCTTCAACTTTCATTGAAAGGCATTTTGTTACTGTCTTTTGTGGCAGTAGTTCCCATTCTTGTCCAACTGGTGCTTGTGCAACGAAATCTACCTGCAGAGTTTCGATTAGTTGTGAAAACAACATCTCGCCACCTCTGTCGCCATCGATTGCTAGAATTACGGTTTCCTTGCTATTCGCTAGGTCGATCAATTCTTGCTTCATGTCGCCAGCGCCATCAGCACTGATTGCATTCTTTACGCCACAATTCAATAGGTTACGAACATCATTTCTTCCTTCAACGATAATTAGTGAAGTGGAAGATTCAACGTTTGGTCCACTGGTTAAACCGTGGAAAGATGTTGCAGTACCGGTTGTTAAGACCGAGCGTACTTCTTCGATTACTGTCTTTGATGCAGCTTCACCGGAATTAACTAGGCCGAGGAGCAGTTCCTTAGCACGGTCAACAACAGCTGTTCGCTTGGTCGCCCTTACATCTTGGATGTCGATTACTTTGATCACTGCTGCACATGGGCCAATTCTGTCAATTGTTTCCAATGCGGATGCAATAATTGCAGTTTCAACATTATCCATACTGCTTGGCACTGAAATTACTCCGTGCACTTTACCGCCCTTGGATTCAATTTCAACATCGACGTGGCCGATGCGTGCTGTTCTTTGCAACTTGCGGATTTCTAGTTCGTCACCGAGCAAACCTTCGGTTTGCCCCATGATGGCCCCGATTATGTCCTTTCTTTGGACGGAACCGTTGACCTTAATGTCAGCGCGAATTAAATACTTCATCGCCTTTTGCTTCTGATGGTGACCGGAGTCACGATTATTTCTTTGTTGAGCCATTTTAATTATCTCCTTGTGTTCACTAAACCGTTCGCATAGATTGGAAAGACTCAATGAGTCTTACACTACATTGCAGTGCTTGAAATGTTGCCATCTCAAAGCGTGAAAGGGAAGTGAACAAATAATGCGACATGCCAATACTTATTGAACCCTTTTGCTAAAAAGTAGCATAAATCAATGATTATGTTTAGGCAATGTATTCAAGAAGAGGAAAACAATGGGCTTGATATGCCCAAACTCTCACTCGGTAGTTTGAACATCTTCCGCACCACTGTAGAAGTGATGCTAGCGGACGGTGTTTTGACTAGAGAAGAGAAGAGATTGATTATAAAATTGGCCAGTGCACTGGATCTTACAAGTGAGCAACCTGGTGAGATTTACTCAGACATAAAAGAAGGACGTAAAAGCCCGAAGGGTGATATTGTTTCGGTGGCTGATGCAAGAACAGTATATACTAAAGTTTTTGAAATTGCAATTGTCAATGCTTCTCTTTCAAGAGACGAGTTCAGAGTACTAGCACATCTTCGTTCAATTTTTGAAATTGACGATAAAGACCACGCCCTCATTGAAGAAACATTGCGAGTCATGGTTAAAGAAAAATTCGAAGACCCTAATGTTATGGAAAAAATGCTTGCAACTCTGCGTGATTCGGTTGGATTGGTAGGGGATATTTTTGACACTGTTCGTAAAAAGACGGTTGATGGTGGTTCTTCTTGATTTCTGATTTAGACGAATTTCTCAACAATCAATCGCCAAAAGTCCTGTTAGGAAAAAGAAGGAGTTTGAAATTTCTACGCCTTGCTTATGCCAAAGGATGTATTGGATTAATGGTAAAACCTACTTCAGATCTATTAGCGCATGATGCAGGGTTCTCCTTCAATCTTGGTTGTGCAGACCCTGAACTGAGGAGAATCGCTTCATGGGTGCTGACCAATAGTAAAAATCGGAGAAAGTTGGCACGATTGATTCCTGCACTTTGGAAAAGGCACGGATATGAAGACTTGAAGATGGCGGGCATACTTCTTTCCAACTTGTCTAAAGATGACTTGGGCGAAGACCCATGGATGGCTTTTATTCACTTATTGCAGAGGCAAGAATCATTGGATATGATTCTTGAGATCTCAGAGGAGATAATTCGCGGCGGGAGTCCTATTCCTGACGACTCATGGATTGTTGAAATGTCAAAACAGAGTAAGTTATGGCATCAAACAGCAGTAATTTTTTGCTCGTTATCAAAAAGGAATCCAACTACTTGTAAACAAATGATAGAACTCGCACCCCCTGGTGGAGAATTATTTGAACGAATCCGAATACGGGCTTTAGCAGAGCAGAATTGAAGGGCTTGGTCTAACTGCAATAGTCTATGGCGGACCGCTTTCTACCTACCGAAGACCCGGTTTTAGAATCGGTCTTGAAGTGGACTGTTGAACGCGATGCTAAGGATGTTAGGCGGTTACTGGAATGGTTACCAGAAGCCCGTTCAACCAGAGAAAGACAGGCGTTATTGGAAAGGGTTCGTAGCCTCTTAGCCGAATTAGAAATTGCTCTAGAGGGTTTGGATGACTTACAATAATTCTCAGCAATTTTCAGCAGTTATTTTTGCCGGCGGAAATAGTACGAGAATGGGTCAAGACAAGGCATTGATGTTTGGTGGTGTCGAACGGATACGCCAACTTTGCATAGATTGCGGTATTGTAAAAATTATTACTCTCTGTGGTAATGAAGAAAGAATCTCGTTGTTTGAAGGAGAGGTTTGGCCAGACCCTAAACATTGTCAAAAACTGAGTGATGTAATTCGTTGGGTTTATAGTGAAATATCTGGTCCAATTCAATTTATTCCATGTGATGCGTTTGATTTAGATCTGGATTCACTTCAGTCATTATTGCAAAGTGGTGGCGGAGTTCCTCTTGATTCTAATTCAAATCGGCAACCGTTACTCGCCAACTGCCCTGGTGATTATCAGATGGGTGATGGTTCAAGTGTCAATTCATTATTTGACGGTTTAACAACGATAGTAATTACTGAAAGTAGTGGTGGCTTTTCCAATTATAATGAAAAATCACAACTTACAGAACGTCAGCAATACTGACTTTGTTATCTTCTAAGAAGACTCTTCCTTCCGCGATTGCATCGATGATTTGTGGATAAATAATATGTTCCTCGACCTGTACTCTAGCAGCAAGTGATTTTACATCGTCGTCGGGTAATCTCGGCACTCTGCATTGTGCTATTATCGCTCCGGAATCAACGCCAGAATCAACAAAATGTACTGTGCACCCGCTGACTTCTACATCACTAGCAATTACAGCACCATGTGCATCTGCACCTGGGAAATGTGGCAATAGTGATGGGTGGATGTTAACTAAGTTTGGTGCCCATCTGTTAACGAATGAAGGGGTAAAGATTCGCATATATCCGCTGAGAATAACAAGTTCTGCACCACTCTCTTCAATCGCTTGACTAATCAGATTCTCATGACTCAATCTTCTTTGACTAGCATCATCAATATCGGGTAATTCGATTGCCAAATTGTTGATTCCTAATGTATCGGCTTTACCTAATCCAGCAGCTGATGATTTGTCACTGATTACGATAACTGTTTGGTGGCAGCAAAGTGAATTAGATTGCTGGTGGTGGATTAGTTTCTCCATTCCAGAACCCGAGCCGGAAATCAATATAGCACAGCACAAGGGTTCGTCTGCGCTAGCCTTTCTCGCCACGCAACCACCACTTGTCATGGCCCGTCCTGCACATTATCTGCCTTGAGAACTTCGGACACATCATCCTATTCCTTTTTGACATGAAGACCCCGCCCTCGACATGAGTGACATGGTTTCCATCACCATATCTGAAACTGTTGCTTCAACAAAATCTGCTGTTTCTAAGGAAACAGAAGAGATACTTCCTGTTGAGGATGTTGCACTGATCAATGACATCCTCGCTGAGCATAAACCATCTACAAATCCTGTATCAAGAATTGTTTGGATTGTTTTCGGCAGTCTATTTGTTGGCTTTGCAGTTATTGGAGTATTCCTACCTGGCTGGCCTACGACTTCTTGGCTGGTAGCAGCAGCATATTGTTACGCTCGCTCATCTCAAAGAATGTTTAAATGGCTACTAACCAATCGCTTATTTGGCAATATACTGCTAGATTATTACCGTGCAGGTAAAGCACTCCCTCTACATTCAAAGATATTCATTTGTGGTTTAATCGCATTGGTTTCGTGCTTCTCTATATGGGCACTTACAAAGGCTGGAGACCCTGGTTTTGGTCAAACAACAATTGTAATTGTTGCTTTAATCGGCATTTGGTGGGTCGGCTGGAAGGTCCCTACTGCTGAGTGACCACAATTCAATCATTACGATTTGAAGTATGGCGGAAGCATGTTACTAGGTGGTCATCGACCATTCCTGCTGCTTGCATCATCGCATAGCAGGTCGTAGGTCCAATGAAACTAAATCCCATCTTCTTGAGTGCCTTACTCATTTTTGTGCTAACATCGGTGATAGGTGGTAATTGGTCCATGCTCTTTCTTTGGTGAATCACTGGGACGTCGTTAACAAATGACCACAAGTATGTACTAAATGCATCTTCATCATCTCCGAAATGTTGTATGAAAACCTTAGCATTATTGATTGCAGATTTTATTTTTGCTCGGTTGCGAATTATTCCAGCATCACCCATTAATTGTTCAATATCATCTTCTGTAAAGACGGCGATTTTAGCAGGGTCAAATCCTTTGAAGAGACGGCGGTAGTTTTCACGCTTGCGTAGAATTGTAATCCATGACAATCCAGATTGTGCCCCTTCAAGAATTATTTTTTCGAATAATCTACGGCCATCACGGTTTGGCACCCCCCATTCCTCATCATGATAGGAGATATACAACGGGTCCGATGTTGACCACTGGCAACGAATCACTTCCTCCATACAAGGTCGCTAAGGGTGGAGAGTTTTGATAATTTCCTTCATTTTAATCATCTTTACAAAACAGGAGTTTGAATAACATGGCCTCTGTGGCAGAATTATGACACAGTGCCGCCGACAATGCGATTGGGACAAGAACATGATTTGCAAATCATGCGGTATTGATTATTCATTACCAGATTCTGAAGAGAAAGAATCAGTAGTCGACCCTCCAAAAGAGGATGAATGATTTATTCAGTATTGTTCAAGAACTAATTCTGTAGTTGTGCTTGCAATTTCATTTGGAGCAGTTAACCACATTTTGTCAAGAAGTGTACGCAAGGACATTGTATCATCGACGTGAACAAGTGCAACTAAATCTGCACTTCCTGAAACTTCATAGATAATTTCAACTCCTTCCCAACCGGTTACTTCACTTGCGAATGAACCGATCTCTGCACCAGGGGATACTTTGATTCTGATTAGAGCTGTTAGACCAACGCCACCTTCACGGACAGTGTAGCCACGAATTGTTCCATTCTCTTCCATCTTACGAACGTGAGTACGAACTGTTCTTTCTGATGCCCCTACTTCTTTTGCTAAGTGGACATATGACATACGGCCATTCTTTCGGAGTTCAGCGAGGATTGCACGGTCTATCTCTGCGATACGAGGCATAGTTGGACGCCGACGCATTCGGTATATCAAACCTACCAATACGCCATTATGTGGAAAATATTATTAGGTTTGTGTTTTGTTACCGGAAATCACCTTTCCGCTTTTCGGATTTTTATAATCCCCATAAGTTCACCAACTTTCTATCCACTATTGAATATATCCGTTAACTTCGCTGATAATTTTACGGTGAATTTTTAGATAGTATTATTTTGAAGCGGTGCCGAATATGCGAATTGGTTTCGGATGGTTCAAAGTGTGCCTTCTGCTGGCCATAAGCGGAGAGCACTATGTCAGGCAATATTAGCGGACTCGATGCGCGCATGATTCTAGACAGTAGGGGCAATCCTACGATAGAAGTTGATTGCTATGTCGATGGTGGTTTGAAGGGTCGTGCTGCAGTTCCTAGCGGCGCTTCAACCGGTGCATATGAAGCACTTGAGATGCGTGATGGCGACAACTCTAGATATCTTGGAAAGGGTGTTGACAAAGCGCTTTCAAATATCTTTGAACATATCGAAGAAGTGGTTATTGGCTTGCCTGTGGATGAGCAAAAAATGATTGATGAGATAATGATCGAAACCGATGGTACACCAAATAAATCCAAATTGGGTGCTAATGCAATGTTAGGTGTTTCAATGGCCTGTCTGCATGCAGGTGCTGCAACTCACGAACTTCCTTTGTGGAAGTATATCGGCGGAGTCGCTGGCGGATTAATGCCAGTACCAATGCTCAATATTCTCAACGGTGGCGCTCATGCTGCAACCAACGTAGATGTTCAGGAGTTCATGGTAATGCCTCATGGTTTCGATAGTTTTGCTGAAGGTTTGCGCGCTGGTGTTGAAACCTATCATTCCCTAAAGGCTGAATTGAAAGCCGATGGATTACTTGGAGGAGTAGGCGATGAAGGTGGATTCTGTCCTAATTTACCCGCTAATGAAGAAGGTCTGAAATACATGGTTAGAGCGATTGAAGGAGCAGGGTATTCAACCGATGAAATGGGAATTGCATTGGACGTAGCTGCTACAGAATTTCACCATGAAGATGGATATCATATGGATGGACGCGTCTTATCAAGTGAAGATTTGGCTGATGTCTATTCTGGATGGCTTGACGAATATCCAATCGTTTCAATTGAGGATGGCTTTGGTGAAGATGATTGGCGCGGTTGGACTTTGTTCA
>Ga0209091_10002136_pt1 | contig 16897 bp, 29 predicted proteins | sample ArcticOcean_MG_C_6_FD_187438 | JGI IMG/M metagenome (GOLD analysis project Ga0209091, IMG submission 187438) | Marine microbial communities from western Arctic Ocean - ArcticOcean_MG_CB8_128 (SPAdes) (version 2) | ecosystem: Environmental > Aquatic > Marine > Oceanic | place: Arctic Ocean...
GTATATGCCCTCCCCATTCATCTTTCCAATCGGGTGTTATATAAAGAAGAGTAGATAGTTTTCTATGAAGTCTCAATCTATCATTCCAATTAAAATCATAATGACAACCTAAATCTTTACCATTTCGTATGATTGAATACCCTGCTCCAACTAAATGTGGGTCTGGTAATAATCCTACAATACCTGTCATTTGTTCTAATTCATATAAGAACTCTCCACTATGCATTATATCATAGGTTACTCTATGTGCAGTTGGTAATGAAATTAAATCATTAAATTCTTCCATACGAGAACCAGCACGAGTAAATACAGTCCATCCACCTTTTGGTGTATTCTTACATTCTTCATAAAGTTTATTTACAGTTTCCTCATCTAAGAAGTTATCTATTTTGGTTCTACCAAAACCCCACTTAGATTTGGTTTGTTCCCACTCTGATTTTTTATTTATCATAACCTAATTGCATTATGTTTTGTTTTTAACCACCTATCCGTATAATCAAATGTTAGGTTTCCAAAATATTTTTTACCTTTGATATAAATATGTTCTTCAAAGAAATCCACATATACAGAATCATGTGGATGATTACCAAATCCCATGATATTACCATCAGGTGGTATATCCCATTCGTTTGCTCCACTTAGATAAGAAATGTTACCAAATTTTTCCATTGCAAACTCATCAATCCCACCAAATTTATTATGAAATACAAACTTGGTTAAATCAACACACTTCCAAAGCTTTTCTAAATAATCTGATTTATTTTTTAAATCTGTAAATGTATCATTCATTAAGAATGAAATGTGTTCTATATTTAATGAAGTTAGAAAACTTTGAGTATCTACAATACATTGTAAATAATGTTCGTATCTATCTATTGGTTTATGAGATATGTGGCAATTGTTTTTATATTCACTTAAATACCATTCTATTTCTTTATTTTCAAAATAGGTTAAATCATCAACATCAGGATTTGTATAAACTTTATTACCAATAATAACATTTAATGATTTCCATTTTCCTATAACTGGAGATGTTGAAGGTGTCTTTGTACAATTAAATTTATTATCTAAAATAAAAGTATCTTCAATATGATCTGAATCATTTAAGATATCATTACACAACTCACTTGGTATTTCTGTAAATAATCTATTTGGCTGAGACCATTCTATAATAGTAAAAATGTTATTTGGAGCTACTCCTTTTGATAATAATTTAGAAACAGTATAAATAACACTTCGTTTTTGGTATTCTGCACCAAATGAATCACAATGTAAATCTATTACTTCAAAATCAGTATCGTTTCCTTTTGTGAATTCCTTCATTGAACGAAACATAACACCATAACTGCAGCCTGTGTTTATGATGTATTTCATATTATATTATTCTACCGTTGACCATGATACTTCCCATTCATTAAATTCATCAGCTATACAATCTATCTTGTAATCTTTTCTACCACCATCTAATTCTTGTATCTTATTTTTTGCTGTATTTCGTATTCCATTCAATCCATGAGTTAACATTAATTTGTTACCAACATCTTCTCCATTTCTAGCATTATCTTCGTTATACCAAATATGTGAATTCATTTGAGATACTACAACCACTGCTCTGATGAAATCTCCATCAACTGGTGGCTTTTCTTTGAGTATTTCGTTAATATCATGTACTATTTCGGATATTTCCTTAGCATATTCCTCTTTATGTTCAGGAATCTTTACTTCTTTTAACTGAACGATAGATAATCTATCTATCAATTCTCCTAATGTTGGTAAGTATTTTCTCATCTATTCTTTCGTTTCCAATGGTTATATTCTTCTCCTATCATATTAAGTACCTCAGCTTCCGATTCGTAGTAATGTCCTCTGGTTTCAATAAGGGTGATAAGTTCTCTAACTTGTAATACTACTTCTTCATTAATTTCTAAAGTGTTTTCTCTTAACCAAGTATCTATTTTCTTTATATTCTTTATTTGTTCTTTATCTACAAATGTTGCATTGTTTCTCATATTGTTGTTACTCCACGTTTTTGTACTACTAATGTTGCATTATCGTTAGCTAATTGAATGGATTTATCCATATCATTACTTTGAATATATTCATATACAAAAGATGCCATCCAAGTATCACCTGCTCCACTTAAATCTCTAACTTCTATTGAATTATCAACAGGATATCTTTTTTCATTGTACATACATCCTCGTTCAGACATAGTAACAATTAGTTTATCTTTCCACTCAGAATAAACTGCTCCCTTTTCAAGACAATTATCCCACTCTACTTCATTCATCTTAACAAATGTATAATCTTTGAAGTAATCTCCACTACCAATTGTTTTTTTAGTATCAATAAAAGATATCTTAGAATTCTGTCCTATTTCTTTTATGTTATCATACGTTAAATATCCCTTATCATAATCAGCAACAATAACTGCATCATATGAATCAAAATCTACCTTACGATAATCAAATGTATTGGAAACCTTATCATTACCATCTACTCTGAGTAACATTTGGTTTGATTTGGTTTCAACGTATCTTGTTTTTATAATTTGTTCGTTGTTAGTAATTAGTTCAGTTTTTCTAACTCCCAATGCTCTAAGGTTTTCAACAACGTTTCCAGCCATACCTTGATTGGTTATGGTTTTTGATGGATTGAATACTGGTATGGGTGCTTCCGGACACAATCGAATACAACTACCATATACAAAAATATCGGTGCAACTATCTCCTATAACTAATATCTTCAAAATGTATTATCTTTATCTAATTCTTGTTCTAATTTCTTAATTTCTGCACACATTTCATACCGCTCTTCTTCAAGGGCCCACTCCATTAGTTTTTCTAACGTATCCCAAATTCCATCTATTTCTACAAAAAAATCAAATGCTTTTTTCTTTTTCCTAACATTGGCCTCTACTCGTGCAAATTGAAGTTTATCAAGATTATCATTAATAATTATTTTACAACATTTAAACATCTCAGGCATAAGAACCAATTTACCAGGGCCTTGTGTCCATACTTGAATATCATCGTTTCCTATATACACATGAAGTACGGTGTCTTGTTTCATATTATAGTTTAATTCCTATTCTAACTGAATCAAGTCCTTCGTGTTTTTCTTCTTCTTGAACAATACTTGTTATCGTCCATGTAGTTTGTATGAATTTAATCTTTCCTCCAACGGTTAAACAAGGGCCTCCTTCAAAATCAAACATTGTCAATTTACCTTCGTCATCTTCCGATTGTCTTGAAACAATAGATTCTCCCATTACTCTAAGAGTTCCCGAGTTTATTTTCTCAATAACCCGTTCTTCTCCGTATTTATTTTTAATAATTTCCATTTCTATTTGGATTGATTATACTTATTTTTTTGATTTCTAACATATGATTTGATTGTCCATTTTTGCTTCGTTCCATATATTCTATAATATAGATTAATATAATTTTCAACATTCAACAATATTGTTTTTTGTTGACTGTATAACTTTTATTACCTTACGTAAACAGAGTAATCCTCATATTAATATATATTAGTTAAATTAAATTAGGGAAAAAATATCCTTAATTTGAAACTATTATTTCACCAGTATTCCAACTTGGAACATACCATCTGAACTTGTGTAGTTTTAACACATCATCGATTATTCTAACTTGTAATTTCATAGAATTGCCTGTGATTACTTTACATTCAAATAATTCTTCTACTGATTCCATTAATATAAAATTTTCAGTAGCAAATACTGCCTCATCGTGTGTAAACCCATGTAAATCTATTTCATTCATCTTTAATTATATTATTAAATATTGTTTTAAAATTATCAAAACCCATCTTAACGTTTTCCTTCCAATCACCTGGTCTACCATCATCACTTACCCACTTATATGAATGAAATGGTATATCTCGTTCTTTACATACACTTGCAAGTGCATAACATTCCATATCCACAATATCACATTCCTTAACGGATTTGTTGTATGAATCTGTATATCTTTCATGTGAACCATCGTAGATTGTATCTGTTGTGAAACACGATACTCCTTCTTCACTTAATTTTATAACTGGTATTTCGGTTAATCCTGATGTATCCATATCGTTTACAACTGAACTAACTTCTAATACCTCACCTATTTTATGGTCTTTTAAGTTACCACATGAACCGAAGTTTATAACTACATCTGGTTCTTCGTTCCAAAGTATTTCAGTTAAATTTGATGCAGCATTTATTTTTCCGATTCCTATATGGAAAATAGGAATACCATTCAATTCTTTTAATCCACCATGTTCCAATGGAGTTGCTGATACTAAAATTATTTTACTCATAAATTATATTCCTATTACCCATTCCCACTTTAACCAACCAATGATGAGTTCTAAATCACCATTAAGGATTCGGGTATGAGTTATCTTTAAGTATGGGAATAAATAAATCTGTCCCCCTACACTTGCTATTTGTGATTTCATTTTCGTATTGAATTATGTTTAGATTTTGACCATCTATCTGAGTAGTTGAATGTTAATTCTCCAAAATACTTTTTCATTTTGGGGTAAATATATTCTTCAAAGAAATTTATATATACAGAATCATGAGGATGTGCACCAAATGACATCACATTTCCATCTTCAGGTATATCCCATGTATTCGCTCCACTTACATATGCAATGTTTCCAAATGTTTCCATTGAAAACTCATCAATTCCACCGAAATCATTGTAAAATACAAATTTCGATAAATCAATTTGATTCCAAAGTTCTGCTAAATAATCAGAAAAATCTTTTATATGAGATTTTGAATCATATTTTGTGAATGTGTTATTCATTAAAAATGATATATGTTCAATGTTCTTTGATGATAAAAATGACTGAGTATCTACAATATTTTGTAGGTAATTTTCAAATCTATCAATTTTCTTATGTGATATATGGCAGTTCTTTTTGTATTCACTCAAATACCACTCAATGTCTTTGTTGTCAAAATATGTTAAATCATCTACATCAGGATTTGTATAAACCCTATCTCCGAAAATAACATTTAATGATTTGTATTTTTGAATAAACTTATTACTTTTTTCTTTAAGATTAAAGTTATTATCTAAAATAAACGTGTCTTCTAGATCATCATGTTCTAATATTTCTTTACATAATTCTTTTGGTATTTCAGTAAATAATCTATTAGGTTGAGACCACTCAACTATTACCAATATATTGTCTGGTGAAATTCCTTCAGATAATAGTTTAGAAACTACATAAATGATACTTCTTTTTTGATATTCGCTACCAAACGAATCACAATGTAAATCTATAACTTCAAAATTATAATCATTGCCTTTTGTAAATTCTTTCATTGAGCGAAACATTACACCATAACTACAACCTGTATTTATTATGTAAGTATTATCCATGTCCGTTCTTCTTTTTTTAATAGTATATTAAACTTTGCACATCGGTATCATCATTAATACCCACATCAAGTAAACAAATCTTACCAACAATATCATATCCACTAATTTCACATAATTCAGTAGAGGCCGTCATTGTACCACCTGTTGCATAAACATCATCTACAATTATAACAGTTCCACTACCCATTTTCATTTCAATAGTATCTACTCCATATTCTAAATTGTAACCAAGACTCTTTAAATCTTTGTTGGGAAGTTTACCTGCTTTTCTGATTAACTTTACTCCTCCACCGAATTTGGTTGCGAGTGCAGATGCGAATATAAACCCTCGTGACTCAATACCAACCCAATATTTAGGTTTTGTATCTAATAGTTTATACATATCCTCTATTGCCTGAGTGAATACAACAGGTGTTTCGAGCAAGGGCTGTATATCTCTGTATAAGATTCCCTCTATTGGAAAATCTTTGATGTTTTCTATATAATCTTTATATTCCATCTCGTTTACATGCTAAATATTCTTCTATTTTTTCTGAGTACAACATATCATATACCTTCTTACCGACCTCCGATGGTTCTATGGTAATTTGTTCACTTGCATATCTTGTTGCCGTCATGATATCTGATTCAGAGTATCTTGGTTTTGACCTATCTATTTCAGCATTTACATACTCAACAAACTCTTTTGTTTTTAACCATTCATTATATTGATAATCATAATCATTTCGTGAATATAATTCATTTTCAATATCACTTGCATCTAATTGTAAATCAATGGCCATGTTTTTAATTCTTCCCATTACTTAAATTTTTTAATTGTGTTTCTGAAAGCATTCCTCTCTTTTCTTTTTCTTCTGTATCATTGGATGGGATGGAATATTTTCGTACCAATTCAATCAACCAATCTTCTGTTGTTTTATTCATATGTTTCTGTTTCTAGTTCATTATTTATTGTTAGTGACAATGCATCTATTGCTTCTTCTAACCAATACCCCTCATCATCTTCAATATAAATTTCCAATGTTTCCATTTCTGCAGTATTGTTTTCAACTGCTTCAATAAATGTCTCGGTTAAGTCAGAATCATAATAGTAAACATCTTCACTAATTATTATGTTATGAGGGTCTTCAGTTGCTATATGTACCGAATATCCATCTGCTGTACTTTCTTCGTATATGAAAAAATCTAACCCATCTGTCCATTCTTCAATGAATTTGAAATTAAAATGATTTTGTACTTTTTCTAAATTTTTCATTATATTTTCTGTTTGTTTACTCATATTACTTAGCGTGTATTTGTGTCTTTAATATTTTGATGGCTTTTTCTATATTTTTCAATGAAGCCTGAATTTCAGAACCATCTGAATATGCTAAATCCCATCTACCATCTTCTAACATCTCAAAATCTTCTTTGAGTAAGTTTAAGATTGAAAGTAAATCTTTTTTAGGTGTTCTGTTTTTTTTAATTTCTCTTTCTTCACAACCACCACAGGTTTTTCTGTATCCAGCATTTAGTGAACCACATCCACAAGTCCATGTAGAATCTATTAATGATATTTTGGACATGGTTATCTAACTATTTTAAAAGATTTTACTTTATTGCATTTGATACAAACTTTTGTATCAATCCTACCTACTGTTACTGAATCATGTTCCCATAACTCAACTAACTTTGATGATTTACATTTACATACATCCTTAGTTATGCAACTTACATTAGAAAATCGTTTTAAATAAGAATGGGTTCTCCATTCTTCTTTTAGAAATACCATTCCAGGTTTCCACCATTGAGGTAATCCAGTTTTAGCATTCATTATTTCTCTATCACTCATAATTTATCGTTTACTTTTATCATATTTTATTTTTTCTGATTCATATTTTTCTACTATTAAGTTTGCTAAATTTTTTAATTCGGATTCCTTATAAATATTTGAGTCTTCTTTAGATTCTACTCCATCAAATGATATCCAATCAAACCAACCATCATATTTTAATTCACCTCCACGATTCCTATATAAATAATCATATAAAAAATGTATATACGGCAGGAGTCTTGCAGGATTATTTTCATTTTCATAAAACAAATCTACAAGATTGTTATATTTAAATAATTCTCTCATTATAGTTGGAATTGGGTGTGCACCTCTTTGATTGAATTTAATTGGAATAGGATTTGGGATTAATTCATGTTTAATAATATAATTACTTGAAAATGATTGGTTGATATCATCATTATTCATTACATCATCAACCCATTCCATCATACAATCCATACCAAATGGACTAGAAATTGTGTAGTAATCCCATACCAAATTAACATTTGGTATTAAATTTTCTTTGGTCATATGATAATATGAATAAATAGCCAATGGATTTAGTTTAACATATTCTATATTTTTTTTAAATCCTTGAATAGCATCAGGTCCAAAGATGATATCTGGTCGGAGTTTTACAATTACATCATAATGAAATCCATTCATGTTTTCATATACCCTACGAGCTTTGTTTGCTTCATACGCACAATAAAATTGAGGGAAGGAGCTCAGTTCTGTATTCTCACAATGTTGTGTCATTGAATTCATACTCTTGGTAGAACCAACCCGCATTGAAACCACGTTTGGATATGAGTTTCTTATTTTTTCAATATCATCTGATGTATGAGTGTAATCATCAAAATCTAATATACTTAGTTCAGTATTATTGTTTATTGTCTTGCCATTAAAAGATTCCCATGTATGGATGTAGTAATCCGTATCATAATCTTCAAATATTTTTTTTAAATATTTAGAGCAATCATAACTCGTACCTCTCCATTGACCTACTATATAAACTGCTATTTTCATCTAAAATTTCCGTTAAGAATCGGTTTATTCATCACTAATATCCTACAAATTCGTGTTTAACTTTTGATAAAAGTCCTTGCTCAACTCCATATGGAAACTCTTCATTTAACCAAAAGTTCTGAAGTTGTTCTATTTCCTTATTAAGACTATCAAATATCTGATGATAATCATATCCTTCTCCATATTGAACAGGATTAATAATCTTACCGATGTTTCTCATAGTATCTTCCTTATCAGATGCATATGCTTCTAATAGTTTTTTACTAAGTTCAGTTTTCATCAACTCTGCAACTTCATCGTTATGGTCGTACATATCGTTGTTCCAAGGTCTTGTAATTTCAATAGTTCTGTTCAATACCGTTGAGGTATACAATACAGGTTCTTTCTTTTTTCTCATTATTTATATTTTATAATACTAATATACGAAATCTTTTTCAATTAAACAAGCTTTTCTTCAATATTTTTATAATTTGTTTGTTTCAGGATTCCAATCTACTGTTAATGGTTCATTTACTTGCTCATATCGTTCGTTTAAAACTGATGCGTTAATAAAATGTGTACCGTTATGGAATTTATAACCATATCCACCATATTTATAACCATATCCACCATGAATATGTCCAAATACATGAATCTTTGGTGGTTGTGTATCTACCTTAACTCTTAGTAATGCACATCCTAAATGTGGTTCATTATGTGGAGGTCCACTTACATCTAAATGGTCTTGTGGAGGTCCATGTGTAACAAGAATATCAGTATCTTCTGGAATTACATCCCATTTTGCAATTAACTCATCTCCACCCTTTGGTAAGTTAAATGCCCAATCATAAAACCATGGTTGCCATGGAGTTCCATATAGTTTTACACCATCAATTAAAACTTCTTCATCTTGTAAATACTCAACATCATAGTTGTTTACAATTGTATTCGATTCCAATGGATGATTTTCGAACATTCTGTCATGATTACCTGCAATAAAGATTTTATGTTTGTAATCCTGTGCTTCAAACCATTTACAGAAATCATGAATCTCTTGTTTTTTGTAACCACTATTCATTATATCTCCAGAATGAATTAATAAATCACCTCCTGGTAGTTGACCATTAAGTTCGTTGTGTAACGTATGTGTGTCAGATATAAACGTTATACATAGTTTATTATTCATGTTACTTTATCTTTTGTTGATTTATGTTTTTTATATTACTAATATACGAAAAATATTTGTAGCTACCAAGTTTTTATCCAAATATTTCTACTCTAATATCTTTAGTCATTTCAAATCCTCTTTCATCTAAATGAAATCTTCCTTCTGAAATCATTCTATCCCATCCACAAAAGTACACCCAAGGCTTTTCTGAAGATTCATCTATGAGTTTTAAGTAATGTTCGTGTACATGTCCTTCTCTAAATCCTTCTTTGCTTTCTTGTGATAGGGTTGGTATGTATTCGAAGTTTGGTAATTCTTTTTGTATCTTCTCCAACTCATCTCTATATAGTAAATCAGATTCAGTACGAGTACCAAAGAATAGTTTAATACTTTTGAATGGTATTTTATTTTCGTAGATATAGTTTATCATTGAACGAAATGGTGATATTCCAGAACCGGTTGATACTAAATAAATATCCCTATCCATTAAATTATCAGGTAAAGTAAATATACCCATTGGGCCCTTGTAAAGAAATTCATCACCAATTGATACATCTTTGAATAAATACTCACTCATCATACCATGATTTAAATATGTAATAATAAGTTCAAATTTATTAGTTCCGTCTTTCCATGATGCAATTGAATAGTTTCTTACTATTTGGTCTTTCTCACCAGGTTTTGCAACAAGTTGTACAAGTTGTCCTGATTTATAGTTTAATGTATCGTAAAGGGGTGATTCGAATATAAATCTCCAATTCTTATTGGTTTCCTTTATTATATCGACAAGTACTGCTACGTCCATTACTCTCTATCGTTGTATGTTTCTCTAATTTTATTTAATCTTTCTTGGAGATGTGTACCATATCTCGTTACACCATTATTCCAAAGGTCATAAACTAATTCATAATCTTCTTTGGATATTAAATTTTGTTCGTGTGCAACTTTCCAATACCATTCCATTATTTTCTGTAAGCCCTTTCTGTGGGCCTCAGTCATTTCATTGTGTGGTTGTGTTTTCAATAGTTATTCTTTTGTGTGATTAATCCATGATTCAATAAATCCAATTATAAATGCACCGAGTGTTACAGGCCAAAAGAATAAATATCTTAATCGTGTTCCATTACTTGGCATTTTTTTGATTCCAATATCCCACAGGGAGAGCCATAGGAATCCAATTATTAAATAAGCTATTATTATATCAAACATAATTTTAATTTTAATTTAAAAAAGAGTAGGTTTCCCCACCCTTCCTTAGTGTAAATAATTGATAACCTTAAAACATAGGAATTTCATCAGGAGTTTCTGTATCATCTATTTCTTTGAATAGAGGTTCACCATTTTCATCTTTTTGATATTTCTGTACTAATTGTTTAATGTAAGTTCTTTCAGAATCAACTCCACCATCTTGTGAAAAGAATGGGAAGATTGATATCTCTGCGGATTCTTCTAAATTAAATCCATCATAGATTAAACCTGCCATTTCAACAGATGCTCTTGTGGATACCATTGAAGTAAGTTTTCCATTTTCACTCATTGATTGAGTTCTCGTATGATGAGCTATTTCGGAGATTGCTTTTAAAGTTAGTTCCTCAACTTCAGGAAACATGAATTTTAATAATCCTAATTCTTTAACATCATCAAGAACATCCATTTCAATTGTTACAAATCTATCAAGTATCGCCCTATCTATTACACGAGTTGAAGTATATTCATTACCAATGTTTGCGGTTGCTATGAAGGTAACACCTTCAGCAACATTCACTATTGGTGAACCATCTGCTTCATCTAATCTCAAATATCTCTGTCCATTATCTAAAACGGTCATTAAGATGTTCCAAGCATCTGGGTGGGCTCTTGATAACTCATCTAATAGAATCACCGCGTTTGGTGTTTTGATTGCCGTTACGAAAGCAGATTCTGCGAAAAATGTTCCTTTATCTTTGGAGAAGTGAGTATTACCAATTAAGGTTGCTCTCGGGTCTTGAGTTGCCCCAAGGTTGAAGTAGAAATCTGGTCTATCTAATGCGGTAACCAAAGCTTTAGCGGCCATTGTTTTACCACATCCACTTGGTCCAGTCATCATAATATTCTTAGCTCTCACCGCTGAACGTATAAGGTACTTCCATTTCAAATCCTCCATTACCAATTCTTGTGGTTTTAGAGATACCGAACCTTTATGGATAAAATCCTTAATTGCGGTATGGTCACCTTTATCTTCAAATTGAACAGAACCATTTTCGGTATTCATTGGAATTACTAATGAATTGTAAACATTCATATCAACTCTACGATATGTTTTTTTACCTGTCTTATTGATATATGCTTGAAGTGCTTCACCATTTTGGAAAGCTTTCTTACGAGTTCCAGTCGTTATACCCATTGTACCTATCTTAGTACCATCGGTATCGATTAGTTTAAACGAATTACCAAATTGTTCAATTTTGTAAACTTCATTCGGAACTAATCCGGTTGTAAAATCTTTGTTTTTCATGTTTAATGTGTTTTAAGGTTTATTATTTATTTTGTTGGGGAATTCCCCACTCATTTACTATGTAAATATACGAAATATTTTTGGAATAAACAAGCTTTTTCTTATTTATTTTTGTAAAAATAAATCGTTCATTGTTTTACTGATTTGTGATACCGATGTTACATCAATAATTTTGGCTCCAGTACCATACATTTTTTTAAAATCTCGTTCACCATATGTATCATAATGTCCATCAGATACAAAATATGAAAGTGTTTTAATTCCCATACCTTCAATCATCTTAACCATTTTTCTAGTATGTTTTACTGCTCCATCTCCACCATAGTAAAATCCTTGACCAGGAAAGTAAGGTTGTCCATCTGATATGTTTAAGAAATACGAATCCATATCATTGTTAGATGGTAGAAATTCTTTTTGTATAGCTTCAAAACACAATCCTTCTGGTGTTGTTCCGTTTGGTCGTAATCCAGCGAACATTTGTTTTACTTTAGAAAACTTATCTTTAGTAGAATCATAAGCCATTACAATATATGGTTTGTTGTTTGCTGATGTTAATCTGAATGTAATTTGTATTGATAGATTTTGAATCATGTCAACTGCCTTACATAGTGCAACTGCGTTTGTAAGAGTTTTACTCCACTTAGAACCATTCATTGAAGAACTAGCATCTATGGATATATGTAAGTTGGCCCTTTTGTAAGAATCTAATTCTGAGAATTTGAATACATTTTCATTACCAAATCCTAAAGAAGAAATCATTCTCTTATCAATTCTACCAACTTTCTGTCTGTTGAAAATTGTTGTTCTATCTTCACCCCTCACTTGAAGTTTCTTTCCTAATATTGTACCAAGTTTGATACCATCTTGAACTTCTTTTTCGTATGGTTGAGAAATTACGTTTCCAATATCATCATATGCCCAATTTTTTCTTGTCATTGGAAACATATCAGATTCATATAATGATTTAGTTAGTTTTTTAACTACAATACATTGAATAGTGTTGTTACTATAATAACTATCGTTTGCACCATTACCAACTTCTTTTAATTCAGAACCACTTTCTTCAATAGCGTTTAAGTTTTTTGAATCAGTTTTGGTGATTGATGTTTTTTGAATATCCCCATCTAAGAATTTCTTTTGTTTTTCTATTTTCTTTTTAAGTAATTCTTTTTGTCTATCTGAAAGTGTAACTTCGTTTTTAGATGGTTCATTGGAATCCATTGGAGTTCCTTCCATCCCATCAGGTGTATTATTAATATCCATTCCACTACCACCTTGTGGTTGTTCTGAACCATCTCCACCCATTGGAGATTCACCAATTGATTCTAATAAATCATTGAAATCATCATCATTCATTCCATCATCAGAACCACCATTTCCATTATCAGAACCTTGGTCATCACTGGAGTTGTCTTCTGATTTTCCATCACCATCTTGATTTTCATCAGTTGCAACTTGTAAATTAGATAAGATAACTTGATACATTTTTAAAGCCACATCAAACGATTCTTTTGAATCAGATAATCTACCAATTGTATTTAATCCAACCAATTTATAAATTTCTCTCAATCCCTTTAAAGAAGAAAGTTGAGTATTCTTATTATGTAAGTTTATAATTCTGAACATATAAGAATCAAGTGTTTCATCCGTATGTTCATCAGATAAGAGTCCCTTATCTATTATTTTATCATTGAAGTACTTATCGTACATACTTCTATAATAACCTCTGTAACCAGGTGCTGATTTAAATACGAAGTTATCTATTCTCCTATCTTCTACCCAATTCCAAAGATTTTTAATAGTTTGAATAGAATTATTAATACCTTTTTTAATAGAACCATCCGTTATATGAGTTGGAACTAATGTGTAGATATCACTAAGTAAATTGAAATCGGAAAGTTTAATGTGAGAACCCTCGTGTAATGCCAAACCAACTGCCACATCAAAATCTTTTGGTTCAGAAATCTTACTTCCTATAACAACAGATTTACCATCGGTATAAGAATCACCACGTTCTTTAAATTTTACAGGGATTGATTGATTTGTTACAATATTAACAAAGTTTGAAATTGCTCTTTTAGAAGAAGCTAATTTATAAAGGTCTAAGGATTTCTTTTCAACATCAGTCATGTTGTTAATGATGCTATCATCATCATCATATTTACTGAGCCAATAAGAAGAGTTGGAAAATTTACTCATATTTTAAGGTTTATAGTTTAATTACTTATTATATTCTAATATACGAAATTTATTTGGAATATCCTAATGAAATCGTATTTAGTTTTCTATCGGTATAGTGTTACGAAATCTCCGAAATGAGTATCAAACACATTTAGTAAATTTTCATAATCACCACTTTTCATATCATCTAAAACAGGTTTAGAGTCATATCCAAGTTGTTTACATAGATTTGTAGCAGTACCCAATAGGAAAAATGCATTTCCTTGAGGACCTGTTAAATCAATTTCGATTCCGTTTGTTTGTGGTTTTTGTTTTATCATATCTTATTTGTTTAGGGTTAACATTGATAATGGAACATTATATTCATTGTAACTCATAGGAAGCCCTCTTCCTTTTAGAACTTCAATAACAACTTTGGTTCTGTTGATTTTCTTAACTCTACATTGTTTACCACTCAACTTTTGGTGATTAACTGAAACGTTAGCTCCAATATAAAGTTCTTGTTTTGTTTCCCAAGCAACTTCGGATTTTTTGATTTTAACTAATTCTACAATTTTAGAGTTTAACTCTCTTAGTTCTTGAAGGGAAAGGTTTTTTAATTCTGAATAATTCATATGTTTTATGTTTTAAAGGTTTAGTGTAATATCTCTCTCTTTATTACATATGTAATATACGACTATTTATTGGATTGCACAAGCTTTTTCTTAATTATGTTTAGAAATAAATGAAAGAATAGCATGTCTGCCATCACCCTTAACTACCTCATCAACTCCATGTGATGCATTTAATCCATTATTAAAATCAAGAATAGCAATGTTACCAAATTGTGGTTCTACTATAACATCACTTGATTCAAGTGTATTTCCACCTAAATGTAAGTTTCCTCCATAATCTGGAGTATAATCTCGATTATTCAAGTATATTAGAATTACACATAAATGTTCCGTCCCTAAAGCATCTTCGTGTATTTCTAAATTACATCCCTTGCTATAATATGTTTTAGCTAAATTATATGGTTTAACAGTAGAAAGTTCAATTTGTGGATAATATTTATTCATTAGTAAATCAAATATAGAATTATAAATTATTTGAAAATCAGTTATATCAGGGTCGTTTTTGTCAAGGTGCTGAACTTGGTAAGTTGAAGTTAAATATTTCTGTGCACTCCTACCTAACTTATTATTTGTTATTTCATTTATGTAATCAACTATCTCTTTAAGTTTAGAACCAATTAATTCCCCACGCTTTAAGCCTGGACCAGTAAAGTTTATATTATATGATATATCATCAAAATTAGATTCTCCACTATGTGTATATGCCCATTTTAATAAGATAAATCTTTTTTCATGTTCTTCGATATCCTCGTATATATTGGGATTATCTCTTTCAACAAGATATACTGGAATATCCACCATTATTTCGTTAAATCGTTTTAAAATTTCCTCTTTGGTTGCTATTGAAATATGTACAAAGAAATCAGAAGTCATTCCATCATAACGTGGAATCAATTCATTCATATCATTCTTATACAAATTATCTCGTAAATTATTATACAAATCCTCACTTAAATCATTCAATGAATCTACAATATATCCAGTATTGTATAATTTTTCCTTATCGATTAGTTTTTTGTTATCCATCATAATAAATATATTAGATTAAGGTTTTGTTTTTATTGATATTATCGGTTCGTAATTTGTAGTTTAAATCTGGATTAAATTCTAATCCATTTAAATAATCTATTTTATTTGGGTTATAGTACAATTCATCATATAATACAACTTTTTGATTAAATAAAGATGCTATTTCATGTAATCGTTTGTCCATTATTTTTGTATGTCTTGTTAGATTATTCAGTTCTGATTCGTGATGTTTTTCATAATCTTCTTTTGTTTCGAAAGTGGCAATATGTTTTTTTAGAAGTTCATCATAATTATACCCTACATACATATTCTTAGTAATATTCCACAATGTATATAATGATTCAAGATGTTCAGTAGTTATTTTTCTATGTAAAACAATTATATGGTCAAATTTACTACCAAATTCCAACCATTTTTCATTTGTATATGTGGCAATCCCTTCAGTAGATTGTGCATAAACTTTGATACACATATTATAAAAATTCATATTTGGCCTTTTTAGGTCACCGAAGCCAGGTTGATGGAATGTTTTTAAATTATATGTTCTGCCTAATGATTCCATGAGATACCTACCCCCACATCTTGCTCCAGCTATAATTAATATGTTCATTATAATAAATCTCCTGGTGTTCCTCTGTATATTCTATATGAATCCTCATCAAAGTGTTCAGTAGATACCTCAAAAACGATTGAGTTCTCTTCTAATGATATTAATTGATGTGGCTGTCCTCTTTCTATCAATACAGTATCCCCTACCGTTAGAACCCTACTATCGTGTAAACCATCTTCAATGTTAATCCAGTTGAATTGGAACGAACCTGATTGTATGTACCAAGTTTCTTTTTTCTTTAAGTGATAATGCATTGAAAAGTTTTGCATCTTCTTTTCAAAAACTAGCAGTTTTCCACAATAGTCTTCATCATTGTGAATCCATAGTTCATATCCCCATAGTTTTTCAACTCTCTTAGGTGGTTTGATATCTACTGTTATAATCATAATTTATCTATATTATTCGTAATCGAAATCAAATCCATTTTCTTGTCTATCAAGTTCTACATAGACTAGATCAAGATCATATATACTTTTCTCTACCAATGTCCAATCTTTTTCATCTCTTGCATCTTCAAGAATTATTATAATTCTTTGTATTTCTTCTGCTAAATTTGCCATTTCTTTTTTTATACTATT
>Ga0209091_10002137_pt1 | contig 16897 bp, 18 predicted proteins | sample ArcticOcean_MG_C_6_FD_187438 | JGI IMG/M metagenome (GOLD analysis project Ga0209091, IMG submission 187438) | Marine microbial communities from western Arctic Ocean - ArcticOcean_MG_CB8_128 (SPAdes) (version 2) | ecosystem: Environmental > Aquatic > Marine > Oceanic | place: Arctic Ocean...
CAATGTTATGGCTTAAACTACAGCTGTCAGAATGAAGTTTATACCGATCGGATGATCCGTAAAGCTCGAAAGTTACGCGCTAAACTAGGTGCACCCATGGAGCTACAACGACCTATCTCTGGGCGACCACATGGAATGTATAGGGCAACGTTTGAGCGATTGATAAAGCAAGACCAAGATAATGTTCGGCGTGTCGTGGGGGCTTATTCTCAGCGCTTAATGAGCAGGCCAAACTGATTGGGTTAATTTGATAGTGACCAAAAGTAGTAGTATGGGCTTCCTTTGAGCCCAACTACCTATGGGGGAGTGGTTCGCCTTTAGGCGGAGTAATCTCCCCCTTTAGGGGTGGCTAATTTGGCTAATATTTATCGTTATAAAACAATGAGTTGCAGCGTTAGTCAAATTAGTTACCTTGGCTAATTTGACTAATAACCTAATAGATTTATAACTTATTGTTTTATATGTATATTTTGTATTAATAATTAACCAAACAGCCTTATATGACCAGCTTGGCTAACCACTAATTACGACCTACCTTAACAACTCCTTATCTATCGTAATAGAAGAACCAGCACTTCGCTTGGCTCTAGTCAGCCTATATTTCAGCCCAGACATATTCATAGCATACTGAGGGACGCTTGGCGGCAACGCCTCGTTAACTCTAGTCTTCCAAGCGCTTTGTTTAGCAGTACCAGAAACACCGTAGCCCTTGCCTCGTTCCTTGGCCAAATATGAACATCTGACGTATGTCTGTTAGCAGCATCAGACATTTTCCTATATCAATGACGACCTCATATTAGTAGTATCTATAGTATTATCGGCACAGACAAAAGGACTATTTTCAATGAAGCATCTGTTTAAGCTCGACAATCAAAAATCAGCTGAGGTAATCAGTGAAAATCTAGAGGGATGGACCGTTGTTCAGGGTGCTCCTACCATGAAAACTTGGATACTCCATACATCCAATGATGGCAGTATGATTTCTGGTATATGGACAGCAACCCCGGGAACGTACCATGCTATTTATGCCGAATATGAATTCGTTCATCTCATAGAAGGGCGTATCACCATCACACCCGATGGTGGAAAACCCATGGACGTAGGGCCAGGGGATGCCTTTGTGGTCGACGTAGGGTTTAAAGGCACCTGGGAAATCAAAGAGTCTGTGGTTAAGCATTTCGACATTAAGCTATGAGGTTTGTTGCGGCACGTGACTAACATTTCTATTCATTAGTGCATGATTGCGACAAATCAACGCTGTAGATCAACCTTAACGCATGCCTACGCTAGATGTGAGCAGTGTGCTGTCTATTACCCTAACCATCTGCTGTGTGCACGTGTATGCTTAAGGAGTTGTGCTAGATACCACCAGCAGGAGATGTATACTGTTTTATAAGCACTAACAGGAGAACAGAAAAATGGAATGGTTAATCGGAATTTGGGATGCGTTTGGTCAATATATCTTATACGTTTTGCTAATGCTTTATCTGATGTATATGGCTAATGTTATAAGTGGCTACTTTGAGAGCGCAGCAGAATACAGAAATGAAATGTTGCAGAATCAGCAGGTACAAATTGACATTCAAAGACATATGCTAAAGGCACTAAATCGAATAGATGTCACTACTAAAAATCAGTAAGTGATCTAGAGGTAAGCATGTAGATACACTAGATACCTCTAGCACCCGATGTATATTGGTTGATAAGGATAATTGTTAACGCGAGGACATGTTCATGCGTTTTATGGTTAAGAAGTGCCCCAATTTTAGATATATCAAACCCAAGGCCTGATGCAGCAGTGGCAGCAGCTCTGCGTCAATCATGAGCAGAAAAGTTGAAGCCCACCTCCTCTGCAATGTGTTCAAACACTCTAGACATTGAAGCTGCTAACACACCTTTACGCGGAGATGAGAACACAAATGCATGCTCAATTAATTCTCTTTATATGCTATCTGGGATGCTAGGGCTATACTCATCAGATCGAACTTTATCATGATCATAGGTCTTAATTTTCCACTCTCTGACGCGCGGATTTTTATTGATCTGGTTATATAACTTTACTAAGCCCTCAAAACGTTGAATAACTTCTACAGAGACATCATCAATAACTCCCGAAGCAATCCATCCTAAAAGGCTCCAAACTGCAAGATCAGCAATAGTCATGTTGTCTCCAACAAACCAGTCCGAGTTGTTGGCAGTTAAAAGATCTTGCAAATAACCAAAGTATGTTGGCAGTTCATTAGAGGTCAGCTCTTTTCTCATCGCCCTCTTTTTCATTGGATCACTTTCTTTCATTGAGGGACTTAAAAGCGCATTAATATTTTCAACAGCAACAACGATTTGATCTACCTTGCCTGCCTCAACAATATCATCAGGGTACATACCACCAAGCTTTCCACATATTCTTGCAATTGCCATTGTTTGCCCAATGCTTTCACCATTTATATGAAGAACAGGCAATTCACGGAAGGGAATTATCGTGCCATCTTCCATTTTTCCATTCTCTTTGGCATGATCCCAATCATCATTATTAATTCTGACATCTTCAAACTTTATATTGGCAATAAATAAAGGCAGTCTTGATATTTCAGCACGCCAAAACGGTAAATCGAAATATATAATTTTTAAGTTCACTAGTTAATCTCCAAATTATCGTAACAGCTCTAATTATAGTTAGTAAAAATCCTCAAAAAATTTCTCTTTGAGCATTCCAAAAGTCTCATCCAAAAATCGATCCCTATCTTCCCTTGTTTTTAAAACCTAAATACACTCTGTATCTTTGCTATGATAAATAGCCTTTAACTCATCGTCAATCTCACATACTTCTTGTGGTAATTCAGTGACGAAGTATCAGGATGGGTCACGGGAATCTTTGATTAGCCCTAGGATGCTAGAAAATGGACAGGTGATACGCACTGAAACTGGTGCTACGCTAATGTAGATAAGGCACAGCAAATGGCCAGCCATTGCTTGGATACTGGATGTACAGATTGTTAAAATGCTTATTAGTCGGCTAAAACTGGAGTTCAAACTGGATGAGGCGGGTGATTGTTGGCCAGATTTATACGTTAGATAATTACCTCTTTTAAAGATTTAGGATGATCCGTGACGCCTTCGTACCCGTCTTCGGTGATAATAAAACTGTCACCCACTTGCGCACGAAAAGTATCAACTGCGACTGACCCGTCAATAGCCAAAACCATTCCGGGTTGCAGAATGGTTGTATCACCTGTAACCAGCTGTGGTTTTTCCAAAAAACTGAAACCCGTTGCGCGCCCACAACGAAATGGATAGTCATATCCAGCGCCTTGAATAACTTTCGCATAGGCTGCATGTACACTTTCTGCTGTTACACCGGGACGTAAGGCATTCAATGCAGCTTGCTGACTAGCGACTGCAACTTCATAGACTGCGGCTTGAGATTTATCTGCTATTTCGCCTATCCAAAAAGTTCGGTCAAACCCCAGCTTAAAACGATGAAAATTAGTCATGCCACAGAAACACAAAAACACTGGCTCACCATGTTTCATAACACGGTTTGTAGCACGATGATGAGTTTTTGTTATCTCTTTTCCTGACGCCATAATCTGTAAAAAATGGATACTAGGCGACATTGTAGTATCGTCATAATGAGCGGCTAACAGCTCCGCCGCTTTGCGTGTGCCTGCTTCAGATGTAGCTATTGCAACCTCATACTCTGGAACACCATCCGCTATTACTGCTCTCCCTGCCGCCATCATTACATTCGCTACTTGACCGGCATGGCGCGCTAACTGCAGTTCTTCCGCAGTTTTAATCATCCGCATATCAGCCAAAATCGGGGTTGCATTAACCAAATCACCAGCGTCTATAAAGCGATCTAAATAAGTTCGGACCAGTGATGGCATATGGTTTGGTTCGATAGCAATGTTATTAGCGCTTTTTAGAACAACAGGAAATTCTTCACGCCATTCACTTCCCGCACCGTCATTCCAAGGGGCAATTCTGTCAACCTGAGCAGCAGCCTCAGCCATAACCAAATCAATTGTCGGGGTAATTAGTAAGGTCCCACCGTCTTTCGGCACAACTAGAATAGTCGGACGACCGAATTCCATGTGTAAATAATCATAATACCCAGTGAGATAATAAACATTGTCGTCATCAGTGATCAGCGCTACGTCAATATTAGCTGCTGCAAGTTTTGTTTGAAATTGATTCATTCTTTCAGTGAACATAGCTTGCGTACGCTCCATGCGCTGTTCAAACTCAACTAAGGGGGTCTGGCGTTGTTGTTCTTGCGTTAATGTATTTTGAGTCATTCCATTTACCTTCTTCTTACCTAGGTCTGCTAGAAAACGTGTTACGCGCCAAAAAACAATAGTTGATATAGTTCTGGGTCCGTAGCACCTTCGGTGCCTAATGCTAATATTCAGCTTTATTCATTAAACCCTAAAGCATCTCGCCATTGTGTCTGTTGCGCTGCAACTAAGCATGCGAGTCAGGAAACTGGCGCTTCCCCTATGAAATCAAAAAACATCACCAGCGCCTTTTGTTGTCAGAGGTGGGCTCACAGTTTACTAATGAATTCTTCAACCTATTTCACTACAATCAACCCATTTGATGTGATTATTAGATTTCATATGGCCCAAGCGAGTCGTCCGTCCTTTAACATATCGATAAGCAGACATATCAGCACAATTTCTAGGGCATCTATGTATACTCGTCAGCTAAGAGTTATAACTAATATGAGAACATGTGGATGCGTATGCACAAGTTAATGGCGATAGTAACCTTTTCAATGCTATTTGGTAATGGAGTTGCCGTTGCCGCAGATTACGATACGGGATTTAAGGCTTTTCAAAAGGGCGTATTCAGCATTGCTCTAGCAGAATGGGTGCCTTTGGCTGAGCAAGGAGACGTAGATGCTCAAAATAGCCTTGCAGCTCTTTACAAATTTGGATTGGGCGTGCCGCAGAATGCTGAGACAGCTGTAAAGTGGTATAGCTTATCAGCTAAGCAGGGAGATGCAGCTGGCCAATATGGCATGGGAACTATGTACGCTAATGGTGAAGGTGTGCCAGAGGACGATGAAACAGCCGTAAAGTGGTTCGCCTTGGCAGCGCAACAGGGAGATGTTAGGGCTCAATATAACCTGGGGATTATGTACGATAGTGGCCAGGGTGTTACAGAGAACGATGAGACCGCAGTAAAATGGTACACCTTAGCAGCTGGTCAGGGCCTCGCTGACGCACAAACTAATCTAGGGATAATGTACCAAAATGGATACGGTGTTCCAATAGACATTGATCGCGCCTATATGTGGTACAACATTGCAGCCTATGGTGGTAATGATCTTGGTGCTCAAAATAAGCAGGCGCTTGCTAGTGAAATGAATGCTTCTCAAAAAACTAAGTTACAAGAAATGTCTAACACCTGCTTGGCCAGTGGCTACAAGGATTGTTAACGTCTAACCTGTTTAAATAGGTTTTTATAATGAACATTAGGGAAATCCAAAAAAAGCTCTCTATCTTTAGCAAAGAAAGGGAGTGGGACCAATTCCACACTCCTAAAAACCTTGCTGCAGCCCTTAGTGTAGAGGCCTCTGAGTTATTGGAGGTGTTTCAGTGGCTAACAGATAAACAATCCCGCGAATTAGATACGGTCCAAATGGCTGACGCAGAACAAGAGGTTGCTGATATTGCAATGTATCTGCTAAGAATTTGCGATGTAATGAACATAGATATTGAGGCTGCAATCGAGAAAAAACTTGAAATCAATGCAGACAAGTACCCGGTAGAAGCGGCTAAAGGAAACGCTACCAAGTACAATAAAAGGATTAATTAATAGCAGTGATACCCCAGTCTTGCAACAACAAAAAAGCGGGAGTCCATTACCATAATACGGTTGTTTTTTTGGTCCTACACCATAGTATAAGTTATCTACTAAATAACTCTGATAACGATGCTCTTGAAGGTATATACCCAGATGATGAGTTAATGGTTTAGTCGTCTGGCAGAGTCTTATCACCATCACCGAGTTGCAATTGCAGCAGCACAGAGTCCATCCAACGGTCAAATTTGTAACCAATGGATTTAATTATACCAACCTGCTGAAATCCCATTTTTTTATGAAAATCGATAGACATTATATTTTCTGAATCCCCAACCACAGCAATCATCTGGCGGAAATTCATTTCCGTACAAGTCACAATCAAGTCTTCAAGAAGGCGTTTGCCAAGTCCCATCCGCTGAACTGCATCAGCAACGTATATTGAGTTCTCAACCGTGTAACGGTATCCGGGGCGAGGACGATAGGCAGAAGCGTAAGAATAACCCAGAACTTCATCACCACACACGGCGACCCGGTATGGATAACCAGCGTGAGTAACAGCGTCGCGCCGAAGGATAATCTCCTCTAGGGATGGTGGTTCTTCTTCCCAACTTGAGACACCATGCAGGACCTGGAACGCATATATCTCTCGAATAGTTAGCATGTCCTCATCACGTGCGTCGCGGATAATGATATCTTTATGTTGCTTGTTCATTCTGCCACCTTTAGATGTGGAAAACTAAATAATGCTGAATCAATAGATGTCAGCGTGTCGATCAGGCGGCAGAACTAGCACACAAGGTGTGCCAACTCTGGGCCACATTCAATGGGTTAATTGGTAGTAGCCTGCAGTATGGCTTAATAAAGCTCCCAGCAGGCTTCTAGATACTTGACTCACCCTTAACGCTAACGCGCATCTAGCCAACTTTTCATGACATATACCCCACAACCTGTGGCGCACAAAATTAGTGTTATGTTGCCCGCGATACATAAAATTAAAGTCACCTCTTTCCTTGGCAGGCTTGCAGGGAACGATGACATGACAGCATAAGTTGTGCTAGCTTTAAAGTGGTAATATTATGCGTCATTATGTAGTTTTTTGGGGAGCCCTGAGCGCCATGAATGTTTATCGACAAAGAATAATGGAGATCCTGAGTAAGGGCGACCCCGATGATACGGTAAGTAGAGTCTGCGACATATTTCTTTCCATTCTAATAATCCTTAATCTGGTGGCCGTGTGCCTTGAATCTGTCGACTCTATTAACCTCCAATATCACAGCGCACTGATGGTGTTCGAGTGGTTCTCTGTTACTGTCTTTCTCGTGGAATATCTACTGCGCATCTGGTCAATTGCCGCAGACGACTCAGCTCGAGGTGCCACCGAATGGGGGCGTCGTGGCTCATATGTCTTTAGTTTTACTGGCCTGATTGATCTAGCTGCTATTTTGCCAAGCATTTTGCCCTTAATTATGGGTGGTGTAGATTTGCGCTGGCTGCGTGTACTGCGACTGCTAAGGTTGCTAAAGATGTCTCATTATTCATCAGCACTAGAGGACCTGGGCTCCGCAATTTATGAGGAACGTCGCTCTTTTGCTGCCACTTTGTACCTGCTGGCCATTGCCTTATTTTTATCCAGTTCAATGATGTACCTCGCTGAGAGTGACGTCCAACCAGAGCATTTTCAATCCATTCCCCAGACCATGTGGTGGTCATTAATTACACTCACCACGGTCGGCTATGGAGACGTTTATCCTATCACTGCCATAGGCAAGTTTATTGGCGCCTTAACTGCATTAATGGGGGTCTGCACTGTGGCACTGCTAACCGGTATTGTTGCCTCAGCCTTTTCCAATCAAATGGCTCGCAGAGAAGCTATTTTTGAGGCGGAAATTAATGCTGCGATGAGTGATGGCATCATTACCACCGATGAAAAACTGCATATTGAAGCCCTCAGGGCACGCTTTAATATCCCCGAAGAACATGCCAAAACCATTTTAGGATTATTGTCTGAGAAAAAAGACCCTGACACACCTTTATGATCTGTTGCTGCTCAATAATTGTCGATTTAGTCAGCTTTTGCCTTTTTATGTTATATTAAACTTAAAAAGGTGTGCATGTGAATTCACAATTTGATAATGGGCTGCGAGCATTTCAGTTAGGCGATCATGCGGTTGCACTAATGGAACTGGCTCCTTTGGCTGAGCAAGGTGATGCTAGAGCACAGTACAACCTGGGGATTATGTATACACGTGGTGTAGGCGTTCCAAAGAGCGATCAGACAGCACTTAAGTGGTACATCAAAGCTGCCGAACAAGGTGATGCTTTGGCCCAATATGATCTGGGGTTTATGTACAAGCGCGGTGCAGGTGTTCCACAGAGCGATCAGATAGCAGTTAAGTGGTACACCAAAGCTGCCGAGCAGGGGCATGCCAGTGCACAATATAATCTAGGGTTTATGTGTACGCGTGGTGTAGGCGTTCCAAAGAGCGATCAAGCAGCGCTTAAGTGGTACACCAAGGCTGCTGAGCAGGGGCACGATAGAGCTCAAGCTAACCTGGTAGAAATGTACAAGCGTGGCGATGGCGTGCCACAGAACGATCAGGACGCTGCTCTCTGGTATGCCAAGGCTGCTGAGCAGGGGCATGCCAGCGCTCAATATAATCTGGGAATTGTGTACCGAAATGGTAAAGGCGTCCCACAAAACGATCAGATAGCAGTTAAGTGGTACACCAAAGCTGCTGATCAGGATCATGCTAGTGCGCAATATAATCTGGGGTTTATGTACAAGCGTGGTGACGGTGTTACGCAAAACGATAACACAGCAGTTAAATGGTTCATTTTAGCTGCCGAGCAGGGCCATGTTAGGGCTCAATATAATCTGGGCATTATGTACTCTAGTGGCGAAGGTGTTCCAAAGAATGATAAGGAAGCTATTCTGTGGTACACCTTAGCTGCTGATCAGGGATACACATTGGCCCAATATAATTTAGGAATTATGCACAAGCGTGGCGATGGTGTTCCACAGAACAGTAAGATAGCACTTAAGTGGTATACCCTAGCTGCTGAGCATGGCCATGCAAGTGCTCAATATAATCTAGGCGTTATATACCAAAACGGAAAAGGCGTCCCACAAAACGATCAGACAGCGCTTAAGTGGCACACTAAAGCTGCTGAACAGGGACACGCCAGCGCTCAATCTAACCTAGGGGTTATGTATAAGAATGGTATGGGCGTTCTTGTAGACTATGTGCGTGCGTATATGTGGTGGAGTTTATCCGCACATAACGGCAGCATGTTAGGTGCTGAAAATAAAGAGGCCATCGCTAAGGAAATGACTCTCGATCAAATAGCCAAGGCACAAGAAATGTCCAGCAGGTACTTGTAGAATGCACATACAGGCTGCTTAGGACATGCATGCACTTTGATAAGTTAAACTAAAAGATCGATCTATATATTCGATTTCTGTACAAGGTTGCCCCCTCGCCAAACGTATAAAGCCAGCAGTGGCTCACCTGATGTGCGCATTGAGTGTTTGATGTTACTGGCATGATGAATTAGTGGGCAAGGGGCAATATGTTGCCAGCCTTTTTCCTCGTGATACCACTCAGCGGTTCCACTGATTGGAAAGTATAATTCCTCCGCCACGTGCCAATGCTCAGGGTAGGTAACATTATCACCAAACAGAACTAGTCCACTTGATAGCACATCACTATGCCAATATGCATCGGGGCCTAGAAACTTTAACCACCCATATTGCTGTAAAAATTCTTCACCAAAATCTTCTGTGGAGTACGTCTGATTGAAATGTAAATTAGATTTACTATCGATCATACGTTCGATTAAAGGCTGGTTTTCTTCAGGGGCCTGTTTTGCCATTTGTGACAAATAAGATAATACTGGTAGACTTTTTGGCGCTAGCATTCGGTCAGGTTTTTTCAAATCCAACGCCGGTATTAAGCTGCACCAATCTGGCGGACACCTTTGCTTTAGCTGAGCCAACCATAGGTCTGCCAGAGCCGACAAGCCAAGTGTAATTTTAGAATTATTTGTAGTATCGAATTTCATACAACACATTGTACCCAGATAGTATCTTGTTGCCGGTGCCCTAATTTGTGTGATTAAGCCTCACAGTTCCAACAACACTCTCCATAGAGATAATATCCGGATTCGCCATACGCTTATCTCTTGCTGCATCAGCTTTATCCATAGCCTCTTGGCTCTCATAGAGCGATACTGCTATCAATTTATTGCCGTCACTTTGAATCCCAATAAGCTGTTCTGCCGATGGAAAATCACTTACTGCATTAGCCGCATAAGATAGTGCTGAAGCATCTGCTACTTCTTGAGAAATTAAGGTTACTGTGGTGATTCTTACTATCGACATAATGCTCTCCTGAATAACTGTTCGATCAGTTTTTAAACTAGTCGCCACAATATACCCCAACTTGATTTATATCTAGTACAGAGACTGAACTAGACTTTAAATGTGTGGATGGGTACTGTTAACTCAGGCCTGAATAGCATGGGGCTGATTGGGCAGATTAATACTGGCCGTTGACGAACTGATCCAGTAACTTATAAGGAACATAATAATGAAAAGTATGAAAAGTATGAATTTCCAACTAGGTGCAGTGGGTATTGCGCTGGCTCTGAGTGGTGGCGCAGCAGCAGAAACTGGTGTTGGGTACTCCATAAATGTAGAAGGTGAACAAAAAACCATGGCTGATGGCACCATTGTTAGAGAGACCACAGCCGATGACATATGGCTTCTAGACGATCAACCAGAAGGCTTTGCATCAAAGATGGTTGCCCGTTGTTCGGCTATATACGTAATGGGGGCCGATTATTCCAATAAGGGTTCAACATTTCGTTGCACTGCAAGAGATGGCGATGGTGATGGTTATATCACTGGTGGACGTATACCAGAGGCTGATTGGACTGGATGTGCCATCAGCACTGTTGCTTCATGGGGCAAATATGCTGGTGCTAAAATAAATGGCACCTGTCAAGTAGGCGGTCCCTTTGCTGGAGCAGATACGGGATCCTATACGTGGGCCGGGGAGTGGACTCTGCCTCAATAGCTAGCTTATACACTAGTAACAAACATCACACTGCGATAGGTCCAAAAAGGGCCTATCATCCATCAGTATCTCAATGGCCGCCGTGGTTGTTAAGAACAATTGTCACAGGATTGGCCAAAGATCACTAGCGAGGAAGATATTATGGAAATGTTTAGGGCACTTAAAAAAGCCGCAGCAGAAAAAGACATTGAGGCATTAATGTCGCTGTATCACGAAGATTTTGAGTTTATTCGCCATCAATCTGGCACCACCCTAAAAAAGCCTGAATACAGGGAGCTAAACTCACGCATGTTGTCTGATGCCAGCTTTACAGAAGTTATGCACCGCTGCATCTACGAAAATAAAGATATCTTGGTCGAACACTCTGTGATGCGGTTTCAGGATGGATCACGGGAGTCTTTGATTAGCGTTAAGATGATAGAAAACGGACAGGTTGTGCGGCAGGAAACTGGCGCGTCACTAATGAAGTAACAGCCTTACATATAGTGTGAACTAAGATAATCAACCTTCAACCCACAGGTCAGCTGAAACCGCAAAGGGTACACACAAATTAATCCCTCGCATTCAATTGTTGAGCTAAGCTTTATAATCAGGCTGCAATCGATCTAGCTTACGAATCAATCCTTGCCAATCATATTGCATATAGTCGGGGTAGCTTTGGTATTGGTCGTATACATGTTGGCACACGGCTTCATCAGGATAATACAGCTTGCTATGGCTTTGCATTGCGTCAACTTGTGCTCGGCAAGACTTTTCTAGGTAGTACATTGCGCTAAACGCTTCTGCAACTGTCTTACCTACAGCCAGTAACCCATGATTGCGCAATATCATTGCCTCACTCTCACCAAGATCAGCAACCAGCCGGCTGCGTTCGTCTAAGTCTACTGCAATGCCTTCATAATCGTGCATACCAATCGCGTTGTAAAATCGCAGTGCATGCTGGCTGATTGGCAATAGTCCACATTCCATAGCAGAAACAGCCATGCCTGCTTGGGTGTGAGTGTGGATAACGCACCCTACTTCTGGACGTGCCTGATGAATGGCGCTATGAATGACAAACCCTGCTTTATTGACGACTGCGTGAGTGGCATTAATAGCACGACCAGACGAATCTACTTCAATCAATGAAGACGCAGTAATCTCATCAAAAAATAGGTCCCGTGAATTGAGTAAAAATTGCTCTTCTTCCTCCATGCGTGCCGAAATATGAGTGGAGCTTAAATCGTCCCAACCGAATAATGCCACCAGCCTGTATGCCGCAGCCAAATCTTTGCGCTGTTGTTGGTTAAAGGTTTTCATTATTGTTACCTGATATGTTATCGCTTGACATATTACACTCTAGGTATGACACCATACCCATGGGCTTATCTCCCTTCATCGTATACCGGTGCATTAAACGCCGGTGACCATGGTAGTCACTAATAGCATAATGCATGGTATTACGGTTATCCCATATTGCCAGGGAGCCAGGTTGCCAGCTAAAGCGGCAAGTGAAATATGGGCGAATAGCAAAATTACAAAGATACTCAATTAAAGGCTGGCTCTCCTCTGCTGTCATATTAGCAAAGCGATGGGTATACGCATCGTTGATAAAAAGGCTTTTACGACCAGTAACAGGATGCACTCTAACCACAGGGTGATTGACTTCGACTCTAACGACATCGCCTACATTTTCAAAGGACTTACTATAGTCACCTTTTATGACGGCCAGTTTTTCTCGATATCCTTGTGCCAGATGTTCGGCATAAAGTGGTTCCAACATTGATTGCATACCCGCAGACAGATTTTCAAACACCATCTCCATATTGCACCAAATAGTATCACCGCCAAATGGTGGCAATTCTCGTGCGTAAAGTGAGACACCCATCGGAGGCGAAGTTCGGTAAGTGCTATCAGAATGCCAACTGCCACCAAAGTTATAGCCGGTGTCATCGGCCTCTTTCAGCAGCTCCATTAGCTCTGGATAGTCTTCACTTTCTTTCACAAACATATCTTCCATGGGCTCACCAAAACGTCGAGAAAAGGCAATATGTTGCTCTGGTGTTAAATCTTGGTCTCTGAAAAAAATGACCTTGTAGTCCATCAAAGCCTGATGGAGATCATCAAAAACAACCGCACTAATAGGTTTCCCTAAGTCAACGCCATCAATCTCAGCACCTAGAGCGCCAGAAACTGGTTTTATACCAAAGTGAGAACTATTAATCATGAGGCTATCGAGGTCCATTTATGCTTAAAACTAGATAATATTTTAGTCATTTATTAGTTTACAATTTTAGTTTATCCGACTATTATTTTATTTTATCAGTCAAAATGTCATGAATGTTGTCAGTAACAAAAGTGAGCTGGTGTTTGGTTTTTTCTTAACGGCGGACTTCTCCTTACCTGCCTATACGTCGATAGCCGAAACTTTCCGCATCGCCAACGACATTGCCGGCTGCACTCTGTTTCGTTGGTATACGATAGGCAGGACAACCGATGTATTGCGTTCTGCTAGCAATCTACTGGTAAAACCAGACATGGATATCAACACCACAACGTCGTTTCATCAAGTGGCAATCATTAGTTCTTTAAACAGCCATCAATATCATGACAAGGCAACATTTCAGTGGTTAAGACGGTTAAACAATGAAGGTTGTGCGTTAGGTGGTATCACGTCCGGCTGCTGGATATTGGCCAAGGCTAATCTGTTGCGAGGTTACCGCTTCACGCTGCACTGGCAGGACTCCCAGGCTTTTAAAGAAACTTACCCCGAATTATCAGTGAGCGATACCCTGTATGAAATTGATCGCAATCGCTTTAGCTGTGCCAGCGGATTGGCGGCGTTGGATATGGTTTTACAAATGATCGTGACTCGGTATGGATATGAATTAGCACAAAAAATTAATGATCGCCTGATCAATGAACGATTTCGCTTAGGCAACGAACATCAACTTTTGTATCGACATATACCTAATCCAACAGTTAAGCATGCAGTCGAGTTAATGGATAAAAATATTGAGATGCCGCTGTCCTTAGAAAACGTGGCAAACCAATGTTCGGTGTCTACACGGCAGTTATTGCGCTTATTTAAAACCCATGTGGGTACTTCTCCACAGCAACAATATTTAGCACTGCGATTAGATAAAGCGGTTTCATTGTTACAACAAACCAACTTAACCATGACTGAAATTGCCATTGCGACAGGATTTGCTAATTTAAGCTACTTCTCCATCGCCTTTAGTAAAAGGGCAATAATATCTCCGTCTCAGTATCGGAAGACATATCAAAAATAAAATTTTTAGTGAGCACGTTTTAATCATAAACATTAGCCCATGAAACACATGAGTAGTTTTCAGAAACAACCCATTATCGTGTGGTAGCAGAGACATATAAAACAATTTCTAGAGCCGTAGGTGTATACTTTTGTTAAAGATCATTGTTAATAAGAAGATGTGTGCATGGGTATAGATAAGGTTTTAATAAACGTGCCCCTATCCTTTTCATTGCCATTGGGTGATGAGGTGGTTGCTACTGATTATGCTAAGAGATGGAATGACAAATGAAAATGCTAAAACAAATATCAACATTTGTAACGGCTTTAGCAACAATCGCTATATTAATAATGGTCTTTGCTGATGAACTAAAACACGACTATGACAAACTATCCTTGAACCGCCAGATGGAAACAAAAGAAATTGAGCCAAAAATAGTTATAAGTGACGTGGTAGCTGCTACTGATTTTGATAAGGGCCTCAAGGCCATACAATCTGGCGAATTCAAAACTGCTCTAGCACAGTGGGCTCCGTTGGCTGAAGAGGGGCATGCATGGGCTCAATATAATCTAGGGCGCATCTATAGTGAAGGGCACAGTGTCCCAAAGAACAATAAGACAGCCTTAAAGTGGTACACCTTAGCTGCTGACCAGGGTCATGCGAAGGCACAATCTAACTTGGGGGTTTTGTACGATTTGGGACTTGGCATCCTTGAGAACAATGAGACCGCGGTTAAGTTGTATACCTTAGCCGCTGAGCAGGGCAATGCTATTGCGCAATCTAACCTAGGGACTATGTACGATCATGGCAACGGTGTTTCTACGAACTATGAGCGTGCGTATATGTGGTACAACTTAGCCGCCTATAATGGCGACCCAAAAGGTGCTGAAAATAATAAGAGCATCGCCAAGGAAATGACTCCCGTTCAAATAGCCAAGGCACAGGAAATGTCCAGCCGTTGCTTGTTGAGTGAGTATACAGATTGTTGAGGGCGCCACCTTAACTATGAGTCGACATCAACACACTTCCTGATATGTGTATGGCCCCTGGATGCTAACGAATTTCTTCAATACTGAACTTCTTACTCCTTACCAAGGGCACGATAAGGGCATAACCTTGCATCTGCAGTTGCACCAGGTCTGTTGGAGCTGAGGGCACCAAAGTAACAAAGTCGTAAAGATCGTCGGGCTGGTAGCTATAATCGCGCGCAGCTAAGCTACAAGCACGGAATTCCACCCCAAGTGCATGATAGTATTTCATACGCTCTACAGATTCTCGGTATTTTTCGTAATTGTGTTTCGCTAAGGTGACAATTTCGGTGCCATGAATCATGACCACCACATCCATCATTTCTGGGGCCATGTTGTAAGGTTCATCATACAGCGGGCTGATCGTCGAGCGCACCCAGTAGAGTGCCGAGGCAATATGCTGAGGGTCTTCAAAAAAGAAATCGAATACAACTTTTGGTTCTTCGTATTCTGGGGTGATGACCTGGGCCGCGTAGCTATGACTTGGGCCAAACATAAGGCTTATAATTAAGGCCCAAGATTTGCATAAGTTAGGCATTCTTATTATCCCCTTTTCTCTCAATACTAGGTTCCATCGTACTCTCATTTTTACTAAGTTAACAATTTATAGATGGGGGCAGAAAAATTGCTCCTCCATGCTACCCATAGCGATTACCTCTTTAGTTCTAAGGGCATAAATTTAGCACTGTAGGTTAGTATCTACCTTAGTTATTATTAAGGTTCAAAATCAGAACAATTCCTACGATTAAAATGGTACTGTAAAAGAGGGGCTTATTGTAACGTCTAATTGAATAGAGGTGGTTATCATGAATTTCTGTTTTCGGCTGGTTTGTTTACTCACTGTATCCATAATGGCAACACACGCGCTGTCTCAAGACCTATCAGGCTGGTCAGATAAGACTTTGTGTCGCCAGTTATTAAATAATCCAGATAATACTGATTACCTTGAAGAAGGAGCAAGCCGCAGTTTAGACTGTGGTTCAGGCACAAAAACTTCTACAAAAGTAGATGATAAGTCAAGTGCATTTGATGGTGACTACCCTTTTGTATTGAATCGTTTCAATCCTTCTGAAAGCCTCATCGTTTTAGGTAGTGGCATCTTGGTCATAAACAATGGAGCAATAAGTGTATCGCTAAAAAATAGATTTCTAGATACAAGCCCAACTAAATATTACGATACATTAAAAGGTCGAATAGATAAAAATGGCAATATATCTCTCTCATTTAGTGTGAATGCCCTGAATGGTGCGGGCAGTCCGCACAAAGTGCGTTTCTCAGGAAACCTTAATAACCTTGAAATCAAGGGAAAATTTGATGATTATTTCCAACTGTTTATTACTCTGAGTGATGATACAAGTTCAATGAGCAGTGATGGTTTAACCATGACCGCAAGTAGATATTCTGGTTATGGGTCCCACAGCAATAGCTATGGGCATAAGAAGAAGAACTTCCAATTAGTTACCAATTCAACCAAAGCTAGGAGGGGGGAGAAGTATCAACGATTTGAAGTTGGCGATGGCGACTGTTTTGGTGATGATACGTGGAATGATTGTGAGACTGATAGAGAGAGGGTTGAATTCACAAGCAGTCTCACTACTATTAAATATAACCAGCAACCAACGGGAAACCAATGCTTTGCGTTTAGTATCATGCTTGATGATAGCTTTCAGAGCGCATCACCAACAAACACAACTCTTGGACAAATACAGCAAGCAGGAGGGCCAAAAGG
>Ga0209091_10002138_pt1 | contig 16890 bp, 15 predicted proteins | sample ArcticOcean_MG_C_6_FD_187438 | JGI IMG/M metagenome (GOLD analysis project Ga0209091, IMG submission 187438) | Marine microbial communities from western Arctic Ocean - ArcticOcean_MG_CB8_128 (SPAdes) (version 2) | ecosystem: Environmental > Aquatic > Marine > Oceanic | place: Arctic Ocean...
AATTTGCATTATATCCAGGTCTTTTGTCATCTGTGATAAACCATTCAGTAATACCATCTGCTGATTTAACCAAAACAAAAGCAGGTTTAAATCCTGTGTAAACAAATGCACCATTATTAGCAGTTCCATTTCCAATCCATGAGCCAAATTTTGAATAGCCTTGTTTCTCTGCGAAAGCATAAGCAACACAAGTTCCTGTTTTATTCGTATTAATACTAGAACCAAGAGTTATATTAACTGCATCTGGTTCAACATCATTCCAAGCTGTAGCATCATTATCTTTTACAGCTGTAGAATTTAATAACACTGCATAAGTTGCACCTAAAGATTTATGATATACACCCCAAGCACCAGTTCCTGCACTTGACTTACATATTATCCAATCAGGTTTTACTCCTAAACCATGTGCTAATTTCGCACCAGCTGTTTGATTTCCAGTATAAGCTACTACACTAAAACCAGCTGTTTGATCAAATGAATAAGCACTTGGTGTAATTGTAGTAGAACCATTAGTTGCTATTCCAGATGTTGTTCCACCTTTCCAATTCCAAGATAGCATATTATCACTAGATTTATTAACATTATCATTAGTTCCAACAGTAAAACCATCACTATCAAAAGATTTTAAATCTTGAGCTTCTGTAGTTTGTGCAGCAGTACTATTAGTATGTAGAGTTTTAGTTACACCCCTTGCAACATCTGTTAAAATATGGTCACTATATGTAGTTCTACTTTTAATCCAAGTAAAAGCAGGTGCAAATCCAACTCCTGTTACTGCATTAGATGAACCTGTTCCATTGTAGAGAGAGGTGTTCATAAATGAACTACTTTTATCTATTGTTGAAAATGCCATTATGAGTTTAATCCTTTTGTTGAAAGAGCTGTGTACCCAGTTGGTACATCATACTCAAATTTTCCTATGTTTGATGCGTTTGTTCCTTCTGAAGCTATTGCTGTTGTTCCGAAGTAGCCATTGCCGAAGTTAGCTTGACAAGAATCATATCCACTTGATGAACCATCTCCAACAAAAAATGCAACATCAGAGCCAGTAATAAAACTAGAAAAATTTACTCCTGTACCACTTGTATTTAATAAAGTTCCATTTTTATAAGCATAAAATAAATCGTTATCCATATCTATTGCTAAACCTATGATGTCTCCATTGCCAGAGGTGGCTAAACTTGTTTGTTGATTTGTATTGTTTCCACTTATGTTGCCATTTACTGTATCATATACTAAACCACCAGCATTATCTTTTACATAAGCATTTGCTTGAAATCTTGCAGTAGCTATATCTGTGTCAAGAATACCAATGTGCATCACATTATCATTTTGTAATTTTTTAAATTCTGAATACCATTTTCCAGTTCTAGGCATAGCAATTGTTGATATTGCATAGTTTCTACTAGAATTTCCTGTTGGTGATACTTTTGTATTTCCTTCTGAAAATAGTGGTATTTCACTTATATAAACTAATAAAGGATTCCATGTAGCAAAAACATCACTTGGACAATCCTCTGTATTCGTAAGAGTACCACCACTTACTGAAAAATTACCACTTGAATTTCCAGCTTGATTGGTAACTGAATTTCCATCTTTTAAAATAAAATATCCATTATTTCCATAAGTTAAACTAGGATTGCCTTTAATTCTCCATTCTCCAGTTGTACTATCTGTTTCTCCAAATTCTGTTGGAGCATAACTTTGACCATCACAATAATGAATATGTGATAAACTACCATCAAAATAACTTCCTGGACTACTAGACTGATATCTTCCATGAACCATAATTTTTTGACCTAAATTCATTGTTGCATTTTGACCAGGATAAGTTGGCGAACTACCATTAGCATTTGTAATTTCTTCAAGCTGACCATTTACATAAAATCTTACTCTATTTGATGCTGTACTTTGTGTAGAATCAAATCTAAAAACAAAATTATACCAGCCAGAAGTATCTCTAAAAATTCTTGTAGTATCAAGGTTATATTCATTACTTCCATCCCACCAACTCATTCTTATTTTATTTGCTGTTGTAAAATCTAAACCTATTTTTTGAGTATGGCTTGATGCATTTTCATGCATAAAAAAGTATTGAGTTGAACCTAAACCACTTGCTCTTTTTATCCAATGAGAAATTGTAAAAGTTTTATCACTTGTCACACTTCCTGTTGCTGCTCTGCTTATATATGTACTAGCCATTAGTTAAATTGTCCCCCACCTGTTGAACCAGTATAAACTGTTACTGATGCTGTAAATGTTCTTGTTGCTGTTTGAGCTTCTTGGTCTGTAGCTGTAACAGTAAAAGAATAATTTACTGCAACTGCTGTACCTGAATTTTCTGTTCCACTAAATATACCACTTGTACTCATAGATATACCTGAAGGTAAACTACCTGAAGTAACTGCAACTGTAACTGTTGAACCACCTGATTCTGTTGCAACAACTTGAGTTAATACACTACCAGCAGTTCCAACTGGAATACTTCCTAATGAACCAGCAGCAGTTGTAAAAGTTGGGTCAACACTACAAGTTAAAATTGCATTAGTTGTTCTTACTGCATTACCATCATTGTTTTCTATTCTTAAATAATAAGTACCATTAGGTAAATCTAAAGTAGCATTAATAGAACCTGAATTTGTAAAAGATGTAATTGATGCATTATAAATTGCACCATCTGTTTTGATAGCTTGTACTTGAGGTACTGAAATAAAGTTAGCACCTAATATTGTAATTTGTGTTGCTGTACTAGGTGGTATTGTAAAAGTTGTTGATGATATAGTAGGTTTAGTTTCACCTATAGTTACACTTCCACCTAAAGCTACTCCTGAACCATTGATAGTAATTGAATTACTAGCTAATTTTGTTGTTGCAATTGCTGCTGTAGCATTAATATCTGCATTTAAAATAGCACCATCTAAAACTTTTCCAGTAGTAATAGCATCATCTAAAATTTTTACTGTAGTAACAGAATCACTTGCAAGTTTATCTGCAGTAATTATTCCATTTGAAATATCACTTGTTGTTAAAGCTGCGTTAGCAGGAGCTTTACCGACATATGCCATACTTAATTGTTTCCTTGTTTATTATGCTGAGATAGTATCTACAACACTTGTTATTATATCAACAGAAGTTGCAGCAGAAGCATAAGCTTTAACTGAATCTCCAGTTTGTAATACAATTTTAGAACCACCATCAATTAATTCTAAAGAACCACCAGTAGGAATAGGTGCATCTTTAATAATAAAATATGATTGTGAAGTGTTCTCAACATATACAGAGATATTAACTGAAGTACCAGAAGTGTTTGCACATCTAATACCTATAATAGCATCATCTGAATTAGCTGCTGGTCTTATCTCCATAGGAGAAGCAACTAAAGTTATGTCTTGTTTTAATATTCTTTCGAAATCTTGTGCCATAGAATTATCCTAATTATACCATTTTATTGTTTGATTGTCAACTACTTCTTATAAAGCAATTGCCATTGCAACAGCAAACCCATTAGATGCTTTAGCATCAACTTGAGTTTGAATATCGCTAGTTACTCCATCTAAGTAACCATATTCAGTATCATCTACTGAACCATCTCCTACTAAATTAGCATTTAATCTAGCACTTGAATCTATTGTCGCTTGTTTACTATTTATCTGTGTTTGAGCATTAGAAGATAAAGTATTTATATACTGAAATTCTGTACTTGTTACTGTACCATCTGCAATCTTAGTTGCATCAATTGCTGCTGCTGCTTTAATATTAGCATCTGCTAAATTAGTAATTGAATTACCTGTAGCATCTACATCAATAGTTTTATTTGTAAATGTAGTTGTACTACTTGCTGTAACACTTGAGTGAGGTTGAGAATCTACATAAGTTTTAATTGCTTTAGCAGAAGCTAAAGTATCATCACTTGCAGAAACTGCTGTTAAATTTGTATCAAGAACACCTGAAGCTAAATCTGCTACTTCAAGATTTGTAATACTATTACCAGTACCATTTGCATCTATTGTTTTATTTGTAAATGTAGTTGTACTAGAAGCTGTAACATTAGAATGTGATTGTGAATCTACATAAGCTTTAATTGATTGTTGTGATGCTGCAGCTATAGCTGAATCAGAAGACATAGTATCTTCATCTAAGAATGCTGTGCCACTAAGAGTACCATTTAAAACTGGACTTGTTAATGTTTTAGCTGATAAAGCTTGAGTATCAGTTAATGTAGCAACTGTTGCATCAATTGCAATATCATTTGCATTTGCAGTAATACCTGTTCCACCAACAACATCTAAAGTAACAGAACCTGAAGTACCACCACCTGTTAAACCATCACCTGCAGTTACACCAGTAATATCTCCTGCTGAAACTTGAGTAGCAACATATGCTTTAATTGATTGTTGTGATGCAACTTTAGTATCTGAATCAGATATAAAATTATCTTCATCTAAGAAAGCTGTTCCACTAATATCTGTATTAATAACTGGGCTTGTAAGAGTTTTATTTATTAAAGTATCTGTAGTAGCTTTACCAACTAATGTATCTGTTGAAGTAGGTAAGGTTACTGTTCCAGTATTTGAAATACTAGAAATGATAGGAGTTGTTAAAGTTTTATTTGTTAAAGTTTGTGCTGTATCTTTATCAACAACGACTGCTGTATCAATTGCAAAAGTCATTGTTTGAGCTGAACCTGTAGTATCTATACCAGTACCACCAGTTAAAGTAAGTTCTTGAGTATCTAAATCAATTGATTGATTACCACCAGTATCACCTTCAAAATCTAAATCAGCACCACCAACTTGTGCATCAACATAAGTTTTAATTGCTTTAGCACTAGCTAGAGTATCATCACTTGCAGATACTGTAGTTAAATCTATATCTACATCTGTAATAGTAGTAGCTGTTCCAATAGCTAAACCATCTAATGTTACTGTACCATTAAAGTAAGCATCTTTAAATTGTTTAGCTGCTGTTCCTAAATCTATATCATTGTCTACTGAAGGAATAATTAATCCATCAGAAACTTTAAATTGTTGTGTAGCTGCTGCACCAACTTTAATAGAAAATTCTAATTCATCACTTGTTGTATTTACATTAATTTTATTTAAAGGAGTAGCTAAATTAGCATCACCAATCAATCCAATTACTGGACCATTAGCTGCTGTACCATCATGTTTATGTCCTGTAGTATTTACAAATGCTGAAACAATAGCATCAAATTCATTATTTAAATCTACTGCATCTATTGTAAGAGTATCTACAATTTCTGCTGCACTCTGTCGTATATATCCTGCCATATTATCTTCTTCCTCCTGCTATAAATGAAACAAATAAACCATTGACTGCATATGCAGCATTAGTATCATCGCTAAAAAATCTAAAGTTATTTGAAAAACCACTTCCTGTTACTATCATTTTCTTACTTGGTAATGTTACTGCACCATATGTTCCAGTTCCGAATACTGCAGAACCATATAAAGATGTAGAGTTTAAAGAACCTACATTAACTGCACCAGGTTGAGGTACATCTGTAGATTCAAAATCATATCTGATTCTCATCTGTAAATCTGGTTGTGTTCCTTCTGGTTTAATATTTGCTTTAACTGCATAAAGACTTTTTCTTAAACCATTATCACCATAATCCATATCAGGTGTTTGAAACTTTGCATTAATATTTGTTGTATCAAAATTGTCGCCTGTATCTATTTCGTAGACATAACCATTTTCATTTGCACCAAATTTAACTTCTTCGTTCTGAGGGTTTAATTCAGAAGAACAGAATTTTAAATCCATTCCTATTGATTGACTCCACTCAAAAGCAGGAACTCCATTTTCATCAAATTTAAAAGTTCCAATAATTCCTTTTTGTGCTGATTGTCCTTGACCTGACTGATGATAAAATAATCTATACTGACTTTTTTCTCTAATCACCATACTAGAAATAGTATATTGTTGAATGTTTGTTAGTAAAGTATTTATTAAAGGTAAAATCTTTCTACTAATAGAACCTATTTCAATATCGTCAATTCTAGCTGTACCAGCAACTGTTCTTAATCCATCAGGTGCTAAGAAGATTAAATCTCCTCCAATCTCCTGAATTGAATTTCCACTTACACAACCTATATTTTTAGTTATAGATTTAAGTATAGGGGTAGAATCAAGACTTGTCAACTCAAATATACTATTTTTACAGAATATAATTAAGCTATTTCTAAAGACTTTAATCCCTGTAATAATATCTCCAACATCAATTTCTCCTGCTGAACTACCTTCAAAATCATAAGGCTTTAATCTAGTACTATAAGCTACTGTACTTGTTGAGCTTGATTGTCCTGCTACTATTAATCTTTCTGAAAATATACTACAAACACTAGGATTAATTGGAGCTGGAGCTACTAATTCTTCAAAGTAATAAGTATTAACACCACTTGAAACTGTTATTTGAAACTCTCCAATTTTGTTTACTCCATCAGTAATATATAAAGTACCATAAGCACCATCTGATTCATAGACATCAAAGTTATTATTTGTTTGATTACTTCTTAAAATAGTTGTTGCACTAGATAAAGCTGCAGCAAGTACTCCACTTTTCTTTACAACTTGACTTGAAGCTGAAGCAACTACATTACTATCTAATGTTAATAATATATTACTTGTTATAGATAGTACTCTATAATTAATACTATTAATTTGTATTCTATCATTGACAGCAAATTCAGTTGTAAAAGCTGTTCCTGTTCCTGTAACTGTTGCTGCACCTGCAGTAACTGCAACTGTGCCTGTTTGAGCTACATAAGTATCTTTATTAACTTGAAGCCAAGTGATACCATCATTTGACCAATAAATTCCTGAACCTTGACAAGCAAGGACTCCACCTGCATAAGAAATTAATCCTGTAATTGCATCTGAAATATTTCCTGTTGGTGATGTAGCTGAACCTGCACCCCATTTTGTATATCCATTAATTCTTCTGTAACCACCTGTTGTAGCTGATTCAAAATTTTCTAATATAGTTGCAGCACCTGGTGTTCTAAATAAAGCATGACTACTTGATACTAAATCTAATCCACCTGCGACAGTAATGGAAGCTCCTTGTGTTGGCATATTTTATTATCCTATGGTAGTAAGTAACTAAATCTTACATCCGACATATATTGTGGTTGTGGTGAATTTAAATTATCAGCCATACTCTGTAAGCCTTTTTTATATTCATCTAAAGCTAACTGCGATTGAGCAATGTTATCTTTAAATTGATATAAATAATATCTAGCTCTTGCTAGTAAAACTGGTTTGTATTGTTCTGGGAATAAAACTGTATCTGTATCTGCTGCTAAAGCAGTAGGTCTATTATATGCAAAGAAATGTATATTATAAACTTTATCTGGTATAGGAGATAATCCAAATCTTCTACCATCTGAACTTCTTATAATTCTTACTGGAGTTGCATAGGAACTCGTTCTTGCATTTTCTTCTTCTGCTGAAGAATAAGAAGTTCTCCATGAAGATAGAGTTGTAAAAGCTAATTTATTATTTGTGTAAGGTGAGTTAGTATCGACAAGAGTAAACATAGTCCAGTTTACTGAATCAAAATCTGCATCTATATTTGCTGAACCAGCTTTACATAGATACCATCTTTGTCCAACTACTGTTGGTACAATTGTGTTTCCAAAATAAGGGTCATCAGGAACATCAGAACTTAACCAAGACCAATCATCTACTGCATCAGCAATATCAAAGTAAGCTCTGTTAACAACATTAGCTACTTGTTTTTGTATTCCAACACCTGTAGCAACTGTAGTAACTTCTGGTTCATTCAGTTCTACTAATAATTCATTGACTAATGTTTTATAATCTTTTGCCATGTAATAGTTTATACCTTTAATACTTTAGGATTTTTAATCCTATAAAATTTTTTAAACTATTATTGCAATGAGTAAAATAATACCAAAGACAATAACAAATCTTTTATGGTCTCTCCAAATACCTTTTAATTCCATAATAGATAATTTTAAATTGCTGTTCATAATAGTTCCTTTATAGTTAAAAGGCAGGGGATATTTCTACCCCCTACCAATATTAAGTTATTAAGTTACTGTGATAATACCAGCACCAACTGATAATTTATCAAGTACTTTTCTTCCATATACATGAAGACCTCTTACTTGGTCAGCAAATGTAGTTGGGCTTCTGAAAGACTCAACTGTATTCATTGCATTCGCACAAGAAGTACTTCTCATATGTCCAAATAGAACTGATGCATTACCTGCAGAGTCTTTAACATTATTAGATTTGTACATAGCAAATCCTCTAAGTAGACCTGAAGCAACCAAACCATTTCTTAAAGAACCTTTACCTGCATTGTAATCAATGGATAAAAGTTTAGAAGAAGTATCTGATAACGAGTTGTAAAAGTCAGGAGCTGCAACAAACCATCTGTTTTCTTCAGGGTTGTCTTTTTCATCCATAACTTGTGCACATGAACTCATATAGTTCAATGGGTCAGTACCTGCTACATGATTAATAGCAATAGGAGCTGCGATTGCACCAAAGATAAGTTTAGAAGCTGCAACACCACCTACTGCTAAAATAGGAGTCAACGAATCTGTTGTTGAACCTGAATTAATAGCTTGTGTGTACATATCCAAAAGTACTTCAGTATCCATTGTATCTTTTAGTTTGTAACCTGCGTTATTAGATGCAGTATCTGCAAAGTTAATATGACCGAATCTTTTTTCTAAAGAATCAACTGCAAAACTAAAGTAGTTTGCTTTGTCGATTGTTAGAACTAATTCATTGTCAGTTATTGCAACATCTGTTGTAGCTAGTCCTCTAGTATAAGCAGCCACAGTCATTTGTGGTTCTTTTACTATATTAACAGTATCGCCATAGGATTTTATTTCTCCCATGTAATCTGTGTTACAGATTGCTTCTACTGTAGATGCTTTTCTTAAAGCCATCCATACTTTTTTACTATATATTTCTGGAACCCAAAAAGCGTTTGCTTGTGTTCCTGCTGGAGCTGCACCACCAAAGTTGGTTGTACTAGCACCTGTAAAGTTTGCCATAATTATTATTTCCTTATTTGTTTACTTGTTGATAAAAATGAAAGCAAAGTTAATCTTGTATAACTCTACCTTCTCTTTGAGCTATCATAATATCTTTCTCATATTTTTCAAACTCATCGACAGACATTCTTTTAATATCTGAAGTTTTGAAAACAACCTTCTGTCCAGTTGGTTCTCCGATATGTTCTCTAGTTTTAACTAGCATATCAGCACCTTCTTTAGGTCGCTTGTTCTCAGTAGTAGTTTTTTTATCTAATCCAAGTCCTCGGTCTTTCTTATACAGGTCGACTGCTCTTGCTGCAAGTTTACCATTATTGTTGTTCTCATAAATCCAAGATTTAATTTCATTTGGCTGTTCGTCTGCCCAACTATGGAAATCATCTGATTCTTTGATATCACCAAAGTCTGGATGAAGTCTTGATAACTCTAATTGAGCTTCTCTAGCTGCTAATGAATCATTCTTTTTCTTAAGAGATTCAACTTCTTCTTGTAAACTTGTCATCTCATTACGAGATTGCAAGTGGGATACAGTTTCCACAACTCCATATATGTCAGGGTATTCCTCTTTGAAGATTTTTAGTTCTTCTTCAGATTTCGGTGGTGCATACTTTGGTCGGTTCTCTTTAAGCTGTGCTTTAAGGTCTCCTTCTTTTGTATTCCAATCACCTAACTTCCTATCATAATATCGTTTTAGGTCGTCATATCTTTTTTTGTAGTCAACTTTTGAATAAGGTTTTGAATCGACACTAAGTGCTGATTCCTGTAAAGACTTATCCGAAGTAGCCGAATCTAAAGTTGTGTTAGTATCAGGGTTGACATTACTGTCAGTAGCTTCTCTAACTAAACCTCTAGGGTCGGTGTTGGCATCTGCTGGTCCATTATCGGCAGTAATAAAATCTGTAGGCATAATATCTTCTGTATGCCAGGCTTTATTTCTGTTATAAGGATTCGCTTTGACTTCCTTAGTTTGTCCTTCGTCTTCTTTCATGTTTCCTCCTTTAGGGCTTCTTAACTGTGAAGGTAGCTAAAAATTGGTTACTTGTTTGAAAACAAAGCTACAAGGGCTTATATAAATATAAGGTAGCTTGTTTATTCTTAGAGTACCACTCTAAAAATTCTGTTATGCCAATAAAGATTCTTCTGTATCTAATACAGCTTCTTCTTCTTGACTTACTTGCCCAGCATCATAATCTGCTTCTGCTTGTGCCATCATATCTCTTAATGTATCAACACCTAAACTTTTAACTGCTTTAGCTGTAAATACAAATTCGCCATCTGATAACAGGGCTGGGATTGAATCTGAAGTTCCATCACCTGGTCCTTCTACTAATTCATCCTCTGTAAATTCTGTTGCAACTATCTTTGGTATAATTGCTTCTAACTCTGGATGCATTTCTATAGCTTCATCCAATACTATTTCTTCTTCTTCTGATAATGAAGATGTATCTAAAATACCATCTACATCACTATCATCTTCCATTGACATATCATCTTCTAATAACATATCATCTTCCATACCAGTAGGTCTTAATAAAGAACCATCTTCCATGTATGCTTCATCTTCAACAATTGCTGTATCATCTTCAATAACTGCTTCATCATCTACTATGTCACCTTCAGCATAAGCTTGATAATCTTTTCTATCTTCTTGTCTTCCAACTGCACCACCAATATTTAAAGCTAATGGTGTTTGTTCTGAAATATCATTCTCATCCATATAACCACCTAGAGCTGCTTTAACTTTTGTCCTCATAGATTTTAATTTTTTAATTTGATTATCAATATTAGATTTTGTACTTGTATCTTCTATTACTTCTTTTTGATTTTCTAACTTTTTAATTTGTTTATTAATTAATTTATCTTTAATACTTTCTGTATAATATTTAGTATCGCTAGGTTCTAAATCATGTTCTTCTAATTCTGGAATATCATCTTCATCTAAAAGAGCAACATCACCTTTATTAAATCTTGTTCTAGTCTTACCTAATAATCTAGAAGGTAAACCTTTTCTAGCAGATTCAGGTGTTTTAATATCATAAGGTGATATACCATCATCTGTCTTATCTTCTTTAGCAATATAAGGTGGCATATCCATTAGTCCACCAGTAGCTTTTTTAGTTCTTTTCTTGTGAGAGTACATTTATATTTATCCTTAATGGTTATTATAACAACTTAAAACTCTTTAGTCAACACTATCTTTTAGAATATCTTTAATTTGACTAGGCAGATTCTTCAGTCGTTCCAGAAAAACCCATCTCCCCTGGCATTGGTGGATTGTTTGTTGGGTCAATCCCCTCGCCATTTCCTGCGTTGTTTGTTCCTGCACCTTGTGGAGGTACTCCTCCAGGTGTTTCCATTCCTGGCTGTTGACCAGGGATAGGAGCTTCTTCGCCAATTCCTTGTTGAGCATTGTTTTGGTATCCTATAATTTTAGCATAGATTTCTGCTTCACTCTTAGAGTTAATTATTTCATCAGGGTCTAAATCTAAAGAATATGCTAACTCTTTAATAACCTCTGAAATCTTAACGAATGGAGCAATAGATGGATTTTGAATTGTTTGTAAGAACATAGTAAGTCTTTGAGACCTAACTTCTTTTCTCATTAAAGAAGAACTACCTGTTGCTCTAATATCTAAATCACCTAGTATTGGTAAATCACCTTCATAGAATTGCATATTCCATTGGAACATAGATTCTCCTAAAGGTTTAATTAAGCTGTCATCAATATTCTTAATGACTGTTTTAATATTTAAAGATGCTGCACCCATAAGCATTGACATACCTGATGCTGTTCTAGTCATACCTGTTACTCCTGTTTGACCATGTGAGTAAGAAGGTATCCCTGTAGATTCATCTGCAAGTTGTCTAAACTTATCAAACATCTGCATATTTTCTGTAGCAGTATTTGGAAATTTAATTCCATAGATTGCTTGACCTGGAACTCCAGCTTGTCTTTTAAATATTTTTCCTGGATATACTTCCATGTTTTGATTTTGAACTAAAGCTGATTCATCAATATCAAAAACTAAATTACCTGCTAATGCTAAATTATCAATTGCCATTCTTGCATGACCATTCATAATTGATTGTGCATCATCCATATTTTCTGGAACACCTATTCCAAAAAACTGATAAGGATTTTTTTCATAAGCAAAAGATTGATATGGTATTCTAAATGGAGTAAAAGGATTTTCTACAATCCTAATTATTTTTCCATTGCTAGTCCAAACATTAACTTGAACTTCTTCAAAATCTTCTATCTCATCATCAATTTCTATTCCCTGTTCTCTAGCAGTTATAGCATCTATAGTTCCCCAGTACTCTAATACTTCATATCTATTAGATTCTAAATCTCCTAGTGTATTATTTTCTGAATCAATAGATGTTTCCCAACTTTTCTTTTCATACTTTGGACCCATCTCTAAACATTTATAAATAGCTTCTTTATTAAAGTAAGGTCTATTTAATAAATCTTTAAATTGATGTCTGTTTAATCTGTGTCTTTGAATAACATATTCTGCTTCATCCATATTTCTAGCATTAGGGTCTGGATAGAAATCCCATATGCTTACAAATTCTACTTTAGGAACTTTAACTTCTACTGCATTATATTCTCTAGCACCATCTGCACCTTGTGAGTATTGGTGTAATGTTTTATTATAAGTAAAAGGTCCTTTAAGGATTCCTGTACCTAATAAACAAGATTCAAAGATTGCACTTCTTAATGCAACATTAGCATCTGATTCATCTAGTTGGTCTTCAATTAATTTTTGTAATCTTCTTGCTGCAATTTGTGCAGGTTTAATTTGTGGCATCTCAGGAATAGGAGAAGGTCCTGAAGATAAATCTGCTTCTGCAAATTCTTCTTCTAATCCACCTAGGTTAACACCATTCAAAGAATTAAATGTTGCACCTGGTTCTAAAATATTTCCATCGCCTGGATAACCTAATCCACCAGTATCTTGTTCTTGGTCTGTTTCAGGATTGTATGCTAAGTTACCTTCTATCTGAGGTTCAATTTGGTCAACACCCATTTGTTCCTTCATAGGATTCATGTGTGCAAATTTATCTATACCTTCTGGTATAACTGTTTCTTCAATTGTTAATGGGAATTTTCCTGTACCAAATAGTACATCAATGATTTGTCCATAAGCTGCTAAAACTTTTGTCTTAGTAACTTTAACAAATACTCTTGACTTTTCATGTTGAGTAAAATGAATATTCTTATAGTACTTACCACGATAATTATGATAAGCTTGTAACCACCTATCTTCATCATCACCTCTCTTATCAGAAGCTTGACTATATTTGGATTGAATATCAATTACTAAAGATGATAATTCTTCTAGTTTATCTTCTTCAGTAGAAGAATTCATTGTCTCATCAACTGCCATACAATTCCTATTTGTTCAAATTTTTATACGATACTTATTATAATACACTTATTTAGTCATGTTGTCAACTACTTTTGTTAATCTAGAATAATCTTCTTAATAGAAATTATTACAGATGTAGGGATAATAACTGTACTACCTATATCTTCAAATACAGGTTTGGTTTTACTTTTAATATAATCTCTAAATATTCTAGTTACTCCTTTCTTTTGACTAAGTAAATAGCCCTTAGATACAGCAATAGGTAGCTTTTCCTGATTTAATATCTTTAAAGTACTCCAGCCATCATCACCCTCGATATCCAACCATTCTATTTCAACATAAGGATATTTACTAATATCATCAGCTAATATCTTTTCATTAAGAGGAATTACTTTTACTACTTTTTTACTCTTTTTAGGTTTTATAATCTTTCTTCTTTTAGTCTTTACTTTCTTTTTCCTCACGAAAGTTTCTCCCCAAAATGTTTAGCTTGTTTAGTTATCTTATAATTAGTATTCTCATCTTTTTCTTTAACTTTTCCATATGGTTTAAATGCTCCATTACCTTCTACTTTAGGGTCTCTTAAGAAACCCATCTCTTGGTCTTTAATACCATTGTTATCTGAGTATCTATATATATTAATTTTAAATACTTGTTCTATATTATCTTGTTTTAAATATTTTTGTAAATCATCATAAGACATTACTTCATCATATTCATGATTTGTTTTTTTATTTCTAAATGTATATACTGGCATTAGTATCCAAAGGTTGGGTCTGATGGAGTCCATCTTTTAAGTTGTTGCATATCTTCATAAGGTGTAATACTTCTTGGTCTAGACATAATTAAATATCTCAGAGCATCATATGCATGGTCTGATGCTTTAGTATCTACATCTTCTGGTTTTGATTTATCAATAGGGATTGCTTGTAGTTCTCTAATTGTATTAGGACAAGTTCTAAATATCTGGAGTTTTGGTCTGCCTTTAGCATTTAATTTTAATCTCTCATGTATTTGTATCTTGCCCTGAATTCTGTTCTTATCTGCTCTTCTAAGTTTGTGTCCTGCTTTTGTTAATGCTTCTCCAACAGTAGGTCCTGTTGTTCCAGTCCTCGCCCATGCTGCTGTATCTAAAACTCCAGCAACAGATAGTCTATCTTCTTTTTCAAACTCAAAAATTCTTATAGCTAATTCTTCTCCTGTTAATCCTTTTTGATATAGCTCTCGGTATATGATTAAGGTTTCATCTGTTGGGTCAATACAACCCCAGACTACTGCTGATTCTGCTGCGTAACCATAATCAATTCCTTTTACTCTTATCCAATGTTTAGGTAATGCATATGGAGCTACTGTATGTTTTTCATATTCAAATTCTGTAAAGGCAGCTCCTTCGGAAACATCCCAGTTACCATCTAGTAATTGTCTTCTTTGTGTTGGTGGTAATGACATAAGCATTTGTTCATATTTACCATCATCATTTAAATAAGGATTATCATGTAGACTTGCAGGTATAAACTTTCTTGTTATCTTATCTTTACCTATAAAGGATTCATTTGGAGGTGCATCATCTAGGTATCTTTTCTTTACCCAATTACCTCCAACTCCTCCAGGATTTGCAGTACACCGAATATAGCAATTTATTGCATTGTTTGTTGTTCTTAATCGTGACTGCAAATACTGAAGAGGGAATTCTGTAGGGTATTGTGTTAATTCATCAATACCTATCCAGGTATATGATTGACCTTGATATCTGTATACGTCAGCATCTCTATCAAGATAACCAAATTCTAATGAAGCTCCTGAAGGGAACTTCCAAATCTTTTCTACTTCTCTAAACTTTGCACCTATAAAAGCTTTAGGATATAATTCTCTAGACTTATCTATTAACTCTCTTAACTCAGGCATAGACTTTCTTAATAATAATGCTCTATGTTCTTTGATATGCATATATCTTAATGGGTCAACTAACATAGCATAAGACTTTCCTCCACCTGCTGCACCACCATATAATACATCTTGTTCTGGAGCTGCTAGGAAATCTGTTTGAGGACCTGCATTAGGTCTGAATGCTATTCTTTCTTTTTCTTCCTGTAGGAGTTCTTTAACAGAGTTAGGAAGCTTATCAATCTTGTCTTCCTCGATAACCAAACCTTTCTTCGTTTCTTTATTCGTTTCACCATTTTGTACCACTTTCAATGCTTCTTTTTTATCTCTGAGTCTTCTAGTCTTATTCTCAAGATTCTTTTTTAATCTAGCTATATCTTGTTCTCTTTCTTTGATGGCTTTCCTAGAAGCTAACTTAGCTTTATGTTCAAAGCTATAATTATATTGTCTCTTTGTCATTTCTTGCTAATAGACCTTTAGGTTGCTCTTTAATTTTTGTTGGCACATCTTTATCCATTATCTTTTTTAACCCCATGGCTGATAGCTTACGACCTGTCTGATGCTCTAATATATCAACTGCTCCTCTTAAACTAAAAGCTCCTGACTTAACACCATCTTTCATTTCATTCAATGATTCTATTTCTTTAACTATTGGTAATAATGTTTTATCATCAACATCTAATTTATAACCAAAAGGTATTGTAGAACTATTTCTTCTCATCTATTACATCCTCTGCTGTTACATCTATTAATTCTTCCTTCTGTGGTATAATGAATATACCTGAAGCTACTGTATGATTAATATCTAGCTTATCTCTTTTAGCTATTCCTACTCTGTCTAATAAGGTCTGGGCTGCTTGGAGTTTAGCATTGACTTGTGGGATTGGGTCATCACTTTCTAATATCTCGACAAGCTTTTGACTAGCTCGAGGTGCTGACTTTGCTAGAATCTTTGTGGCGACATCTACAATTTCATCCTTAAGGGAATCTACTACATTAGATTTAGAACTGTCGGCATACCCTGCTGCTTTCAAAGCAATCGTTAAATCTCCTTTAGCTGTACCTCCGAGTGCTGTTAGAAAATGCTGTTGTTGTTCTGTGAGTTTTCTTTTATTACCTGAGTTAGTGGGAAGGAAGTTGTTATTCATATTATTCATTATAACAAGTATACAGCTAGTTGACAACACAAATAAATATATTTATGTTTAGAGTTGACAAATGCAGAAGGAGGTGTATAATATAAGTAGTTGCTCTCCAGGGGGTAAAGCATATAGACCTTACTGGGAATATCCAGGGTCAAGAGCAACCCTTCTTATTATTATTATTCCTATTATCTTTATAGCAGGGCGACCCTTATCTAGTTTACACTCAGAGTTCTCTCAAATTGTATAAGCAGTATATACATACCCCCACACCCCCCAGTGGCACATCATACCCTTTGCTAATTAGAATCAATCCAATCTAGAAAATATCTAAAGACCTAACATAATATATATACATAATATAGATATACTTTTTATATATAATAACTAGTATACATCTTTTATATATATAATATAGATATATAAGAT
>Ga0209091_10002147_pt1 | contig 16810 bp, 9 predicted proteins | sample ArcticOcean_MG_C_6_FD_187438 | JGI IMG/M metagenome (GOLD analysis project Ga0209091, IMG submission 187438) | Marine microbial communities from western Arctic Ocean - ArcticOcean_MG_CB8_128 (SPAdes) (version 2) | ecosystem: Environmental > Aquatic > Marine > Oceanic | place: Arctic Ocean...
GATTAGAATTGCGAAAGCGTTTCCGTCGTTGAAGATTGAAAACAGAGTTGTGGTGAGTAGCAATACCTCTTCTTTTCCTCGTCGTCGTCGTCTCGTTCGCTTTTTTTTCCTCTCAACGTGTTGGAATTCAACCTAACCCTGTTTCTTCTTCTCCTTCGTTTGAATAAAATATTACAGATTCGTTTTACGCGTTTGGGAAGAAAGCGCCAAGCGTTTTACAGATTAGTTGCTATTGATTCCAAAAAGAGACGCGACGGATTACCGATCGAATTCTTAGGCTGGTACGATCCGATCAAAAAAGAGTCTTCCTTGAACGCCCCGGCGATCAAAGAGTGGATCGCGAAAGGGGCGCAGCCGTCAGAGACGGCTGGGTCGTTGCTTAAGAAAGCGCTCATCATCTCGTAAAGGAGGAGGAAGCTTTTCGGAGATACAGATATATATAAATAGATAAATGAGAGAAAACAACGCGTTGTGTATTCTTATGTAGTAGCATTTCACATTATAGTAGAACTTATTGTTATTAAAAGAGAAAGATATTCCTACCTTTTCGATTTTAAAAACGAGCGCTATTTCCGCGCTCCCTCTCTTATTAAAAAAATTCCTCCTCCGGACCTTCTCCATCCTCTTCAGGCAACTCATCTTCTGACTCTTGCTCGTCTCCTTGCGTGAAGTCGCGAGCATTTTTGATTCGATCTGATAACCAGCTCGTCAATTTTTCTTCGTCGTCGTGCATCATCATCGTGTAGTAGTTCATACCGTGCAGCTCGATTATTTTATGCACGTTTCTCTTCTCAAACGCAAACTGCCAGCCGAGCTTAGTAATCACCTCCGATTTTTCCAACAACGGGTGATACATGATTCGTAGGTAGTTTTGCACGGTAAAAAGGCCTTTGAAACTCACTTCAACTTCTCGAACGAGACCGGCGAGATCGTATTTCCTCGCCAAATTGAGTACTTCAAAGTAGTAATCCTGTATTAAAGTGGAGAAGTCTGAAGGCAAACTTTCGCGTTGCGAGAGACTCACCCCAGTGAATGTTCCAGAGTACAAATAGTACAGTAATTGCTCGCAGGCAAACTGGGAACAATCGAGCTTCACTCGACACATCGCGTTGTCTTTTTCGTTATCGTCGTTGTCATCGTCGTCGCCGTCGTCGTCGTCATCATCGTCGTCGTCGTCGTCGTCGTCAATCACCATGCGTGCAGGATCTTCTTCTTCGTCAACCATCGCTCCAAAGACTTTCTCTTCCTTCTTTTTGTTTCTTGTGTTTTTAACGTGCAAACAACCAGCTTCTATTAGCTTCAAGAATTTCTCGCTCGCGTGTGAGAATGCAATTCGATGCGCATGATACTCTAGACGACCGTAGGCGCACACGAACACGACGTCGCATAAATCAAGGTTCTTGGTTTTCGCGCTCATTTTCATTTCCGGCATCCCTGACATCCGGTCGCCAAGTCTGACTTTATAATCGCCACCATCCATGACCACGAGACACTCCTTGAATAATTCCTTCTCGCCGTTATCTTTGGGAAAGAATTGAGTGGAAATTTCCGAAACATACTTATTCGCCACGATTTCGTTTGCTGCGTCGTCGCCGTCGAGTTCCATGAACTCGTCATCGTCTAAGAACACTTCCGGGCCGTTGTTCCCTAGACCGTCACGTTTCGTTTTTTCAACGATGCTAGAAATAGCCTCTATGGTTTCCCGCACATTCGCTCCAGTCGCTCCGGACGGGAGTAACGAAGAAGCGGTCAAGCAATGACCGTGCAATTTTTGGACGTTTGCTAATTTTTCTGTAATCGCGACGATACTTTTATTGAAGTCAGAACCTGGATTGTCGTATTTCATTATTTCTTTCGTAAACGCGAGCGACTTTAGGAAGTATCGCCGCGGTTCGATATTATTAGTTCCAGGTCTGCTGAAAGACACTCCGTTTTCGGAAGACTTGTGTCCAGTTTTGTTCCACGCGTGATCAACGAGAACGTCGATTAATATTTTCAAACCTCCGGATTCGAGGAAGATGTCCTGCATGTCTTTCTTATTGCACAAGTGCGCGAAAGCGACGGCAATGCGAAACTTCTTCGCGTGTTTTGGCTCCGTCGTCATCAGATATTGCAAATACTCTCGACATTTTTTGTTTTTATCTAAAGTCAGTTTGTCTTCCAAACGTTGCAACGTTTTTTGTACGCACGTGGTGGAAGCTTCCAACAGAAGAGTGGCGTCGCGGAAACGTTGGACCGACCCTTCCGCGATGATTACGTGCACGTTATCCTCATTGTCCGATAATCCGTACAAAGCAAAGGCTGCGTTATGTTGCAAATTCTCCACGTATCGTCTCGCGTCGACTTTCAACTCAGAGTCCGGCTTTTTGACCGAACTATTAGTTTCTCGTAAGTGCAACATGATGTCATCGATGTTCGAATCGAGAAGTTTCAAGAGAGGACCAATACCGGTGCCAAAGCAAATGCCGATTTGATTATCCGTATTTTGCGCAAGTCTTCCCAGCGCGAACGCGGCCATTTCACGTAAACCAGGATCCGAATTCTTCAGCATCTCGACTAAAGGTGCGATGGCACCTCTCTGGACGATTCGAGTCATGTTATGATCTTTAGGCTCTGTAGCGGCGAATTGGCCGAGCAACAAAGCCGCCTCTCGTTGCGATTCAAGGCACGAGGAAGATAACAAACCAATGACGGGCTGTAAAGCGCCTTCGTCTAAAACTCGTTTCTTAATGGGTAAACTCGAATGAACGAGATTCCCAATCACACCGACGGCTTCTTTGTGTACCGAAGAATCTTCTGAGCGGACCATGAAAAGGAGCATTTTCAAAGCGCCTTCTTCGACGATTTGGTTTTTGTTTTCAGGATTCTTAAATGCCAATGTTCTCAAGGCGGCAGCGGCGGCGCGTTGTACTTTCACGTCGTGCACGCAATGCAGCAAGGAAATCAATGGCGGAATACCACCATCGTGTCTCACGGTGGATTTGATGGCGTGATTTTCGTGCGCGAGGTTCGTGATGGCGTCGGCGGCGCGTCTCGCAACAGAAGATGTGATGGCGACCGGATCGTGCGGTTTTTCCTTTTGCTTTGAGTTAAAGTTCGAGATTATCTGGACCAAGACTGGAATAACCCCAGCGTCTGCGACGCGATCTTGATGACACGATTTACTGGCCAATAAACTCATGCAATAACACGCTTCTTTGAGTACTTCCGAGACGGAAACAATGCGTGGATCCTTTTCATCTTTCACAACGTCTAACAATGTTGCCACTCGATCGTTGATTTCACGGAGAACTTGTATCAACGATTTTACGCTTTCAACCATTCCTTCGTCAACCATGACGTCGCAAGCGTCTTCTAAACGCGTATGCGCGAGTGCAGATATAATCGTTTCTACTAAATTCAATTCGAGCACCGATGGGTACTTCCCAGTCGCTAGAAACGTCGGATCGCTCGCATCCACATCCGTCGATGGATTTCCCTCCGGTAAGCCGAGAGAACCCACCGCGACTTTCGCCCGAAATATTCGTGCGTAAACACGAACGGTTTTATACAACTTGGTCTTCTTTATGTTCTGGTCTTCGTCGTCGTAGCAACTTCGAAACTTCAGGACTTCCGAGGTTGAACATGCGACGATCTGTTTGAGCGCGTCGTTCAAGTCGGCCTCCTTCCGAAGAGTATGCCAGTTGACTAAAGTTCCCTTGCTGTATTCTTCCTCAAATGATTTCAATTTTGCCATTCCTTCTTCGGTGTTCTTCATATTGTCGTAAATATGTTCTTCCGATTCTCGCCAGAGTCTCTCCATCCATCTAGCCATGCGAGTTTGGCTGACGACGCGGTTGATAACGTCCGGCACGGTTGGAGTTTCCTTCACTAACTCTGTGACAGAGCGCATCATGGATTTCAGCCCGTCTCGCTCAGTTACCGAGAGCAATTGCTTGGGATTACCGGAGTTGCGAAAGTTCTTGCCGAAGCTCTTGATCAAGTGTTCAATCTTTCCTATTATTTTCTTATGTTCGCCCATGGCGATGATTGCCGCCGAAACCGATTCTTTCACGTTGCCTTCTTTTCGTTCGAGCAATTTCAACAACACGGAGGAGAAGTCACGCTTGTCCAACTCGTCGTTGATCTCTCTTATTTGCGAGCATGGTCCGTTCATGCTCGCAAATAATTGCAATTCGGAAACGCATTGAATAATTTCCGCCGTTACGGCACCTTTCTTTCGCGCCGTTTGATAAGAGCTCATTCCCGGTTTCGGTTGTTGATTCTTTAAATTCGTTTGTTCTCTTAAAGACCTCTTCATCCAATACGTCGGAGAGGCACACATGGCGTTTTCGTAGTTTTCAAGATACCATTGTCCCATCGACAAGGAGGAAGATGCGGAAGACGATTGCGGTGACAGCATATCGAGCAGTCTCGTCACTACCAATGGTACGAATGCGCCCTCTTCGTATTTCAGCACCTCCGCGCGAACTTGCTCTTTCTTGTTTAATAAAGCTCCAAACAACGACGCTAACTCGAGGTCGAGTGCGATGAAGCGGTGACCACCGGTTGCCTTTTGCAATATGATTGCGTCTGACGGTATATCGCGCAAGAGCTGAAGAAGTAACGGTAAAATGTTCGTCTCTTTGACAATGAGCTCCGCGCAGTCGCCGCACTTATTCTCTCGAACTGCGGTACTCGATGCAAGATTCTCCGTCGTCTCTTTCGCCATTTCTTTCAAAATGCTCAACTTTGCGATCAACTTGTAGAAAATTGGTCCATATTGTCCCGCCCAATCGCGCATCGGTAACGATGCTTCAACGTTGCCACTTTCCTCGGTAGGACTGTATAATCGGTCCACATAGTCGCGTTTGATGCCATCAACTAAGTGTTTGTGATACTTTAAGACGCACAAAGTGCGACAAATATCTTTCCGAGGAGGAGGAGGAAAATACCCGAAAAACCCGTCGTCTCGTGCCGCTACAAAGAAAGCAACGAGTTTGCGGCAAAATGCAGCTTTTGTCTCGGAGTGCGGCATCAATAACCATTGGCCGTATTCGTATGTATCCTGCATCTGTATACTCTCCGAGTACAAGAACATCTCTTTGCTCTCGATAAAATCGGGCGCATACCATCTGGATAAATTCTCTGCCACTATCACCTTTTCTCCTGAGGTGAAGAATGTCTCGTCTAAATTTTTTGGCAACATGGTGCCGTATATATCTCCAGCCATTGCGCATAGACGGGAAACGATGTCGTTGCCGAGCTTGTAAACTTCACTAAAAGCTTTGTGTATTTTTATACCTTCCGCGGAATCGTTCCAACGATAGACTCGAAACCGCGAAACCGCGAGTGAAACGATTGGCATGGAATAGATACATCGACCTATAATATCGCTATCCTCCAAGCGCATATCGCTTCTCGTAAACAAATACGAGTAATGCGTCAAAAGAGATGCCGTGGCTATCTTCGTCGTGGTTGTTTGTTGCTGCAGTTTTGTTCCATCTCCTTTCATCGCTTGCTCGTGCTCCATCCCCTCTAATTCGTTGTATTCGTCGTCAGGCTCTTGGCCACCGGCGGCCGCTATCGGTGTTCTCGATCTTTTTCCGAGCGAGCCTTCTTCTTTCTTATTCGTCATAGTCCCAAAATCGGTTATCATCTCTCCCTGCCATGGTGCCGTTATCATATTTCTCGCGTACACTTTCTTGCGTAACGTTCGCGCCAACCTTTTTAAGCTGTCGAAATCTAATTTAGTGGTCCCGACCGATTTGCTGCTAGTTGTCTTTCTTACCTCCGCGTTTGCGGACGCGTGTCCCGTGTATTCTAATTTTTGCCAAGCCTGAAACTCTTTTTCGTTGCTTTCGCCAATTAAACTAATCATAACTGCCATTACCGCGGTTATAATCTGCGCGTTTTGAAGCGTAATTTCTCTCGCCGTGTTGATTTGCTCTTCTTCTCTCGTCATCTCTTTCGTGACTAAGTTTGATTCCAACGAAAGAAATTCTACGGCATCGAGCAACTCGTGTCTGGCGCATGCGAACGCCAGCGACTTTAAACGCGTCAACACTTCCTTCATTAGCCCTTGAAATCCTCGAATGTGACTCGAGGTTCTCTTCTGACAAACGTCACCCGGTAGCTTCAAGTTTAAAACGTACGCAATCATCTTCAACCTTTCCACGCGTTCTTCGGTCGTGGATCCTCTTTCATAGATTTCAGTAAACCTGTGCGAGTGCGGTAATCGACTGAGTTGTTCGCTCGTCGTCGGTTCCTTCAAGAAAAAGTTATTATGACACACGGGCTCTAAAATCTTGGACAATTGCGACTTCTTTTGTGTCAACAGCTGTGCCAACGTTTCGATTCCGTCGAATTCTTTGGTCCATGCGTCCCCTTCTTCCCCTTCTTCTTTCTTCTCGAATCTGTTAATCTTCTTCAGGCGTTCCCTCGCGGTACCCGTTGGCCCCGCCGAAATAGTCTTCGAAGGATACGAAATGTCGACGCCACCGTGTTTGTTTGCTGTAATTTCTGCGGGCGTATACTCCTCCATCGCTCTCGATCGCACGTTCCACATGTCCTCAAACAAAAGACTTCCGGAATCTAACGCGTTGTACGGCGTTATTTCTTCGCGTTTTTGTTCATCTCCATCTTCTTCTTTTTCTACTCCTTTTCGCTTCTTCTTCTTCTTTTCGTCGTCGTCTCCTTTTTTCTTCTCAACTTCCTCCTCCTCCTCGGAAAAAGAATCATCCAACGCCTTCTCCTCCTCCTCTTCCTTTTCGTTATGGTCGTCGCATTTCAAGCGCTCTAAGTGCTCTCGATATCGCGAAGAGGAGTGTTCTAACAGCGCAAACCATTCTCTCGGCGTGATCTTCTTCTCGTGGTTTTCCTTCTCCTCCTTTTCCTTTTCCTCGATAGAACCAGTCGTCGTCTGAATCGTCGTTTGATTTTTTTTGCGTAAAGTTTCTTCGTTTTGGTGTGATTTGATTTTCGTCTTTGCCTTTGTCTTCTTCTTCTTCTTCTTCTTCTTTTTCTCGTCGTCGTCGAGATCGTCGCGCTGCACCGCACCCACCGCCGTCACCGCCGCCGCGGGAGAAGGAGAAGGAGACAAGGTCAGAGTCTCTTTCCGCTTCCGCTTCGGGTACGGAGAGTTCGCCATGATGATGGTGAAAGATTTTTTTAATTTTCTTTCTAATTTTCTTTCTTGACGAGCTGAAAAGTCTGTTTTTGTAAAGAAAACTGCCAAGGCTTCTTTGAATTTTTAAAGGAGTGAAGCAGAGAGAAGCAAGAATGCGAAGCGTTAGAGAGTTGAGCACCCCTTTCTATTTTTTTCTCTCTCTTACATTAAATAGGTTTATTAAACTACTATGGTGTTGCTACTAATTACGATATCATCGCGAGTATTATTAATCCTGTAATATCCCGAGGATCTCTTCGTCTCGGTATAAGAGGAACTCTTTCTTTTGCGGGCCTTCGTCGAGCTTGACGGCTTGACCGCCAAACTCCGGGAGCAAGACTTTATCGCCGGCTTTAACGCCTATAATAATAGTATTAAGTCATCGTTAGGAAAGAGACTTAATGTTGTTCGTGATTAAAAAGCCGTACCGTTTGGAATTAGTTTCCCGTCCATTGAACTCGGTCGCCCCGGTCCGACGGCGACGACGACGCCGGCGTTGAGCTTTAGTTATTTAATAGAACAAGAAAGAAAGAAAGAAACATTTCATCCAATCGTCAGTCACGGGAAATACAGAGCGAGAGCTCTACTCATCACATAAAAAAAAGAAAACGCGTCCATCATCATCCTCTGTTTCAGCTCTTAAAGAGAACGTCCTCCCAATCTGGAGCGCTCTCTCTCTCTCTCTCTCTCAGACAAACAAACGACAAACCAAAGTCGAAATTCATAAAAAAGAAGACCGAAGAAGAAGAAGACGAAGAAGAAGAATGAGAATTCATCCGTACTTTACTTCCGACGGTTTCTGGCAACAAAATCCCCCCGCTCGTTTTCGTCGCCGCGACTGCTCTCTCCACCAGAACTCTGTCCATCAGAGGAATCAACTTTTTTACTGCGCTCATCTTTCTTCTCTCTCGTCGTGTTGCGTCGTTGTCTCTGTGTTCCCCGTAAAGGAGTGTTGTTAACGTGACGGACTGTTAGTGTGACGGACTGACTGACGACAAAAATTCTGAAATTTTTTTTCAACTTTTTTTCCGAAAAAAGTCTCTTCTCTCTCTCTCTCTTCTTTCTGTTCCACGAGACAACAACCTCAAAACGAGTCACTCAAAAGCTTGCTTTCTTTCTCTCTGCCGCGTAGTATTAATGATCGTCTCAAAATCGACGAATTTATCATCATCTGTTTCTTCTTGGAGAAGAGGAAAGTCTACTTTTTTCAAAACTAGGACGACGACGGGCAATTTTTCCTCCTCCTCCAAATCCTCCAAAATATCTCTCAATCGTCGTCGGTCTTCTCGTTACAAAAACACCATAAAAATGGAAAACTTTGAATCGAAGCCGAAACCGGAGGGCGCTCCCGAGTGCACCGTGTATTACACTCCAGAGTTAGTCTCGAAAGCGATCGCGGAGTTGACCGCGGAAAGTGCGAGAAGTGCGATTGAAGAGAGAGGGTACTTCGCGCTCGGATTAGCCGGCGGGAGTTTGATTAAAATGCTTTCCGGATTGAAGAAGGACACAAACGAGGAGAATAAAATTGAGTGGGAGAAATGGCACGTATTTTGGGTGGACGAACGATGCGTGCCTTTAGACGATCCAGAGAGTAACTTTGGTGGCGCGTACGAGACGTTGTTTAAGGACGTGCCAATCCCGAGAGAGAATTTGCACGCCATCGACGACGGTTTGTACGAGGCGAACGAAGGCGCGAGCGCAAAGTCGGCGGAGGCGTACGATAAAGAGTTGAAGAGCTTATCGGAGACAATCTTACCGAAAGGAGACGGTGGATTACCGATATTTGATCTGTTATTGTTAGGTTTTGGGCCGGATGGGCACATATGTTCGTTATTTCCGAATCATTCGCTGGTGAAAGTGAACGACGCGCGATGGATTTTACCCATCGCGGATTCGCCGAAACCGCCTCCCGAACGCATCACGTTTTCTATGCCAGTCGTGAATATGGCGAAACGAAAAGTATTTGCCGCCGTAGGGGAAGGGAAAGCAGAGATGGCGAAACACATCTTAGAGGATGCAAATAAAACGGACGGGTCGATACCGGCGGCAATGGTTAAAGATGCGGAGTGGTTGTTCGATACGACCGGATCGAGTAAATTGACGACGACGCACGTTAGGTTTGAGTTTCCAGGAACGCCGACGCTTTTGGGTTTAGACACGAAAGAAGAAGACTGATTTATGATGCGATGATGGTTGGTAGAAGAGAAGCGTGTAATTAAATTATTATTATCGTCATTATCGTTGTTATTCCTTCGCATTATTGTTCATATAAATCTCTGGATCGTGCGCGAATCGCAAAAGGTTATATTTGTGTTCGCGTTCTTTCATGCCTTTCCATCTGACCGCTTCTGCCTCTTCCATATCAATTTGCTTGAACTCTTCGTCCCAATCTAACTGAGTGGTCGTCAAATCTTTGCACGGAAACGCCTCGTTCTCTTTAGCAATCTCGTCGTCTTTGTAATACGTCTTCTTTTCGCTTTTTTTGAAGACGTTTCCGAAACCATCTTTTTTATCTTTCAGATCTTGTTGTTTACGGAGAAGTTGTAATTTTTTCCGGAGCGGAGCGAGTTCGCGCTTTAACTTTTCCACGTTCGATTCGGTCGCTTCTTCTTCGCGTTGTAACGCAGTATCCATATCTTTCTCTGCTTCTTCCCACTTAAGCAGTTCCAAGCGCGCCTTTGCCCTTCGCATGAGCGCTTTGACGTTATCTTTCTCGCAATCCAAAGAATCCGAAGCGAACGCTTCCGCCTCTTTATAATTTTCCATCTTCAAATGTAGCATCGCGAGATTGTTATAAATCTTATGTGCGACTTGAAAGGACTCTTTGTTTTTCTTTTCTCCGTCTTTATCGAATTCGCCTTGCGGTTCTCTCAACGAAAACACATCCGCGCCTTTATCCCACATGAGTTTCGCTCGGCGATACCGCTTCGTTTGATATAACATGCGGCCGCGCTCCAACATTTTCTCGCCGTACTCCAACCGTTCTCTGTGCGACATCGCAAACTTATCATCCGTAACGCTATCGTCGGTTACTTCAACCACTTTAACTACAAATAAAGCTGTGAAAGTAATCGTTTGCGTCTCGGGTAAAAGTGCGTCGCATAACTGATATTCCGAGGAGGCAAAAATGGTCACTTCAGCGATATCGTTCACGCGCATTTTTAAAAGCGCTTCTTCCAACCCTTCCGGATGCGTTGAGTCTCCAATCGCAAATTTGTGTTCCACCCACGGTACTTTGCTTTTCTCTTCGTCGTTCTCTTCGTCGTCAGCGTCGTCGGCGTACTCGCACAAATCTTTCACTTCAAGTATGATTGAGTTTCCTTCTCTCAAAAGCGGAGGCGTTATTTTGCTCGTCTTCGGGAGAGCTCTCCCTCGAGAGAGAAACTTCAACCGCCCTTGACCCGCGCATATGTCGACAATCACTTCCTCTTCTTCTAATTCTTCTTCCCCGACTTCTTCTCGCAGCACGGTTTCCTCCTTCTCGTCCTCCTCTTCGGATGATCTTTCGCGCATGGTGTGGTGTCTCGTCCTTGTCTGTTGTTCCGTATATTTTTTAAAGGCGTTATTATCGTTTTTAAGTTCAAGTTTTTTAACTTTTTCTACAAATAGTTCTTTCAATGCTAAAATTTTAGTACGTTTATATACTCTCTCTCTCTCCCCCAATCGTCGTCGACGTCGTGCAATGCCAGCCGTCCGTCCCGAGTTCCCTTTGTCTGCTCTTTTCCCCGTGTTGTTGTTCTCTAAGCGCTAGTCGCTCGAAAGAAAACGGTTCCAACCTTCTCGCGAAAACTCTCTCTCTCTCTCTCTCGTGTTCTGCTAAGTTTTTTTCTATGCGTGTTTATACATACATACATAAAACTTCTTAAAGCTGCACACCTTCTCTGACGATATCGTACGGGATCGGCGTCAAGATTTCCGTCTTGACGTTTTCCAAAGTAAAACCCTCTCTCGGCAAACCCACCGGTGCTCTCTTCGTGACAATCTTCTTACCCGCTTTGTTCGCCGCGGCGTGCGCCTCGTCGTTCGCCTTTCTTCTCGCTAAGAAATCTTCTCTGCATCGAGAGTGTTGCACGTGCTCGTAACGGATGTGAAGTCTCTTACGGATGATTCTGCCATTGACTTGCTTGTTCACCTCGACACCAACCGCGTGCGGAGTAACATCCCAGACGACGCCAGTTCTACCTTGGTACACCAAGTACGGCATGCCCTTGTGTTGAGAAGAATCAACTTTGATGTCAACGTAGTCTCCAATCTGCGTGATATGAATGGGATCAAAAAGAGAATAATTAGTCAGTTTCAATAATTAATAACGCGATTCATCGACAACATCTGCTCGAAACACGTCGCCTCGCGTCACACGCGCGCGCGGAAGCACGCGCGATTTTTTTTTCTCAAGGGAAGAAACCCCACAAAAGTAGTAGGTCGAGGCCGTCGACGAAAATTGAACTAAATGTGTCTTTAAAACACCATCGCGAACGGAAATATCGCCGTTTCTTTCCACGAATGCCTCAAAACATGCGCAAAGTACGCGCGAACGATTTGATTCCAGGAAGAAACGAACGCAATCCCGTCCGCATCGATGGTTTTCGACGCCCGAAATTTGAGAAAAAAAACAACTACGCGCGAGCAGAAAGCGGATTCTGTATCACTTACTCTGAACGTTCTCAAATACGTCGTCGCGTTCTTCGGCCCGTTTTGGCGGAAACCGCGCGTGAACATGTTTCTCGTGCCATGTCTGAGACCTCTGCTTCGTGCTCTTTGATTACCCATGTTTGTTTATTAGTAGTGGTAATAAATTTGCGCCTATTTCAATGAAGACATCACTTGAAAAACCAAAACTGTACGAGAGCTTCTGCGACCTGAATTTCGACCAAAACCAAAAAGCAAAAAAAAAGTCTTTTTCGTCGATCATCGTTTTTGTCTCTTCTCGGCTTCTTCTGCCTTATAACGTTATTCATTGTTGGGGATCTATCTCTCCCCGGTCGTCGGTTTCCCTTTGTGAGAAGGCGCATATCCCCTCCAACGACGCACCAATCATCTCATCCCCGTCGTCGTCGTCATCCAACGAAGACGAAGAGAAGGGTTGTACCGTTTTGTTCCGTTCCTTTTCTGACAGACAGAACACAAAAGAACGGTCGACGACAATTAATAATCTCTTTGAAAAACGCTCGTCGTCGTTTTCTTCCCGCTTTAACTGTTGTCGTTATCGCGTTCGATTCATCCCAACGAAGAAGCCTCAAAAACAATCTCATCTCTCTCTCTGCACAGAAGAAGAAGAAGGAGAGTAAAAGAAAATGTTAAAAGAGGCGATCAAAGCGGTCGCGGCCGCGCGAAAGAAGAAGAAAGGGCGAGAGATCGCAGAAAAGTCGATCGCCGAAAAAAGGTCGACAACAACAGAGAGTGATGATGATGACGACGACGATGATTCCTTACCTTCATCGATCTCGGATGAAGAAGACAAAAACAAAAACAAAAACAAGGAGGCGAAGAAAAGAGGGAGGAGTTCGACGGATTCTGGGGAAACGTTTGAAACCACAACGACGGGGACGAATACCAACGGTACCTCGGAGGATTCGGATGAAGACGACGAAAAGAAAGAAAAAAATAGAAAACGAAGGATGAGGAGGAAAGGGAGTCCGACAGACACGGACGACGACGAGGAGGCGTATGTGAGAGAACTATCCACGCAACAACAACGGCTGAAGAAAGTAAAGAGGACGAATATGATCGATACAAATACGGCGATGATGACCGCGCTCGGTGGTGGTGCCGTTCCGGCTGCGCAAGTTGCACCGATAGCAGTTCCACAACTGACGTTAGACCAAATTCAGCAGTTGCTTGCGCAGCAACAATTGATGCAGATGCAAAATTTGCAGCAACAGTTTGCACTGCAGCAACAGGAGCTCATGAGAAATCCGCCGAAAGATTTCATGTCAGCGTTGCAGTTTTTGCAACAGCAGCAAGTCCAAGCCATGTACAATTTCAATAGTTCTGGTGCCAATGCAGCCTCCGCTGCCGTCATGTTGAATCAAGCGACATCTGGTACGTTACCCCCGAGCCTTTTAAATTCTCTTTCTTCGGCTATGAACGGCGGCAACATAGGAAACAACGCGCTCGCGCCTTTGATTCAAGAGGAATTGCAGTTAAAGTTGAAGCAACAACAGATGAAGGAGTATCGAAAAGAACTTAAAAAGAAAGAAAAACTCCTCGAGAAGCAAAAGAAGTATCCGTACGCGAATAAGCAGTTGGAGAATATTAGTTTTAAAAGTATCATGAGTCAGCAATTGGAAGGTTCAATGGATCAACAAATGGAAGAAGATGAGGAAGGTGACGAAGAACGAGCAAGGGCGACAGTCTCAGTTCAAAGACAAAGCGATGATAGTGGTCGCATCGCGCCCAAAGCGGGAGCATCTGGTATTGGAGTCCCGACGCAGTCGGCTGCTACGACGACAACAACGAAAACGCCTAGTTTGAAAGAACAAAGAGAAATCCAGAACGCCAAAAACGCGAACCACAAGGGAGGGTCGCAATTCGTTTCTGGACGCGCCTGCGGCGTGCAAGGATGCGAATTACTTTGCGAAAAAAGTCGCTCCTTAGTTGGTGTCGTCCAACAGTGCTGCGAAATGCACAAACGCGAAGACAGTTTCAATTTAAAAGAAAGAGAAGGTGTCTTTCGATGGTGTTTCTACTGTCATCGTCCTCAGAAAATCGAAGAGTTTTCATCGAGTAGTAAATCTATTTGCAGGGAAAAGTTTGCGTTGCGAAAGCAACGACGTAAGTTGGCGAGTCAAAAGCAGAAACTTTTAGCGGAAGCGTTGACGACGCAGATAGAGATGCAACAATACGTGACGGTAGAGCATCTTCAACAACAACAACAACAACAACAACAACAACAGTTGATTGAGATGATGCAGTCGAAACAAGCGAAATCAAAATCTTCTAAGAAGAAAGAAAAACGACCGAGGACGTCGGAGGAAAAGGAAGCCATGCGCGCTTTGCTCGCCGATGAGGAACGAAGAGAGAGCGAAGAGAAAGAGCTCGCCGAGAAAGAATCGTCTCAAGCAGATGCCTGAGGAAAAAGCTAGTAGAAATTTAGTAATAATACGAGTGTAAGAAAGAAACACAGAAGATATAAAACAAATAATACGCAACACTCGCTATTACTATCTCGCTTACTTATTGAATCACCACTTACACTTGCTTACTGAATTGCGTCTCTATGCGTTTCTTCATCGCGTCCACGTCGTCAAATCTCTTTTTTATTTCATAAAGTTGACACAACCTTCGCATTCGGCGAAACGCCGTTGGCGTGTGACCGATACCAACCGCGTCGGTTATTTTTACCGATCTCTCCAAGACAACGATGGCGTCTTCTATGCGTTCCAACAAGAGCAACGCTTCGGCCATGTGATGTAATGTCAGCGCAATCTCCGGATGGTTCTCGTTTTCAAACACGAGTTGCTTCAAGTTCAAACTCGTTCGATAGTTTTCGTACGCCTCTTTCGGCTTGTTGTTTTGCAACATGCATGAAGCCAAATTGTGCAACGCTGCCGCTATTGTCGCTTCCGCTTTATATTCTGCTCCTTTTCTCTTATCTACTTTACTACTACTATCACTACTACTACTACTACTACTACTACTACTATTTGGCGTCGTCTCTTTCAATTCTCTCAGTAAATCCAAGCACTCTTTGTATAACCCTTCTGCTTTCTCCCACATTCGTTGCGTCCTCGCGAGTTCCGCCAAGTTATTCAGCGCCGCCGCGACGTGAGCGTCCTTCTCTCCAAATCCAAGCTTTGCTTCTTTCAACGCGCGTTCGAAACATTTCAGAGCGAACTCGATATCTCCGGCTAAGAATTTTTCACGTCCCAAGTCGGTATACACTCGCCATTGCGCCGTGTGTCTTCCTTTCTTACTTTTCCCGTTCGTCGTCGTCGTTTGTTGTTCTTCTTCTTCGCCTTCGATGTGCACTTCCACGTCTTCCATATTTTCTCTCTCCTCTTTCGTTAAAGAAGAAGGCATCTCCTGCGCGTCCTTTCTTCCTCTTCCTCCTTCTTTTTCGAGACACGAGGCATGCGACGAGAGGAGAAAATATGGAAGGCGAAGAAGAAAACCGTTGTTGTTGTTGTCGTTATTATTATTATTATTACTACGAGGATGACGATGACGATGATGAATTGCGAATTGCGTTGGTGATGATATTGATGTCGAAATCGTCGTCGTTCGTGTCGTCGTCGTCCCCGAATTCAAGAGAAACGTATCGTGAGTAGCAGCAGCAGCAGCGGCGGCGGCAGCGGCGGCGGCGGCGGCGGCAGCGGCGGCGGCGGCTCGAACAACTCTTTCCTGCTTAAACGTCTTCGTTCTCAACATCATCAAAATCATCTGAACACAAAACAACTGTCGTCCTTCTCATCCTCATCGCCTGTTTTTTTGTGAACAAACAAACACAAAGAAGAAAACAAAGAAAAGAAGAACAAAAAAGAGCGAAACTTTTTTTTTGAAGAAGAAAAAAGTCAACACAAACAGACTTTTAAAAGAACGTTCAAAAACACACACTATTATATAGTAGTGTTAGTAGTATGAATATATTCTTCTAAACGCGTGTGTTTTATTAGTAGTAGTAGTAGTATTATTATTATTACTCTTTGAATGCTGACAACGAATACGACGACGACGACGAAGAGTAATAACAAGAAGAAGAAGAAAAAGATGAGCAAAATCATCGAGACTAAAACGAACGAGAATGAGAAGAAGGGGAAGAAAAGTGATGATGATGGCAAAGAAGAAAAAGAAGAAAACGACGACGGAAACGACGACTTTAATAATAATAATAATAATAATGAAAAGACCCCGAAGGAGAGAGATGAGGATGAGACAATGATGACAATTCCAGAGCACATCAAAACTTTGGCGTTCAACCAAAAGGAGAATCTCGCCCGTTTACTCATCGTCAGCATCTGCAACAGAAAAGATTTGTTCGTTAAAAAATCGACTTTACAGACATTCGACGGCGAAGACTTTCAGCTACTCCGAAACGTTCGAGAGTTATATTTGAACGAGAACGACATCGAAAGAGTAGTCAATTTAGACCGACTTCCAAAGAGTTTAAAGTTGTTACACATCGAAGGGAACAAATTGAATTCGTTCGAGGGCATCCGCGACATACCGAATACGCTCCAAACGCTCTCAATGAGGAATAATTCGATACGCGACTTCTCCGAAGTCGCGAGAAAAGACGGAAGGAAATGGGATTTAGAATATCTAGATGTTCGAGAGAACGAGTTTGGTAACTTTGCGGATTTACGGTTGGTGGAAGAGTTTGTACATTTGAAACAGTTACGGTTGAGGAGCGAGGAAAACGACAAAAGCGAGAAGAACAACGAGAAGAGTAACAAGAAGAACAATCCGGTGTGCAAGTTACCTTCGTATCGCATGGCCGTGCACGCGTTTATTCCTTGGTTGGAAATGTTGGACGATATTGGTTTTACCGCGAGTAGTGCGTTGGTGATTGAAGAACAGAAGAAAATTATTGAACGAAAACGAATATCTTCATCGCAGGAAGCTTCGGAACACCAGCGCCATCAGCACGTGGAAGAAATCATAGAGGACGATGAAAAAGACGACGACGAGATGGTAGGAGAAGAAGAAGAAGAAGAAGAAGAA
>Ga0209091_10002158_pt1 | contig 16755 bp, 14 predicted proteins | sample ArcticOcean_MG_C_6_FD_187438 | JGI IMG/M metagenome (GOLD analysis project Ga0209091, IMG submission 187438) | Marine microbial communities from western Arctic Ocean - ArcticOcean_MG_CB8_128 (SPAdes) (version 2) | ecosystem: Environmental > Aquatic > Marine > Oceanic | place: Arctic Ocean...
TTTGTAATGAAATAACTTACACCACAAGTCACCTTGAATGTAAGTTTATAAGCTTTTGGTTCGAGGTGGAATATGTGGTTAAGGCGCGGGGGCATCTAACGATCTTCAAAGAGTGCGTGTAATGACACCAAAAATACCTTACGCAAACAATTTTATACTTTTGTTAAATGGGACAACTATACGTGAAAAAATCAAGATTATAACGAATCACTCACAAGACACTGCAGTTATTGCTGCTTTTACAGCATATTACTCTTTAGATTATTGTTGCTCAATCAAATCAAGATCTCCCTTCACAGAAAAGAAATGAAATATAAAAATAACAACAGCATAAGTTTCACCTTCAAGGACTCTAGCTTTTTCTTAAGAATTTCGAGGCTTTGTTTGATAATTAGTCCAGCTCTTAAACTTCCAGTTCCTTCAACTATGAAATTGAAGCAGTTTTCCTTAATCCGGATATCTATCAAACCCGGCTTCCCCAGTACCTTCGCCTAATCAAAGTTCATAAAAAAAGTGATTTGCTATACGAAATAAATCTTACCGTTTCGATACACTCTGTATCATGCATAAAATTATCCTCATATTCTCTGACTAGCTCAATATCTTCACTTTGTTCATTCAAGAAGAACACTGGTGTAGGTGAACTTGCTATGAATTCCAATTTTTCTTTTTCTGTAAAGGCATTTGTCAGTTTATCTAAAGTATACAGAAAGTAGGCTCTCACTTGTCATAGTATTCATTATCCTTTTGTTCAAGACTATCTCTGGCCAATGACGGAATACTGCTGTGGATACAGGTGACCATTTAGCATGGTCTTTTCCAATTCCCTTCCTTGCTATGCACTTCAAGTGCAGTTCTTGATTTTTTCGGAGCCGGACTATCAGTATGCCCCCCGGAGTAACTTGATCAGGATTCAGTTGCGGTTGACTTGGAAAACTTACAGGTGTAACATTCTTGTTAAAACAGAGTAGATCATTACTCGTGACATCTTGAGTTTGATCAGTACCACACTTAGCCCGAAGCTCTATCTCAAATTCAACTTCAGTGTCTTGGTCTCCTTCATATTCGTGAGGTAAAGAGGTATGAAAGGCATTTTCACTAGTAAGTGGGATTAAGCCAACTCTATGGGCAACAAACTCATCGCAAAGCACTGTAGAATTCTCTACCACTTCAACCAAATCGATCGCGAAAGTTGGAACTTCTGCTATCATTATACGGCGAAGGCCATTTGCTAAGCTAACATCGACATTTTGGATCTCAAACTTTGCAAACGTACGATCAATTTGTGAGATAGAAAGTTTAGGTTCCATTGCGTTCTTCCTTGACTCTACTTTTCGTATTTAACGATTGGAGACAGGATATAATGTTCAATGACAACTAACTATATCTGTGTTCGAATTGTATACGTATTCTTGTACTTAGGTTTTCCTCAGTCTCATACTCACTTACAATAAAAAATCGGTGAAGACAACTATATTTCCAAACGAAACTACAAAATGTAGCTAAACAATGAATATAAATTTTGGAGATATCGAGCCAATATTTAACTTTGCTTTATTAAATCGGCTACGTGGAGTAAATCAGAGCTTTGAGATTGAGAAGGTCGAGCGGAAGACTTCGTGGGTTTTCGTATTCTCAACTTTTATTTATGCATTTTTGATTTTTCTACAGCGTCTAGGGTTTCGAGCAAAGGTCCTCTGTGACAACCTCGAGTCGCATTGCTAAATTTAGCCAAGCGAGAATAGGAGATAATAATAAGTATTTGTTCGTATAATAACAACGTTAAAAAAGTTCCGTTTAAAAGCATAACTTTCCCAAACTCATAAGTTAGAGAATAATGATACACTAAATCACACATCCTCTTGAGGAACACAGGGGGGACAAGTACCAGCCAACTCAACATATTTTTTAGAGTCTGTTTTTTTCGGATCCACTCTTTCTTTTTACACCTTTTTACACTACGAGTATGGAAGTTAAAGTAGCCAATTTAGCAATCCATCACGTGTCTTTCTTATAGCAAGAGATTCTGACCTGTACACAAACGCTCCCTCGACAGATGTCTCCTGATTTTTCTCATCTAAAAGCAACGCTATCATATCACCATCTTCTAACTCTACCTCATCGTTTCCACTTATTGGCTGCCATGCCCCGCCAGAAATAGCAATACCAGACATATTTTTGGTGTGAAGCCCTCGAAGTATAGCAGTACCATTATATGTGTTTGCCACTATACTTAACTGCTTGTGAGAAATTCGCTTTGAGATACAGTTACCGTTTCCACGTCCAATTGTTTGGGGCCCACCAGTCAGATAAATTTCAGATTTGTCCGGACCATTTAAGTAACACTTGTATCGAACTTGCTTATTTGTACCAGCGTCACTGAAAGACTTTTTTGAGGAAGCATGACGATTGAAGCCAGCTTCTGTGAGGTCTCTACTGATATGTAACGCGAGAGAATTTAGTTTCACAATATCGCGTTGCAGGAGCTGCAAAAATTCCTTTATTGATACGTTGGGAAGGACTTGTAAATCATCGTGATTGAATGGTACACCTACTGTCTCGAGATTCAAAATCATGTGCTCCAAGTGCTGCCTTTCACCGTCATCTTCTATTTTGTCATTTTTGAAAGAATCGTAAATGAAAGCTCCTATAATGTCTACTACTGTTGTAGCAACCGAAACCATGATGAAACACGACATTAGAGCCATCATTGTGGTATAAAAATCAGCTTTCCCGAGCAGACCATTAGATCTGAATTCGATTTCGACGCCTCGAAATTCCAAGATTGTGCCACTCGAAGTAACATCGTCTGGCTCCCCAGAAAAATGTACTGTTTCCACAGTGTTCACAAGATATCCTTTACTGCTGGATGAAACTGAGACATCTGCGAGAACACGATAATCAAAAGGTTGTAAACTAGACATGGGACGAAAATTACTGAAAGTCCAATCAATACTGAGTCGTATTCCGGTCAGTCGATAAAGCGGGAACGGTAGAACAAAAGAATCAGTTCGTACCACTAACTCGTTTCTATCATCCAGTTTCACTCCTGCGAGCTCAAGTAGTTCGTCAACACTAAAAGACGGGTACCTCTCACTAACAGCAGATTCCGAGTCGACGGTGAGTATGGTATTCGTCTGATTATCTTTGATATAGATTAAAGAGGGAGCACTTGTAAACCAACTTGTATCTAGAGTGGTCTTGAACTGAAATGTAACGTTTTCAGGATTTGTGGCAAAATAGTTCTTTGATGTATCATATTGTGGCAAAGTGGAGCACAAATCCGTGCTGGTGTTGCACTCTCGCTGAAAGTTTGTCTCCTTTACGTGTGTACCCACAAATATAGAATTTGCAGAAACACTCACTATTTCAGAAGTACTGAAGTTCTTGCAAATATTATCGTGGAAAGAATCCATAAAAGGTGGATCACCGGCATAATCCGTGATAGTTTTGTTGCAGTATGTTGAAGCCGCCTGATTAAAATCAAGCATTCTTTTTGTATCGGAAACATCAGTAGAGATGTACATTCCAGGTGTTTCTAGTAGCATATAAGTGTGACCACCAATCATAGAAACTCCCGCATAGACTAAAATCAAAGCCATTAAAGACTTATGTACATATGCTAAACGCTTGTCACTTATTTTAACCACTTTTAGAGTACGATAAGAAAACATGTCGTCCCACAACTCTCGAAAGCCCTCTCGAAGTCCTTTAAATGAAACTACATCAGAAAACTATACAGAATTTATTTCTAAAGTTGAACGCACCCATTTTTTTAAGAGGTGAAGTGCTGAATACTTTCTAGAACAACAAACGACAAATATAACGATCTAAGCGTGCTCTTTCGAGTTGCAAATCATTGACTGGATAGCAATTAATTATTCTGGGTCAGTAGCTTACTCTTGCATTCTTTCGAGTGCTGAAATGTCTCGCCTTTTTCTTCTTTTTTAGTGTTTATTTTTTTTACCAAAACTTTTTGTAAACGCGCGGCTCTGTAAAATGGGTAGGCAGGTAGCGAATTAGGGTTCATCTTTTTAAGCCTCCCCCACACACTCCTGTTAGTCCTCAGAAAGTGTAAAGATCTCTGGTCTCCTTCTTTGATATTTCATCATATCAGGTCACAACTTCTCACAAGGAGTACGCGATCGTAATATTTGGTAGTGCGCAAGGAGTTGATCTTTGCTATCATGCTCGCAGTAAGTTGAAACCTTTCATTAAAGAACGCAATACTAAAATTCAATTTAAGAATCCGCAAACTTGCCAAACACAGTTTACGAGTAAGGGTAATAAACTTTTCGGAATTTCAGCTGCAAAATCCAAAGTAAAGTGTCCTCGAATATGTCATGAGATCAAAGCGGTAATGCTTATTTTTAATTTTGCCATTTTTCAGGTTTATTTTTTGTTCTAAAGGTGATTCCAAGTTTACAAGGAGACGCATCTAGTCAGTTACCTCCGGACTTGCCATCATATATTTTTAAAGAACGCATAGTTTACTTGGTAATTATGCCCTTCATTATTATTGCCAAAATCTAAATTTCTTCCTTGTAGGGCATGACATTAGTACCTTCGGTGACTGAACTTATTCTTGCTGAATTGCTATATCTTCAATACGAAGATAATAATAAACCGATCCATTTGTACATAAATTCAACGGGGACATCAAAAGTATGTATGAAACTGTGCTTGTATTGAAGTGTTGAAGTGTTTATTATTAGGAGGGTCAAAAATATGGGTACGATTCCGAAGCCTTTGCAATTTATGATACCATTCAATATGTCAAACCTCCTGTACACACTATTGCTATCGGTACAGCTTGGGGTGAAGCTGCAATGTTACTCTCAGCTGGTAAAAAGGTAAAAGTTGAAGGTATTTATCAGCTATTCATTTATGCAATCTTCACAGGGGCACAGAGCCGCACTTCCATCTGCTAGCATAATGATTAAACAACCCATAAACTCTTTTCGAGGGCAGGTATGGTCTATCCTACGATATTATGTGTGTCATTCTCACTATTAAAACAATAGGCCTCTGAGTTAGAAATTCAGCGTAATGAAACTAGAAATACAAAGTCTCAAACGGTACTACTGTTCTAGCGACTCTGGCCCTCTATTCTTATCACACATGATCAGCTAAAAATACTATCTCTATCTACCGGAAAATCGATCGAAGAAGTCGAAAAGGATATAAATAGACCTAGATATTTCGATCCGCAAGAAGCTAAGGACTATGGATTGATCGATAAGGTGAAGAAATAACTCCACTTTCATTTGAGATATTTATGTCGAAAAATCATCCACAGGTACTCCTAAAATAGATGAAAGTCGAGATCAGTATACAAGAATGACCTCATTCATAGATTTTATATTAAAAAGAATATTCAAACTAGACCAAAGTGTCAATGATAGCAGCACGAGTGCTCTCAAAGGACTTGTTATTTTCAATACTCCGAATTTTTAGAATTTCCTCTATCACCTATTTGTTACCTCTCACTATCTAATCATTATGTGTAAAAATGCGTACATTTAGTTCTGTCGAAGTAGTATCTAGCCCGCAAAAGGCAGTCCAATCATTCGCAATCAACCCAGCAGAAATAATATCACTCCCTCGATTGACTGTGCCTGCTGCGAGGGGCACCTTCAAAATAATATATAATGTGAAAAAAATAGAGAAAAAAATTCGGACTTGTAAAAGAGACGAAAGTTCGTCAAGTTCTTGCAGGCTTGTGTGTGGGTGTACCAATCCACCTTGGCTCGAAAATTTGCAATAACTTCCAACTAGAGCATTTCCTGCAATAGTCTAACAAAGCCTAAAGGTTGCAAAATGTTCGCAAATAAAGAAAATCATACCTCCCTGAAAGCTTCTACGCCAAGAACATCGCAAATTAACTCTTCTGTTTCACGGTCAATATCCGGATGTAAAAGGGCTGTATAGTCATTGCATGAAATACAGTTTCCGAGAGCTGTAATTATACATAAAAGTGGTTCTGTTGAGACAAAGTTGAAGTAGAAGTTACCAGAAAGTCTCTCCTCAACTCTTTGGACAAGCACAGAATCCGGAAGAGAATTGCGAATATGCAGTAACTCTAATACAAAATCATTCAAATATAATCAAGCGCTGGCCTTAAGGTAGTCTACCTTGGTCTGTGGTGGAGTTTGGAAGCAGTAACCCCTTTTTATTTCCTATTAACTAATTCAAGCAGGGCTACTGCAAGAAGTTTGCAAAATCTCACCTACACACATTCTACCTACCAACCGAGTTCCCGCTATACTACTTTTAATCACTGGTATTTCTCGAGAAAGTTCGCCTTCAAATATGCTTAATTGTAGAAATTTAAGTGAGTGAGGGGTAAAAAAATGCATGAAAATTCACCTATAGAAGTTTTCGGACCCCCCTATCGCAGTTATGCAATATGCATTCGTTAATGTTCCAAAAACACCAATGTCATTACTACAAAAGTAAGTAAAATATGAACATAACTCATAATCTAGAACTGCGATGAATACCTGTTTTCGTACGCGTGACGGATGGCCATAATTGTAGCAGTGGAATGGTAGAAAAGAAAGGAGCCGGTTATTAGTCTGACGGTTAACTCTACAACTGTTTTGCGAGGTTCCGGGGTATAATACTCGTAGTCTAGTTGATGACCACAATAACGTATGGAATCAAAGGAACCAAGAAATAAAAAAACAAAAAAAAAATCTACATCAATTAAATTATTGTATGGCCATACAAAACATATTGTATACGAGCTCGTCCTCCTGGTACCATTTAATTCAGGAAACAGGTCTCTCAGCCTCTCGCTTGGGTATTTATGCCATATATGCTGTGTGGACTTTATACTCTTTTCTTTTACTAAGAATCTAAATTCGAATACTCCTCTGTAAATTATCTCTATCTCGGTAGCGCAACAACGCGCGGGGCGTGAGATATTTTTTTATTCAAACAAATAATTGAAGAAAACCAAATGGAAGACGAGGAAATGCCAAAGTCAATTATGACTAGATTATTTGGTGATGACACGAATATTGAGCTAGAGAATCTCGATATGGAGCGATTGGATACTGGACAGAAAACCAAGAAAAGTGATGCAAATTTGAATGAGAGAATTCATCAAGAAGATTGTTATGGTAAGAAGGATACCGGAATAAATTTCATAGATGATGCTGGAGTACCACATTTTGATCGAGATAATAGACCAGATGAAGAAATTTATGATAGTGAGGCTGAGGAGTCTGATGACGATAGTAATTTCTTCGGGTCCAAAGCTAAGAAGAAAAGAAAAGAACGCCGCAGAGAAGAAACTATGAAAACTGAAGTGATTGATTTCTTATCTAAAATGGAAGTTGCAGCTGAACAGGATTTGGAGGCCTATGCTCGGAAGCTTCCTGCTATACATAAATTGAAGATGTTACCAGAGGTAGAAGTAAAGTTGAGACAAACTGAGCTTCAAGAGTTGTTACTGAAAAACGGATTGTTGAAAGTTCTGTGTATGTGGCTTAATCTTATGCCGGATGGAAACTTACCAAATATCAATCTTCGCAGCAGTCTCATACGTCTCATTGATATTTTACCCGTCGAAACTGACGATTTTGATAGAAAAGAGGAATTGAAAAGATCAAGTTTAGCAAAAATATTGGTATTCTTGACGACTATTCCTCAAGAGACAGGAAGTAACCGCGCTATTTGTAAAAAGTTAATCGAGAAATGGAGTCGACCAGTATACGAGCTATCGGCAGAATATAAGTACATTCATCGAAGTGGACAAGTATATGATGCCTATGACTCGGATAACGAGGAGTTAGCTACGAGGAGAACTAAACGTTCCTCAAAACTTTTAGAGTCGATGGACGATGTGAGTGTTCCCGCTCGCTCTGGTCCAAAATATGGTGAAAAGGGATACAGGCATCATGCGGAGATTCCAGATAGCTCTATCCCTGAATATACCAAAAGGCCAAGGCTGAAGATGGACCCAGGTGAGGTAAAATCTAGAGGACAAAGTAACGAGCAACGCAGAATAAGAAAACTTGTCGGCAAAGTTTCTGGTCTCAAGAAAAAAAATGGGCAGGCTTACCAACCTTCTGTGGAAGGCCGAGGATTAGTTGGCATACAGAAATAAAACTTTCATATTTCTAAAAAATGGGAAATCAAGTTCATACAATATACCTTTTCACTTAAGTCAATGTTATCGTGCAAATTGTTTTTCCATAGAATTTGCAGTGTTTCAACCTTTTTTTTTCTTTTTCTACACCTGTACACCCATATATGGTCCATACCTGTTTTTTTGTCCGTTTATTGTCTGTTTTACTATTTTTGAACTTCCCTCGTTATACATACGAATACTGTGTGGTGGCGCCCGCGGGTATATAGCCACGACAACGTTTTCACTAAATACGTACAAAACTCTCAGACACAATAAGGTACTATAGATTAACAACACTAAGTTCGAGTCGTGACTTTCAAGCAACCCGAATAAATATACCTCGAGGTTTCCGGTAGTCACTTTATTACACGGTGTCTGAACTATATAATCTCGAGGTGCAAGATCAGTGATCAAGTTGACGAAGAAGTAAGCATTCCACTTATTGGCACGCAATTATTACGTGCGCGCGCGTGGGAAGTCTGTTCTCATAAACTTGCAAATTATTTTTCTGTACGAGAAGTTCTTCAAGAAATGACAGAGTTTGATTTCACCACACAAGTTACGAAGACACTACAGATAAATCGGAAAGAACAAAGTCAGAATGCAGAAACTCTCTCGCGATTACTAGATTCGAGATTCCGTGCAAATGAAACCTTGAAAAATATCAATATAGAACTCCTCGTCTCGGTCGGAGGATCTACGAGCCGATTAAGATCTACCTCTTCTGAAAGAAGTGAAGTTGCACTTTCTTCCGTACTTGTTGCTCGAAAGTTGAATCTAGCGAAAGAGAGAGCCAAAAAAACAAAGCATTGCATTCAAGGAGCACTGAGTAAACAAGAAATTCTAAGAAAGCTAAAAGTTAGTCTTATTGCTGGAGACTTGGCTGGAGCATTACAGCAGTCGGTGGAATTCAGCAGCCTCCGAGAAATCTCCATTCAAAACTTCATTCCATCGCAAAATTCTTTCGAGAACGATCTCTCAGTCATTAAGAACGATGTAGAATCAATATTGAACAAGAAAATAGAGCTCATTTTGAATGATGCTACCTTCAGTGAAGGTGACTTCTTCTTCAACTACATTGAAATTGCCTCTAAGATTGGTGGCGCTGAAAAAGTTGTTCAATACTTATCCAAATATACCCAGATTCATGTATGGAAGAACTATGAGAATATTATCACAGTATGTGAAGGGCCTGAAGATATTTTTCGTAGATGTTTTCTGAATTCAATCACGTGCCTATTTGATAATACTATTGAAATATTAGACAAGAAATGTAGAAGCTTGACTTCAATTTTGTATGAGAATTTGGTCTCTGAATATGTTCTCTTATGCCACGAAGAATGCAGTAAAGTTCTTCAAAAAATTTTGATGATGTATCTAAATCGAAGGAAATTTGATCGCGATGTACTTCAAGCAGAGATCATGGAGAGAAGTTGTGCCTTACCTGCTCATGATATTGATATCTTTCTGGAAGAGTTGTCTGGACTATGTGCTCAGTATGAGCAGTACCGAAGAATATATTGTTCGAAAATTACCGAAATTTGCGACAATACAATATTTCGTCTTAATCCTGACAAGTTGTATGAGAATAATTTGAAAGATTTTGAGAAAATTTATGAAATTTATTGCTCACTCGAATTGCTTTACATAAAAAAAAGTATTTCCATCGCGTTCAATGTCGAGGAGTATGGGAATTTTCTTACGAGCTCAATCGTTGACGATGTTCTATACATTTCGGAGCGTAGCATTAAACGAGCGATACAAACAGTTTCATATGAATGTGTTAGCTCTGTTCTAGACTCAGTGAACTCTGCTTTTACTTGCCACGTGTTTCCTGAGCTCTCAGATAGAATAACAAGGCAGGCAAGTTGCATAAAAACGGATCAACTCGTTGATGCAATCGAATTTCACCATGTTTCTGCTGGAAATACCCAGGCGAAATTAGAATTTCACGCTTTTATTCGATCATTGAATGATATAGATGCTATGAGCGAAGTAATACTGAAGTTAGATGAATTGCTTATTTCTGGAGAAATGCATGGTAAAATCAAGGAAGAAGAGTACATATTAAATTGTACCAGAAATCTTAAGGAGTCTTCGTTACAATTTAAAAATCTTTGTTGTAAAATGGTTGACGTTGTTTCAAATGCTTTTGTTGATACATTTGGTACGTATCTTCAGATCTTAAGTACAACTTCATACGAACTTGCTCATGATAAGTATGAAGATAATCACAACAATTGGATTGGGCAAATCATTGTAGTTTTTCAGAAAATCACTCAAAATTTAGTTCCCATAATGTCATCCTCAAATTTTAGCAAAGTTGTGCATCAAATCCTTGAAGATCTTTCAAGACGCATTGAGATGATTGTCATGACACGATTGCGGTTCAATCATCTTGGAGGTCTTCATTTTGAACGAGAAATCCGGAAATTAGTTGCAAACTTAACAAGTTTGATGCAGTGCCAAATGCGTGATATTTTTTCACGTCTGAATCAAATTGGAATGGTACTGAGCTTCGAGACATTCGACGAAATAATGGATTATTGGGGCGATCGCTCAGGATTGTTGACTTGGCGTATCAATAGATCTGAGGTCAAAAGAATTCTCTCGCTGCGAGTAGATTTTAGGTTAGATTCCATTGAAGCCTTACAGTTATAATAGTATGTAAACTTTAATATGATGTGTCGACTTGTTTGCCAACAACTGCATATATGGTGTACTTCTGAGTAAGGGCGATCTTACAATACTACTTGCCTAGTTCTACAATTTTTTTCTGTTCACATTCCTTTGTGAATCAAGAGCCTTCTGCTTATGTGACACACTCGTTTTCAACATTTCCAGTGAGTTAAAAACCTTGCTTGATTTATCAAAAATAGAATGTTTGCTTTTCTTACTATCATAGTTTTGATTTAAGTTCGCACTTTCTGGATGAATTTTTACTGTTTGTGCTCTTTCTGGATGAATACTGTCAACTTGCGCCAACTTTGGCAAAGGAATTTTCTCCAATTTGGACCTTTTCTTCATTGGCTGCTTCCGATTATCCCGCACCATAAAAATTTCTTCCGGTGTCCTCTTGGTTGTATGACTATTTGAACTTTTTCTCTCAGAGAGTATTTGATCAGACCTCTTCTCAGTATTCATAGATAAATCTGTTAGAGAAGTCAACTTAAGAAAGACATTGTCAAATAAATTGCGAGCAGAGCATATTAGGTCGTCATCTTTAGAGTCAGCTGTGTTTAGCACTTCTTCATTTTTGTTTGACCTTTGATTCATGTACGATTTTCCATATATTTCTCCAAGTCCTACCTTTGCTTTGGCATCGCTCAACTGAGTATTATTCTTCGTACTTATTTGGATGACATCGGTAGCTTCTACGTCATCCCATTTGTTCAATAATATTCGTTGCTTAATCAAATTCTCTAATGTATGCGTCGCTTCAATACTGATATTAGGGCGCGGTTGCGAGACTTGATTAAATTCGAGATCGCTTTCCAATGCACTATTCAAAGGACGCTGTTTTCCAGAGGCTTCCCCGACAAAAGACCAAGATTCTTTAGTTGTCGCACGACTTTCAAGCTTATTGATTTCCTTCGATAGTCTTTCTTGTACGAGCTGAAAAGAGGACAACACTGGTATTGGAGTTTTTATTGATTTATGAACCTTATTTTCTTCTCCTGTAAACTGACTAAGAAACTGCTTCTTAACCAGCGCTATCTCTACAGCCAAAATATTTCCTGGAACAAGGTGCTCATTATGGTTGATTCGTGGGACTTCTGCACTCGGATAAACCGGATCATGAAGCTTTCGTCCAATTGTAGAATCGTTCCTCATTCTCTGCTTCCATGCTACACTTTCAGTTCTTCCAAAATTTTGTGTTATTGAACTGTTCAGTTTTAGGTTAGGTTTAATAAGATTTAATATACTTAAAATCTGGAGCTCTATTTGTTGCCATATTTGCTCTATGTGCGTGTTTGCCGTTGTGAGTTCAAGGAGCGGCAGTGTTGCGTTAAATTGTTCTGAAGCGTGTTTCGTCAAGCTCAAAAACATAGCACACACTTTGTTCCATACTACGTTTGTATTATAAATTGAAATTTGTGGAGACTTCTTGCCAACGGATGCTTTATTAAAGAAGCCCTCTTCAAAACTGGTGTCTCTCATACCTCACAGTTGACTCAGTATCGTATCGGTAACTGTACGACACTTATATATCTGCTGCAACTGACTATCTTAAATGAACGGCTGAGTCAAGGCCCAGCAGTATTAAGTTCAGTTGACACGTTTTTATTCATTTTGTTCGCGAGTTTTTTTTATATTTTTATATTTTGCTACATCATGTATTTCTATTTGCTTTTACCTTTTTAGCTATTTTTGGTGAGAACCAGAAAAGAAGCTCTGCCTCACTGCCTGTGGAGAACCAACAGTGAAACATCACAACTACTCAAAACTTCATTTCTACAAAAATTTTGTTCGAAGGTTTGAAGGTTTGCACGTCCACCATACCACCACACCTTCTTTTTGTTTGGGTGGAGAATTTCAAAATAGGAGGAGGATAATTCGTACTGGTACCAGTACATCAAAATACGAGAAAAAGAATTGTCTATCATATACTACCAGTACCAGGTACCTACAGGGGTAGGTTCCTCTTTTTTGTACAACAATGTGAAAAAAACTGTATCATCCTTCACAACCTAAACGGTCGGGTTTTAATCTTATGGTTCATCAATAAATTATGAAGACTGAAAAGCTTCCACACTGCTTGCAGCTTCGTAATATCCAGACTTCTTGAGCAACCCAACAAATATTTCTCTCTCGTGAAGTTTCAGAATATAAGGAGAAAATAATGCTCCTGGAAATACACCAGTAGCAACATCTTGTTTAAAGTGTAGCATTGCGCCATTAATAACTTTACCAACTTGCGCATATTGCTTGCAAAATTTTGGTGTAACTTTTGCGTGGTGGGGATGTTGCAGAAATCCAAGGAGATCATGATAAACTAAAATTTGACCATTAGTGCTGGAACCTGCTCCTATCCCAATCGTAGGAATATTGACGGAAGAAGTGATAGCTGCAGACACACAATCAGGCAAGCACTCTAGCACAATTGAAAAACAACCAGCATCTTGCAACTCAATAGCCTGCTCAACCAGCCTCACTGCGGCCCTCGCATTATTTCCTTGAGGTCTGAATCCACCAAAGAGACTTACAGATTGCGGAGTTAAGCCGATATGACCCATAACAGCAATACCGGCTTGATTTAATTTACGAACAGACGAGACACGAAGATTACCACCACCTTCTAACTTGACCGCATGCATTCCTCCTTCTTTCAGTATCCTAATAGCTGCTTTCAACAAATGTTCGTCATCACTTTCATAACTTCCAAAGGGAATGTCGCCAACCAAGAAAGCTTTTTTAGCACCACGTGAAACAGATCGACAATGTACTAGCATTTCCTCAAGTGTAATTGGTAGCGTTGTATCGTGACCATGAATAACCATGGAAGCAGAGTCACCAACAAGCAGAATATCTATGTCTGCTTGATCCACCTGAAACAAAAAGTAAGTATATTGTTATGAAGTGCAGAAATGAAAACTTACATGTATAGCGCTAGAATAATCATATGCAGTAACAGCTGTCAAGGCCGTACCTTGCTCATATTTGTCGCGGATTATCTTCAATGTGGTCTTTTCAAATAGGTCCGCATTCCCATATAGATTTCTATACGTATATTTTGTTTTGAAAGACTGAAGAAAATGTGCGCGACCGAAAACAATATTTGTCGAACTCTTTAGGCGCGCATAAAAGTGGCTAGGTTTGGGCATCATCTCTACCCATTAGCCCTTCTTCTTTCGCTTGCTCTTGAAATTAAATACAGTTCAAAGTTCGAGCATAAGAAAAAGCTGGCGGGGAAAACTTACTGTTGTTCCAGCCGATACCTTAGTAATTAAATAGTTCTTTCAGTATCTAGATTACAGCAAAGCAAATGGGTAACTTTTATTTAGAGCCGCTCGTCGAGCTGTTATTGTTCAGAATATATTCTGAGTCGGGAAAAGTACTTACTTTTAACTTCTTGATTTATTTAGGGTTTCTAATTTTCTAGCCGGAGCCGAGCTCCGTCTTATTTGTCGACTACGTCAAAAATGGATGAAGCAAACAGATAGGAAGACGGCAATATGCCAAGGTGCACCTAATAAGTATTCACAAAAATGGTGACGTGCTGTCATGCTCTTTATTACCCTGTAAATTCTTCAAAGAAAATGATACTATATAGGCGATGTAAGAGAAAACAGAAAGCAAAGTTTTCAGCGTTTTTGAAAAAACGTGGGCCCGTGTCTGACTTATTGTCCGAAATTACAACTGAACACGAATCTTACGCAAACTTTTTAGTGCAAGAATATTCTCTTAATTCTGCAACTAATCATGAAGTAGCTGTACGAAAACTTAATGAAAAATTCCGGGTGTTCGGAAAAGATGATGAATTCTTTCAGGTAGTTTTCTTAGCGTTTCGGAAACTTGTCGAAAACTCGGCCAAGCTTCCAAATGCTCACATTGTAACTACCGTAATAACAGTTGCAGGTAAGCGAGGATACTTAAGCGAAGCTGATTTTGCTTTCGGGTGGAGTCAAACTTCCTGTGATAGTAAATTAGTAAGACCAACTACATACACATATACGGCCTATATTCAAGCAATTGGTCAGAACGTCAGAGGTGATAGTTGGGTTTTAGCTTTTGACATTTTCGATGATATGATAAGTAACGGACTTATTCCGAATGTTTTTACGTACAGTGCGCTTATTCGGACAGGTGTACGTGGTGGGAAAAATGGTGCGCAAAGAGTAAGTTCTTTTCATACCTTATTTCAATTTCTTTATATTACTTACTTGTTCTTTATATTACTGTACTAACTTTGTTCTTTTTTCACTTAAATTAGGCGTTATTGCTAATTCCAAGGATGAGAGAAAATGATATTGAACCAGATCTACCTGTCATTAGTGCTCTGGTGAGTGCTTTCGGAGCGGCAAATAATATCGATGGAGTTCGTTCGGCTACGCACTCTGCTCTGAAATTTGAGAAGTTGGATGGTCGCCTCTTCGTTGATATAATCTGTGCTTTCACATCCTGTAGAGCATACCAGGAAGCTCTTGATATTTTTCACTCTTCAAAATGTCCAAAAAATATTCAAACCTGTACTGCAATAATGCAAGCATACATAAATTCCGGAAAGGTCAAAGATGCAGAGCAAATATACAATAGAATGAGGATCGATAGATCTGAAGGTGGCTATGGATTTCTACCGAATGCACGAGCTCACACGACCATGTTAAATGGATATGAAAAGTCTTTAATGTGGAGCAGTGCAGTAAATCTTCTGAGAAAGTTGGAACAATTTAACATGGTGAATAACAAGGAAGAATTCGTACCAAATGAAATCCATTATAATGTAGTGTTAAGTGCGTGTGGGAAATGTGGAGAATGGTCTACCGCTGAAAGTATATTCCACTCTATGCGTGCTCGTGGTGTACCAACTACAACTATCACGTTCAGTACTCTAATTACAGCTTACGGAAGAAGTGGTGAAACATTTCGTGCTCGCTGCTTGTACAATCTTATGCGAAAGGAAGGTATTTTTCCAGATGACTATTCTTTCGTTGGTCTTATCCTTGGGCATGCTGTAAAGCATGATTTAAGAGCTGCACTGGATGTGAGGAATCTCATGGCTTCTGAAAATATATCAGAGACTATTCATACTTACAATGCCCTAATTTATGCTGCTGACATATGTGGTGATTATGAGAAAGTAGTTAGCTTATATGAGTTGATGCTCCGATCCAATCTTGAACCAAACGAGACCACGCACGAGCTTGTTGTGAACGTTGGTAAGAAAGGGGCGAAGTTCTATGAAGAAACGCAATTGGCTGCGAATGTTGCTTCAGCAGCAGCTGGGCTTGTTGGAGTAGTTGGGATGGTACTCGGTCGTTGGTAATTTTTGAAGAATTTTCTTTGTATATAATCAATGTATTTTTTCTTATTGTTGCATGCATACACAGCAGTACTGGTACTGTATATAGAGGTCTTGTTTCTTTTGAAAGCTATGCGTGCAGCGCACCCACATTCACATTTTATTTAATTATCCAAATACTGCTCGTATTCGCATACCTTCTCCTTTTTGAAGTCCAGGTGTCCACCGAATCGAAATTATAAATTTTTTGCGCATTCGCTGTAGTACGCGCTTTGCACACTGCTGCGTGTGTGTGTGACGAACTCTCGTATCCCCTGGGACGCCCAGTTCAGAATTTTTCATTTTTTTCCTTTTTTTCCTTCGGGGATACCATATCATATCATATGGGGGGGGCCATACTCTTGTTTTTGAAAAAAAAAATCTAACGTTCTTAAGTTGAGTGGCGAGCAGGGCTGAAAGCAAAAAGACAAAAAAAAATGCCAAATGAGAAAAAGGCAAAAAGCAAGGATAAGCAAGTCACGAAGCCGACTTGTGCACTTGTCTTGAAGAAAATGATATCCAGTCGAACTTTATATTCACCGACGTAAGTAGCTGGCAAGCTAGAAGCAACAAAGTATATGAAAGGCATTCTTTCAAGAAAAATTAGACTCGT